>ERZ860668.22-NODE-22-length-135517-cov-7.373728_pt1 | contig 135517 bp, 174 predicted proteins | sample MGYA00510062_ERZ860668 | MGnify/ENA primary metagenome ERZ860668 (study PRJEB30046, sample SAMN00715258) | human gut metagenome | study: EMG produced TPA metagenomics assembly of the A metagenome-wide association study of gut microbiota in type 2...
TCGGTCGGCGGCTATTCGTCGGAAACATTTATAGAAAATGAACTTCGTTCATTTTGTTTTCTCCTAAAATTACTAACTATATTTATTTTTATTATTGTAAAATCGTGACATAATTAAAAAAAAGTGCATTTGTCACCGCCGGTCCAAATTTCCAAAGATATTTTACTTTAGAAGTGGAACTTATAATAGTAAAATATCTTTGAAAATTCAGGACTGTTGCGAGTGGCAAGCAGCGAGAGCGTTCTTTCTTTAATTATGTCACGATTTCACTTATAATTAAATTTTCAAATTATCATAAATACATTTTTTCAAAATCTCTCCATTATCTTTTTCTAATACTCTTCCTATTCCATCAGAAATGAATATATTTCCTTCTTTTCCTTTGGTATACATTGCGTTTAGTTTCTCCCAATCAACTACACATATCGGTTGTATGATATTTTCTTCTTCTCCATTTGTTATTAATGTATCTTCAGATGCATACGGACCATAGTCCTCTAAAAAATATGCAAATACTCCTGAAATTTCTTTGTTATGGTCATTTTCAATTCCATATAATCCTACAAATTTAAACCTCTCTATTTTAGGTATAAACTTTTTCCTTTTACCATCTTTATCTAATCTTAAAAGTTCTTCTGATAATTCTTTATAGGCACATTTTCTATAAGTATCTATACTTAATCCCGTGTCAAATTCATCTTTTGGAACACTTTCATATGTCATATGTCCTCCGAAAGTATCATATATATGACTATTCTTTTTGACATTCCTTCCTTTTTTTATTTGTTTTTCTGTTTTATCAGTTAAAATAATTTTCCCATCAGGAAGTACAGCTACAATAATTGAAGTAGCATGTAAAACAGGCGGATTTGTGTGTGCCTTTGTTCTATCTATTTTTCCTATTGTTAATATTTTATTGTCTTTTTGTTCTAAGATAGGTAAATATTCTATTACCATTTTATCCTCCACCATATATTCATAATTACAAACATTACTTTTATTTGTAATAAACTCCTTGTTTTTATTCGTCATCTCTTCAATCAACAAAGTTCTAACAATTATCCAATACTTATACATTTTTATGCTCATTATAACACACTTTCATTAATTTCAATTGCTAAACTCCTTCTTAAATTTTCCTCTTGACACGAGTCCGTAATCGGACTATACTTCTACGAGTACGAAATCAGACTTAAATTTAAAGAAGAGGATGGTAAATAATGAAAACAGATAATTATCCAAATATGAGTCCTGCACTCATCGAATTTAATCATATCTACAAAGATTTTAATGATATTTATCATGATTTAGCAATTAAGCTTAATATGTCAGACAGCATTTTTGATATATTTTATTATCTTTGCGAAGCCGGCGACGGTTGTATGCAGCGCGATATTTGCCGTTCTTCATGTCTTCCTAAGCAAACTGTTAATTCATCAATCAGAAAACTTGAACAACAGGGCTATCTTACATTAACACCCGGAAAAGGTCGTGGAATGTATATTTATTTAACTGAAACCGGGAAGCAATTTGTTTCTGAAAAAATATATCCCGTCATAGAAATGGAAAACAACGCTTTTTCTTCTCTTAAAAATGAGGAATGTGAATTAATGCTTAAATTATATCGAAAATACAATTCTGCTTTAAGAGAAGAATTGTCAAAACTATAAGGAGATTATAATGCAAATACAATTATCAGATCATTTTACATTAAATAAATTATTAAAATTTGTTCTACCATCAATAATAATGATGATTTTTACATCCATTTATGGTGTTGTAGATGGTTTATTTGTTTCAAATTTTGTTGGGCGAACTGCTTTTGCAGCAATTAATCTTGTTATGCCTCTTTTAATGGGACTTAGTGCCATTGGTTTTATGATAGGTACCGGAGGCAGCGCCATTGTTGCAAAAACTCTTGGTGAAAATGAACCTGAAAAGGCAAATGAATACTTTTCATTTCTCGTTTACGCTACATTAATTGGTGGTTTACTATTCTCACTTTCAGGTTTCTTTTTCGTTAAACCTCTTGTAACCGCCCTTGGTGCCGAAGGTGAATTACTTAATAATTGTGTTTTATATGCAAGAATCAGTTTTGCATCATTAACGTTTTTTATGTTGCAAAATGTTTTTCAAAGTTTTTTCGTTACTGCTGAGAAACCAAAGTTAGGTTTATTTGTTATTATAGCTGCGGGTGTAACAAATATGATTCTTGACTTTTTATTTATTGCTGTTCTTAATTTTGGTCTCGCAGGTGCAGCTCTTGCTACTGTTTGTGGTGAATGCATCGGTGGACTTATCCCTATTTTTTATTTTTCAAGAAACAACAGCAGTAAATTAAAATTAGGAAAAACACATTTTAATTTAAAAATATTGATTAAGACCTGCACAAATGGTTCTTCTGAGTTAATGACAAATTTATCAAGCTCAATTGTTAATTCTATCTACAATTATCAGTTGATGAAATTTGCCGGAGAAAACGGTGTTGCAGCATATGGAACCATTATGTATGTTAATTTTATATTTATTGCAATATTCCTAGGCTATTCTATTGGAAGTGCTCCTATAATAAGTTTTCACTATGGAGCTAAAAATGATAATGAACTAAAGAATTTATTTAAGAAAAGCATTAGTCTTATTGGCTCATGGGGTATTATGTTATTTGTAATCGCACAATTAATTGCAGGACCTCTTGCCAAATTGTTTGTCGGTTATAACGCTGACCTATTTCTCATGACTAAACATGGTTTCCAAATATTTTGCTTTGCTTTTTTAATTAATGGCTTTAATATATTTGGTTCATCATTCTTTACTGCTTTAAATAACGGTTTAATATCTGCTGCAATTTCGTTTTTAAGAACGCTTGTATTCCAATTATCTGTAGTACTTATTCTTCCTATGATTTTGGGAATAAATGGTATATGGATTTCAGTAGCAATTGCAGAATTATTAACATTATGCGTAACTGTTACATGTTTAATTAGAAAAAGAAAAGTTTACCATTATATTTAAATATTTTTTACACATCAAAGTTTTCTTCTGGCCAAACCCTTATACAATGTTCTATGTTGGCAAAAAATATTCTAAATATGTAATTGTAAATCCTATGTATTCCCAATATACGCATATATAAAAAATACGGATATTCTAAGTTTATGATATGTGTTCTAAGTTTTTGCACATATCAGTTGAAACCTGAATATCCGTATTTTTATTAATTTGTAATTATATCTTTTACATAATATTTTATTTTTAATAACTAATTACATTTTATTAAAACTATTTATTTGTAATCATTTATTAACTTACTTTCTTTACTTTTGAATAAGCACCGTATGTTACTTTGCCATCAATAAGTTTATAAGCTCTTACTTTAACATAGTATGTCTTTTTAACATTTATTTTCTTAACTGTCACTGTAACTTTTGATGTAGTTACTGTCTTTGTTTTCTTAGCTGCAAATTTCTTTGATGTTGAATATTTAATCTGATATCCTTTGACACCGGACTGTTTTCTAATGGCAATCTTCATAGACTTCTTCGCTTTTTTAATCTTTGAAATCTTTGCTTTTGCTGGTGCACTTACAGTTTCTGTTGTAGGTGTTGTTACAGTAGATGTATTTGCTGTAGGTGTTTTGTCTGTTACAGGTGTTGTTACTTTTTTATTTGCAAGTAATTTATTCATTAATGAATCGTAAGCCTTTGCCAAATCATATGTAGCTTCATATGTTTCATATACATCGCTTCTGTCAACTTCTGTAGCCTCTGCATATTTATTTAACAATACATTTACCTTACCATTTGGATAAACTGTGTACTCGCTAAAATCAATGCTGTCAGTTTTATCAATTAATTCATCTAAGAATTTATCAACGTTCTTATCCTCTAATGCAGGAACTGTAGATGGCTGTTTTCTTATGCTCTCTCCTGCTGTCTGTTCATAAGAATATGCAATTTCAATAAGCTTTTCTTCATTTCCATAACTTGTAAATAATGACATACCAAGTGGCATTTCTGTTTCATATCCATTATCCGGGTCAGCTTTAGCAAATCCCATTGGAATCATCATATCAGGTAATCCTGCTACAGGTCCAAAGTAATTTATATATGAAGCTGCATTATTTTTGTTGTTAGAAGTTGTTTCAATATCTGCCACATCTGTCTGTGATACATATGCAACTGCATCAATATCTTGCTCTTTCAAAATGTTAGAAATTGTTGTTCTGAAATTAACCATTCCATTCCAGCATGACTGCCAGTTTTCTGTAGTTCTTGGATTTGTCATTGTCGAAAAATCTTCAATTGGATTTCTAATACTTATATTAGTATAATCTTCTCCATATTTATAATTATTGATTAATTCATATGCAGTTTTAATAGGTGCTGCAGGTCCAAGCGATGTAAAATATGTATCTAAATCCCATTCAAATACATTTGCATAAGGTGCTGCCTGTCTAAGAAAAGTAATAAGTGATTCAGGAATATACTGTGAAATATCTACTAATTCAGCGCCTCCTGCTTCCAAATTTTCCTTTGCTTTCTCAACCATGTCACTAATTTTACTGTCTAATTCTGTAGTTCTTTCACCCGCATCAGAATCATCATTTGCCACATAATATCCAAATGAATTTGACAAATAACCTATTTTCTTTCCTTTTAAGCCATCTGCTTTAAGTCCTGATTCATATCCGTTTGCAGGTTTTAATGAATCTGCATTTGCATCAACTGTATAACTGTCATTAGCATCTGTTCCCGCAATTGCTGTCATAATTGTTGCCAAATCTTCTGCACTCCTACAAATAGGTCCTGTTACATCTCTATCTCCATTAAGCGGAACAACGCCATCAATTGATGTTAATCCTTTTGAAGGTCTTAAGCCATACAAATTAGAGAATGATGACGGACGTCTAATTGATGAACCTGTATCTGTTCCTAAACCTGCTGTTGCAAAATTTGATGTTATGGCAACTGCTGTACCTCCTGAAGAACCTGCTGCTGTTCTTTCTGTATCGTATGCATTATGAACAGCTCCTCCTAATGTTGAACGGGAATTTGAACCACTTGATGCAAACTCAGACATATTTGCCTTTGCTAATATAATTGCGCCTTCTTCTTTTAATTTTTTAACCGCATAAGAGTCATCAGGTGCAATTGAATCTTTTAATGCCTTACATCCTGCACTTGTCGGCATACCTTCAACATCGTAATTATCTTTTACAATAATTGGGATACCATAAAGTTTTCCTTTTATTTTTCCTGCCGCTCTTTCCTTATCTAATTCTTTTGCCTCATCCAAAGCTTTTGAATTAATTGTAATAATGGAATTTAAATTAAGCGATTTATCGTATGCATTTATTCTGTCTATATACATCTGTACTAACTGCTCTGCAGTAAGTTCTCCTTTTTCCATTGCCGTTTCCAATTCACTAATGGAAGCATCCATTAAATCAATTGTAGTGAAAATACTTTCAAGTTTTCCTACTTCATTTGATGATACACTTACTGTAGTTGCAACATCTGCATTTACTTTAACAGGACTAACAGTAACGCCGGGTATTGATGTTCCTACTAAAGCAATTGTCATCACAATTGTTCCAATACTTTTCTTTAACATTTCTTTTCTCATAGGCTTTTTTCTCCTTGTATAATATGTATTGTCGCATCACTTTGGTCAGCGGCTAATCATGGGAAACATTTGAAAATAAACTTCATTTACATTTGTTTCTTTCATGATTTAATAACGAAAAAAATAAGACGTTTTTCATTACACAATGTGCAAATCCAAACGTCCTTGTTTGTTATTTATTTCGTTAGGCGGTACTATAACATCATATTTTTTAATTGTCACTAATTTTTCATACTTTTTTTACTAAATTTACTTATCACATTACTAAATAAACTATCCCCTTTCAAAATTAAAAATATCAAAAAATTAAATAACTGTTTTAATTTATTTTTTCAACTACTACTTTGACTACCTGAATTATAACGGTTGGCACAAATGCTAATGCAATTATTTCAATAATCTGAATACCCGTTAACGGAGCAATCATAAACATTGAATGCATAAATTTTACAAAAATTACAAATCCAAGCATTAAAGTTCCGATAACAAATGCTGCTACACTCCATAAATTACTTTTAATTCCAATTTTAAAAATAGAACTTTCACTTCTACAATTAAATCCATGAAATAATCTGGCAAGTGTTAATGTTGCAAATGCCATTGTACTTGCAGTAAGCGGATTAATCTTATCCCCTATATAAAAAGCACTTAATGTTACAGTTCCTATTAATATACCGTAAACTATTAACTTTATAGATATATTTCTTGTAAAAATGCCTTTCTTAGGATTTCTTGGTTTCTTCTTTAATAATAAGTTATCAGATGGCTCCATCCCAATTGCAAGTGCCGGCAAAGAATCAGTAAGCAAATTAATAAATAGCAAATGAACCGGTTTAAATGGAACGTCTAATGCCATTAATGAACAATAAAGTACTACTAAAATAGCTGCCAAATTTCCGGATAATAAAAACAATATTGCATTCAAAATATTTCTATATACATTCCTTCCATTTAAAACTGCCTTAATAATAGTTGCAAAATTATCATCTGCTAAAATCATATCAGCAGCGTCTTTTGAAACCTCTGTTCCTGTTATTCCCATAGCTATTCCTATATCCGCTTTCTTTAAAGCCGGCGCATCATTTACACCATCTCCTGTCATTGCAACTACATTTCCTTTTTGTTGCCATGCATCAACTATTCTTATTTTGTTTTCAGGTGATACTCTCGCATATACAGACACCTTATCTAATACATTTTCAAGCTCATCATTCGTCATTTCATCAACTTCTTTACCTGTAAGTGCCACATCTCCTTCTTTATATATTCCTATAGATTTTGCTATGGCAGTGGCTGTTACTTTATGGTCACCTGTAATCATTATAGGCTTAATTCCTGCCTCTTTTGCTTTCTTTACTGCCTCCATTGATTCTTCTCTCGGCGGGTCTATCATTGAAACTAAACCTATAAAAGTATAACCATGCTCGCTTTTTGTTGATAAGCAATGGCACTCTTCACATTCCTTATATACAAATGCAAGAACCCTAAGTCCATTCTCCGAAAAAATTTGATTTTGTTTTATAATCTTTTCTTTGTCTTCTTTCGTTATTTTTCTGACTCCATTGCTTGTCGAAATATTTTCGATTCTATCAATTAAAACATCTACTGCCCCTTTTGTAAGAATCGTTGGTACCTTATGAATTTCATATTTGCTACTCATAAGTTTTCTTTCTGAGTCAAATGGAATTTCTTCTAATCTTGGCATCAATATTCGTATATCTTCATCTGAAATTCCCATTTTATGCAAATCTGTTTTCTTAACCATTTCAAGCAAACAAGTCTCTGTAGGATCTCCAATATTATTTCCGCCCTGGATTGATGAATCATTATTTAAAATTGCATCATATAGCAAATACCTGTGTAACTGATTATTAACATCCAATTCTTCGGGAATAATGCATTTGCCATCTATATAAATCTGCTGTACGGTCATTTTATTCTGTGTTAGTGTTCCTGTTTTATCCGAGCATATTACAGAAACGCAACCTAAACTTTCCACTGCCTTTAATTCCTTTATAATTGCATTATCCTTTGCCATTTTTCTCGTTCCCATAGCCTGAACAATTGTTACTATTGAACTTAACGCCTCAGGAATTGCTGCTACAGCTAATGCAACTGCAAACATAAGTGAATCTAGTATTTTATTTCCCTGCCATAACGAAAGTCCAAACACGACAACACTTATCCCCATAATTATTAATGCAAGTTTTTTACTAAAATTATCAAGGCTTATCTGCAAAGGAGTCTTTTTATCCTGAGTCATATTCATTAAATCAGCGATTTTTCCCATTTCAGTATTCATTCCTGTAGCAGTTACTAAAACATTTGCCCTTCCATAAGTAACAAGACTTCCTGAATAAATCATATTGCATCTGTCAGCTAATGACACTTCACTTTGAATATTCTTATCAAATTTATCAACATTCGTTGACTCTCCCGTAAGCGAGCTTTCATTTACCTGCAATGAATAATTTTCAATTATTCTTCCATCGGCTACAACCATATCTCCAGTTTCTAAAATTAAAATATCCCCGGGAACAACATACTTAGATTCTAATTCCTGTTTTATTCCATTTCTAAGGACTTTTGTTTTAGGTGCTGATAATTCTTTCAAAGAATCTAATGATTTCTCAGCTTTTACATACTGAACAGTCCCTAATATTGCATTCATAACTATAACTACTATTATTACAACTGTACTTTCTGAATTTCCTGTCATCATAGACACTACGGCGGCTATAATAAGAATAATTACAAGCAAATCCGCAAATTGTTCTAAAAACACTCTTGCAACACTTTTTTTCTTTTTCGAAATTAATATGTTTTCACCATACTTTTCAAGATATTCACTTGCTTTTTCATCATTTAGTCCCTGCGAATTTCCATACTCATTAAATAATTCTTCTTTTGTTTTTTGATACACTTCTTTCATAGCAACCTCCTGATAATAAAAAAGAGACCTTTTGTGCATAAACATTGCACAAAAAGTCTCGTTTAACTTACTTAAATTTAATTAATTATCAAATGATAATTTTATAAATCAAAAATAGTTCTCTGACCTCCGGTTCTTATAGAACGTACTGACGAAAATCAGAACATGCATTGCATGCAACTACTCCCTCTCTGTTATAAAAAATTTATCATAATTTAGTATATGTGTCAATCAGAAAATATCCCCATATTTCGCCTAATTTTTGCTCTCTGTTTTCAAAATAATATTTTTCTATTGTATAACTATCTTTGTACTCTTCCAATCCTTTTAATCTTTTTATTCTGCGAAGTTTAATTCCACATACATCGCATATCTGCTCAATTCCTGCTTCCACAATTATATTTGACACCCTTATTTCTTTTGGTGCTCCAAATCGAAAAATAAAACCTATCAAAACATATTCTGGCGAAAGATTCAGACTCTCCTGCATGTTAAGCATCAAAAAGCTATTTACCCCCTCATAACCTTCATAGCCAACTATTCCATAACGATAGTAGCAACCTTACCTGAACCTACTGTTCTACCACCTTCACGGAATTATTTCATCATTGTTTGGTATATCTTGTTTTATTTTCGTTGTTTCCATTGTGTATTGTTGCTGTTTATGTTGTCATTATTTCTACTTGCGTGAGAAAATGACGACAGTTTGACGACACTTTCTTACTACTTATTTCCAATTGTCAACTTGGGATACCAAATGTACGATATAACTATGCTCTACTATCAACAAGCATATGCAAAAAAGGCTGGCTTCATCAAAGGCGTTAAACGAATTACACTCTTTATTCCTTAAATAAGAAAACTCCTTCCAATATTACACATAATAATGCAATACCTAACCCAAAGAAATTACACGTATGTACATTATATATACCAATAAAATTTCCCAATATTTCACTTAATGCAAAAGAAGTAACAATAACACATTCAATAACAAAATGATTACATTTTCCTAATTCATTCTGCTTTCTTTTTTCAAAAAATCGAATACAACAAAGCAAATAAAGCACGTTAATAAAACCTGTATAGGACTTGCCCTTGATAACTTAAGTGAAGCCGTTTTATTAGCCGACAGTGTTGTTAGTTCTTCCGGTAACTCCATATTATTGCACTATTTATTTATATTACTGTTAATTGTGGGAATCGGATTGATTGTACATGGGCTAATGCACATTGAAGATAAATAAATTTAAGGGAGCATACTACAGCTGCTTGTAAATCGCTAATGTAGTATGCTCCCTTTTTTAATTATAGTGTCTCATCGTAAATTGTTTTTTTACCTTTATAGCCAATTACTTTTACCTCTTTTGTAACTGACAATTTCTTTAGATTCTTGTACTTTTTCAAATTAACTTTTTTAATCTGTGTATTGCATATTTTTAGAGTTTTTAATGTTTTTGGATTAAAATTACATTTTTCATAATTGCTAATAAATGTACAATTTAGGTTAGCATTTTTTATTTTGTTATTTTTTCCCAGTGTAATTTTTTTAACTCCGCTTCCGTATAAATTAATCTTTTCTAAATTTTTGTTTTTCGTAAGATTAATTTTTTTCAACAAAGGATTATATGCAAGCTTCAGATTTTTCAATTTGACGTTCTTAGATAAATTCAGTTTTTTAAGTTTTGTACTTTTTATACATAACCTCTCTAAATTATTTAATTTTGTGAAATCATAATTACTGTTATTAACACCACTAATTTCCAAGTTCTTTATCTTCGTCAATTTTGTTAAAACTTTGATATTTTTTATGTTGCCATACTCACTTACATAAGTATCACAATATGTTGTAAGTTTTACTTTTTCAACATTTGTAAAAATTTCTAAGCCTTTGCCGTCTATTATTTCATAATCTTCTTTTGGCTTCTCTTTATTCTCCCAATACAAATTATTCTTATCAATAGTGATTGTTTTCACTGCTGATATTTCTTTTTTGCTAAGGTAACCGTCATTATTTTTATCGATTTTTTCTGACACATATTCTCTTACTATTGTATCTGGAAAATTCTTTGCGTTAATTTTTACATTTCCGCTTTCCTTTGCCTGGCATGGAAATGTAGTTAACATTATACCTGCACAAAGTGCTGCAATTGCAATTGTTCTTTTCATAGTCCTTCCTCCACCATCAATGTAAATAGACACCTAATGCCATCAACGTTCCCATTTCTTCACTTGTTTCTGGTTGTGTTCCTAACCCTAAATTTAAATAATATGAATTATAGTTAGGTTCATTTTTACTATTATCACTTGCATAAAACATCAATCTTTTCAACTTAAATGTTCCGTTATAATAGTTTGAATCAAGTGCCATTTGTTCACTCATAAAGTAATTTGAAGAATATGGTGCTGATGTTTTAATACATTTTTTTAATACATTTGTTCATTATATTTTCTATAACTTTCTTTGCTGCATCATATCTTAATGGAATTTTTCCTGTATCATATGTATCTGGGCTTCCAATATGTACCCAATTTACTGAACTATTTTTTGTCCATGACCTATGTGCATAAGTATCAGAAGTTATATGCATTAATGCTCCCCATAATAAGAAACGTTTATTAGTATCTATCTCTTTATATGTAAAATTATACTTTGATTGAATATTTGCCCAATTCATATTCATAATATCATTTTTCATATAATTCTGTTGTCCCTGACTCATACCATTATTCAAATATGATACATTATTAGCATTACAATCCTTTGTTTTAATTACCTTACTTACATAATATGCACCTGCTATGTAATTCGGATATGCAATATTCTGACTATAAAAATTTTCTTCACATTATCATCAATAGTGTAAAATATCTTATATTCTTTATAGTATGTTTTATGTATTCCTAATTCTGCTAATATAGAATCATCGTCTAGTTCATAACTGGCTGGAAAAACTTCCAACTTATTTATTTGTTCCCTAATACCTTTTACCATATTTTCAGCAGCAATAGGATTAAGCAGTTTAAATGCAATATAATCACCTGCGTTTTCTAAATCTTGTTCAGCTAACTCGCTAATTCTGATTTTATACTGCTGCATTTCTATATTTTTTCTCCAATCTGTCGCATACCTCGTTAAAATCTTTTGTCTTACCTTCTTTAATATTTTCCAAACCTGCAAGAACCATATTTCTAACTTCTTTCTGTTGTTCCTTCAATGCAATATCATAATTATTTTTTACTGCTACTGCCATATAACCATCCTTTCTTGTATGGCTGAAAATGTTTATCTACCTGTCTTTATTGTATGCAATTCAAAAATAAATAGCAACTATTATTTTGATTCTTTCAAATTTTCCAATTAATATAAATTACATTCTCTTATCGCTCATTGTGCTGCTCGCTATCCAACAACACGATAACATGCTTTAGCTTTGTTATATCAATAATTTTATTTAATGCATCTACAACCCCAATGACACCTTATATCGTAATACCATCTTTATTGACAATTCTTGTAGACATTCCAAGAACATCTGAAACGGTAGATTATGCCCATCTACAATAAAAAATTATTTTCATCCTCAAATCCTTTTACCGTAAACCATTACTGAAAACCCAAGAATAAAACAATTGCTTTTTAGGTTTTAAATAGTCATACTCCATTTTTATTTCCTTATGTTCAATTATCTCTAACGCTTCTATGAAAACCTGCTCAACTGTTTTTCCTGCAATATCCAGTTCAAACTCATTCACCAAGCATTTTCTTGCATTAATTTTTTGACTCATTTTCTCTAACAATTCAAAATCTATAAGTCCATTTCCTCTATTTTTCATCTGTTCATAATTTTGTCTATAATCACTGCAAACAAGTTTTATCGTAATATAATTAAATCCTTTGAACACCTCTGGAATATCTCTTGTTCTTAAATCGTCAAAGTCTAGAGCAACAATATTTCTTATGCCAAGTTCCCAGAACTTTTTCACTTGAGTCACACAAGACTCCCAGCAAACCCGCTCTTCAAACAAACCCTCATCAACACCTTCAGGCACTCCGAACTCTGGAATCATACTCATTTCAACATACGCACCCTTGTAATGTTCATATAATTTCGTTGCTAGTGTCGTTTTTCCAATACCACTGGCTCCTATAATAAATATAAAATCTCTCATAGTAAAATCATCCTTTTTGTTCAAAAACTAAAACTAACTTTTGTAACATCTCTTCTGTCAGATTTTTTGTTGATGGAATATGGACAAAGACTACATGTCCATTCATCTTTTTCAACATATAAAAGTAGGCTTCATTACATAAATAATGCGTCGAATTGTGCGATACACTGTATGGGATTGCATTATTTTTCAAACATTCTTCTATTCCAGATAACAGCATTTGCGTATAAATTCGTTCTCCATCTTTCTCAGCACATTTTTCTATACGAACCGAATCCTTTAATGCTTTATCCAATCCAAACATATAAACCTGTTCATATTCTCCCACCAGATTTTCAATATCCCTTTTTAATCCCTCAAAGGAGTTTGTCAGAAAATATTTTTCTCCTTGAAGATTCTGAACTAATTTGTTAGAAGAATTATGAATACCTTTAAATCCTACATATAATGTTTTCAAATAACCTACTCCAATCTCAACTTTTTTGCAAAATTTATCTGCTCCTTCTTCTTTTCAAAGCCAATACTACTATAAAACTTGTGTGATTCTTCTTGTTTTTTTCCAGATGTAAGCCTGATAGCATCTGCACCAATATTCTTCGCCCATTCTTCAACCGAATCCATCAGTTTTGTTGCAATTCCATTGTGTCTATATTCCTCTAACACTGCCAATCCCATAATGTTTACCATTGAATTTGCGTACAATAAATCATACTTTGTCGCATGAACATAACCAACCACTAAATGTTCTATTTCAGCCACAAAAATTTTTGGGTTACCATCACACAAAACTTTCTTTAATTAATATTGTGTCTTTTCTTCTGGATAGTCATATCCCATTGTATATTTATTGATTCTGCAAATAAATTCCGTATCTTTGTTCGTCGCCTCCCGAATGACATATTTCATTTCGCAATTTCCTTTTTCCTTATTTGTACCATAATTTTCATAAACTTCAAATCCTCTGAATTAGGATTGTCAATTCTAAAAGTACATCCACAAACTTTTTCAAACTCTTTTCCAAAAATCACTTTCCGTGTACCACCACTACACGAACCGCAATTTCCACATAAATCTACATGTTTCCAGGCAAGTTCCTTAATTTCTTCATGATTTTCCTTTCAATTTCGCATTTACTTCACTAAAATATCTAACGTATGATTACTTAACCCTATCACATCACTTCTTTCGCATATAGAAAAATGGTATTTTAAATAGATCTCATATACTTCATCGGACCATTCCTCAATCCGCTCTTTGATATAGTTCGAAAACATATCTGTTCCAATAAACTTAATTCTAGTTAATTCACATTTTTCACTTAGTCTTTCAATATCTTCTACTCTAACTAATTCAAATAAATCAGCTGGTTTGGAAATACAAGCAAAATCGTCCGTCAACATATTATTTGACAAACTCTCCAGCATATTATTGCCATCGTCAGCAAATGCCCATTGGATTATCGTTGGTTCATTCATGCAGTAAGCCACGAAAATATATCCATCCTTCTTCAAAATCCTTTTTGCTTCGTTCAATACTTGTACTTTATCTTCTTCGTTGTATAAATGATACATTGGGCCCAAAATAAGTATCGCATCAAAGTAATTATTGTCATAGACTGATAAGTCTAAGGCATTTCCCTGTTTGATATCTATATGTTCATTATCCGTCAACTTAGATTTGAAAACTTCAATATTATGTTCTATTAATTCCATTGCCTGCACCTGATAGCCTTCACGTGACAATGCAATAGAATATCTTCCGGTTCCCGCTCCAACCTCAAGAACTTTTGCTCCCGGCTTTACATAATCATGTATGTATTTCATCGTAGTAATGAATTCAACCTTACCATGCTTTGATGACAATCTTCCATCTTCATCATATAAATTATAATATTGCTCCAAAAAATTATTTTCCATCATTCGTCTCCTGCATTTTTCAAAGTGATATTTTTTGTTTTTCAACATCATTTATTGTTTAATCTATTTCTTCCGATATATCTTATACCCCTTGCAAAATAATTCGACTACATTTTCTTTTCTCACAGATACCTTCCCTGTACTTCTTGTAGCATCTATAATAATTATTTCTTTTTTCTCATCATCCACAAACTCTTTGAAAAACATAACATGACTTCCTATTTTAGCTAATACATCTCCCTGCTGAATTTCATCAATGCTTTCAATTACATTTGCGTAATCAGGAATAATTCTCGTAGATATTTTTTTAGGCAACTCCCAACACACAGTCAACAAGCCAGAGCAATCTACTCCTACACAATCGTAGCTTACGTCTCTTGATTTATCTTCCGGTACATTTCCAACATATTTTCCTTCGGAAATTCCTTTTTTAAACTCCTCTATAGTAGAAGCTAATCCCCATCCGTATGCCACACCTATATTTTTTTGATTCGGTTTCCACCAACCACAGTTCAAAATTTTACCTTTCCAAGTGGTATCCGGTGTATCTACTTCTACGCCATTAGAATCTGTCCCATGCTTTAAATTCTTTTCTGTTGCAATCCATTCGTAGTTAGCATATTCTAATGCTTTCTCAATAACTTTTTTACCCCATTCCATATAAATATCCTCCCGATAATAAAATCTTTTATTTTTGTATTTTCTTTCTTGCAATCAAACCATTCGGAATTTCAATAATATCAAATCCCTTATTTACATACATTGATACTGGACCACCACAATCATTTATAGAAAATTCTCCCCGTGACGGATACCCTTCAATATAATCGTATCCATTTTTCTTTGCATACTGACAGGCACAATCCAGCAGTGCTTTTGCAATTCCTATCCTACGCATATCCGGCTCAACGGTAAAGCATACAATAGAAAGAATTTTATCCCTTTCATCAACACCATTCCAACTATGTGGATCCGTTTCCCTGCTTAATCGAAAATAATTATCTTTTGTGTCTGCATTACAAAATCCAACAATTTGATTATCATAGACGGCTACAAAGCCATTCAAGATACCATTTTCTATCAATTCTTTTGCATAATCTCTTTTACGATACGGTCTTTCATTCTCCGGCATTAGACTCCGCTCCTGCTCATGCTTATCCGTCCAATGATGCCAGACGCAATAACAGCCTTTTTGAATGTTTCCATCAGAAAATGCTCTATGCTCAAAATAGTCAATGTAATCATCTGACATATCTTTTGTGAGTTTGCACACTTTGAAATTCATAAAAAATACCTCCTTGCTTGGATATTCATGTAACAAACTAATTCTTTCCATTCTCAAGAAATGATAGGTAATTCAAACCATTCCATATCCACTGCTTCAATTCTACCATACGCATCAATACATTCACACCCTAATTTTACCAATCTTGCATCTTCATTTCCCAGTTTTTCGCTTTAATAAAATTTTTCAAAAATTACCCATTTTTCCCCTTACTGTCCTTGGCAAGATACGCACTTTGTAAAGAAAAGTGCCTCTTGCTAGGGGAACAGCCCCTAATACCCCTGCTCCATACGGAAATATAGTGATATCCATATAGGAATAAATTTTCCACTATAAATTTTCCACTATAAATTTTCCACTATAAATTTTCCGCACGGATTCCATATGATTTTCCAATTTCCACTACTAATAAACTTTAACAACCATACGGTTAAACCATACAACAATGGATTTTCCGCTATTGGATTTCCGGATGGTTTCTATACAGAAATCTGAAATGCACTACATAAAAAGAAACAGCCAAAATTTCACCTTTGACTGCTTTCATTTCTTATTTTATCTTCATTTTCCTATGAGCAATTACTTACCAATTCTATTGTTTTTCGTCACGGAATTTTTTTGGGTAGTTGTCACTCACCCCGTTTTCCTTTCTTTTTAATTTATGAGGCTTTTACCTCATTTTTTGTTTTTTTTTTGTTTTTGATTTAACCATTCTTCTTCTAAAAAACTCCAGTCTTTTTTTTGCCATCGCTTCGGATGACTTTTCCTTGCCTCTTCATAGACCTTCTTCCTAATTGTCAGAAAAAAGGCATCCCCAAACAACTCTGGGAATGCCATTCATTCATGCATACATTTCTTAATGATTGCTCTGCAATCCTTAAGCTCGCGGCATTCATAGAATGCCCACTTAAATTTATACAAGCAATTCTCTTATCATCTTTGCGTTAAATTCAACTGAATCCACGTCATTTACTTCTATCTGATATAAAGCGTTTGCAGCTATATGTTCTGCTGCCTGCTCTAAATCTCTTATACCACTTGTATTCTTATAAATTTCAATAACTTCATCTAATGCTTCATCTGTCATAATGCATTCATTTTCCTTAAGACTCATACGTTTCAATACTTTTGGAAGTGCAAATTTAGAAAAAATAATCTTCTTTTCTTCTGATGTATAGTCAGGAATATCTATAACTGCAAATCTTGACATTAATGGAGCACTAATCTGATCCTTTTCATTTGCTGTAGCAATAGGATAAACACCTACTGTAGGAATCATACATTCCATGTAATTGTCTGTGAAGCCTAAATTGTCAAGAAGCGTAAGCAATACATCTGCAGGATTTCCATTTCCTTTTCCTGATGATGCCTTATCTAACTCATTAATAATAAATACAAGATTAGACTCTCCTGCCATTGAAAATGCATCCATAATAATTCCCGGTTTCGCATTTGAATATATACGTGAACTTCCTGTAAGTTGTTCAGGGTCATTAATTGAGCTCATATCAAGTGTTGTCCATGGAAGTCTTAATATTCTTGCAACTGCATATGCAATCTGTGATTTTCCTGTTCCGGCAGGTCCTACTAATAAAAGTCCATATGCAGGAAGCGTATGTGTACGATTAATCTGAATTATTGTTTCCATAATTCTCTGTTTAACACGTTCCATACCATATAACTCTTCATCTAATATTCTACGTGCTTCATCAGGATCAATTGCTTCAAAATAATTATTCTTCCATTGAATATTCATCATTATTGAAAGTGCTCTTTGTGCATGATGTCTTTCCTCCTGAGATACCTCGCTTGAGCGTGCAACTGCAAGATTTCTTCTTGCCCATAATCTGATATTATCAGGTAATGTTCTTCCGGCGCAATTCATAAAATCAGTGATGCTTTGAATACTTGTAAGCTTCATGCTGTCTCCTTCTTCATCCATATCATCATCAATGACTTCTTCTGAAGGTGCATTACTTGCTAACAATCTGTCAATCATAAACTGAAGGAATCCGTCTTCTGCTGATAGTTTTGTACCACCACCTGATAAAGTTTCTCTAATCTTATATACTGCATAACCTTCTTCGTTATTTTCTCCCGAAAGACGAACATTAATATGATTTTCTCCTAACCATTTAAGCAAGCTTACAAATCTTGAATCTATCTTTAAAATATCAGCACTTACAATACCATCATCTTCGTTAAATTCAAATGAAGTTCTTTTACATGGATTTGTAAAAATTCCACTTGAATGATGGTTCCATTTCTTCTTACTATTATCAAGCACCATTATAGGTTTATCACCTGTTGGAACTGAATTGTTCGATTGAAATGTTGTGTATGTACATATTGCTTCTTTCTTATCTACAGGTGCGCTGCTAAAATCAAATACCGGCATTTGTTATCTCCTCTAACTTATTAAAATAAAGTAACTTACTTCTTAAAAATTGTTACTCTTCCTTTATTCCACAACGTATTTTACTATTTATTTTGCAAATGAACAACCATTGATATTATTTTTTGTGCTAATTTCTAAACATTTTATTTTTTTTACTTAATTCTAATTTTACACAACACTGCTACTTTTTAAATCTGCAAGGTCGAATTAGTGCAGAAGGATTACTTATGTTTGGAATTGGTGGGCTTGCAATCGTATATTTTATTGCCCCTATTTTAGACAACATGCTTGCCAAAATACGACTACGTTATATTTCTATCATATTTGGAATTTTATTTGTCATTTGTTTAAGTGATGTCATTTATTCAAATTTTCATCCAAATATTGGTCACGGCATTACTGATTACACAAATTATAATTCCATTACAAACACGACGTTTTTTTGATGCGTGTTTGTATTCTCATTCTATATTATAAGTGTTATAATATGTCTATATTTATATTTGGAAACAATATTTATAAAATTCATATTTTACCAATGTTTCCTACTAACAGCCACCGTAAAAAAACGGAGCAATACAATACAGGAGGAATTTATAATGAACAACACTTATATTTCAGATTCAATAAAATATATCGGAGTTGATGATATTGATATTGATTTATTTGAAAGTCAATACATTGTACCTAACGGTGTTTCTTACAATTCTTATTTAATTCTTGATGAAAAAACTGCTGTTATGGACACTGTTGATGCGAGAAAAACTGATGAATGGTTTTCTAATCTTAACTCTCAATTAGCTGGAAGAAACGTCGATTATCTTATTATTTCACATTTAGAACCCGACCATTCTTCTAATATAAAAAATCTTATAGACAAATATCCTAATGTCAAATTAGTTCTTAGTGCTAAAGCATTTGCTATGTTGCCTCAGTTTTTTGATATTGAAAATCTCTCTGACCTTTGTTTAGTTGTTAAAGACGGAGATGAACTTGATTTAGGTTCTCATAAATTAAAATTTATTATGGCTCCAATGGTTCACTGGCCTGAGGTTATGGTTGAATACGAAGTAAGCGAAAAGATTCTTTTCTCTGCTGATGGATTCGGCAAATTTGGTGCTTTATCTGCTGATGAAGACTGGGCTTGTGAAGCAAGAAGATACTATTTTAATATTGTCGGCAAATACGGTGCACCCGTTCAGACATTACTAAAAAAAGCTTCTACTCTTGACATAAAAACCATTTGCCCATTGCATGGTCCAATACTTAATGCGAATTTAGATTACTATATTGGAAAATATCTTACATGGAGCAGTTATGAACCTGAAGATGAAGGTGTTCTTATCGCCTGTGCATCAATTCATGGTAACACAAAAATGGTTGCTGAAAAACTCGCAGATATTTTAAAAGAAAAGGGGTGCAAAAAAGTTGCATTTACTGACTTAGCAAGAGATGATATGGCTGAAGCAATTGAAGATGCTTTTAGATATGATAAGTTAGTTTTAGCTGCTGCTACATATGATGGTGGTGTATTTCCACCTATGGAAGATTTTCTTAACAGACTTGCTCACAAGAATTATCAAAAGCGTAAAATTGGAATCATTGAAAACGGTTCATGGGCTCCAATGGCTGGAAAGTCTATGAAATCTATTCTAGACGGAATGAAAGATTTAACCTATTGTGAAAATATGGTAACAATCAAATCAACTTTAAAAGATACAGACATCGTTTCTCTCGAAGCTTTGGCTAACGAACTCATATAAAAATTTATATGGTCGTGTTATTTATAATAATCTGTACTCTACACTATATAATATGCTTAAATACAAAAACTTCCTGTGAAATTTGATATATTTTTCTTCATTAAATATCCAAAAAAAATATCAAATTTTACGGGAAGTTTTCATGTTAAGTTTATTTTATTTTTATTGATATATATCCTTATAATCATCTGGCAAAAATCTATGATATATTATATGGAAGCCTTCATTTTTAAAGCAATAATAATACGTATCTTCACTATCCTCCTCAAAATATATAAGTGTATCAAACTCATTATCTTCCATCTTTTCTATATGGACTTTTGATGCTTTAGAAAGGAATAAATTTTCTATATCCTGCATCTTTGTTTCATGCTTTCCAACCAATTCAATTAATTTTTTAATAAACTCATCTTCTTTAGTATTATTATGAACATATTCAACACCTTGTTCACTTATATAAAAGCAAAATCTATCAGCCTTATTTGACACGTTTATTTTTCCTAATGTTTCATTAGTATACTCTGACAGTTTTTTCAATCTTTCCGCCATTTCATAAACATTATCTTTACTCGAAAACATATTATTAAGTGAACTTACAGGATAATACAATCTGATTTTTTCCTTTCGATATCCAAGTTTTGCCTGTTCTTCTTTTATTATATCTATAAGATTATTTTCTAATATTTTGTAACCGTTCATTTTTTCATTCCTCTTTTTAATTAATTATCTATCATTCATATTTAAATACAATGATGCCAGGAGCAAAAGCCCCAAACTTTGATTCCAACAGATTGTTCCGTGCTATACTTAATTCATTTCAAATTTTAACTTCTATTTTCTCATTTTTCAACATATATTGACATAACTGTTAATATCTTTTATAGTTTAGAGGTAACAAATTATCTATATGATGTATATTATATTAATACATTAAAAAAAATGGAGGGCTTATGAACGAATTTGAAACATCTACACAACCAAAGAAAAAGAAATTTATACCTGTAATTATTATTGCAGTTATACTTGTCGCCATAATTGGTGGTTCTGTTTACGCTTCAAGAAGCGTTATTTCTAATATTTTTCAGGAAAAATTTGCTAAACCTGAAGATTATTATCACAGAGTTGAAAACAATAATATTAACAATGACATTGATAACAGTATTAAATCCTACTCTACTGCTTATAAATTAATAACTTCAAAAAAATACTCATCAACTGCATCTATACATTTAGATTTTAGTGACGAATTAAAAGATCAATTAGTAAAAATAAATTCTAAATTAAATCAGATTAATTCAGCAGAATTGACTTACAAATCTTCATTTGACAATTCAAAAGAAGCTGTTACCTTAGCTGCAAAAATCAATGATGCTAACCTTGTTTCAGGTAATGGTTTTATTGATTTTGACAATGCAAAAATATATGGTCAGATTCCTGAAATTTCTGACTCTTATTTAGATTTTTCTTCATATCTTAACTCTGAGGAATATGATGTTAATATTGATTCATTAAAATCACTTGGTTCTTTTTCTGATTTATACCCTGAACCTGAAAAACTCGAATCTATATTAAAAAAATATTCAACTCTTTTTGTCAACTCAGTTAGTAATGTAGAAAAAACTAAAACAACTATAACTGCAAATAGTATAACTCAGGATTGTGTAGGACTTACCGTTAAAATGAGTGGTCAGGAACTTTATGATTCTATTCATACTATATTAGAAACTGCTAAAGATGATAAAGATATACAATCTATCATTGATGATATGATTAATTACATTAAATCAATTGATTCTTCTTCAGACTTAAATGATGTCACTTCTAAATCATATTCTGAAAATATTGATTCACTTATACAGGAACTTGAAGAATCAAAAGATGAATTTACAAAATATGAAGACTTATTAGATATGTTTGTTTATGTTGATAACAAAGGAAATATTATTGGACGTACAATAACTATTACAGCTGATAAAACATACACCATAGAATATAAACGTGCTATAAAAGCAACTTCTTTAGGAATTGAGTCAACTATTAAAGAAGGCGATAAGGTAGTATTTTTAGTTAAAGGAAAAGGTTCATCTACATTAACTGAATTTAGTGGAGATTTTGTAATTACTTTCCCAACTGAAGAGGTAACAATAAACGCAACAGTATCTAATGGTGATGTTTCTAAATTGTTAGATGGAACATTTAATGGTGATATAACTCTTACTACTACTTACAAAGATTTAGAAGACTATAAATTGAATTTATCAGTAAAAACATCTCTTTTAAGCAGTTTGGTTAAAGTTGAAGCCCTAGATAAAGAAAACAGTTGTGGTATATTAACACTTAAACAGGAATCTACAAACAAAGCTGATATCGATTTTCCTGATACTAATTCAACATTTATCGATGTTTCTGACTCAAATGCGCTAGATAACTATATTTCTAATTTTAACATTGAATCATTTATTAATGATTTTGCTTCAAGAGCAAATCTTGATATTTCATACTCAGATATAGTATCAGACACTTTAGGTTATTATTCATCTTTAAAGAATGACTATAATGCATCTGATTATAATTTCTCTGATTTTGATGCATCTGATTATAATACTTCTGACTTTGATATATCGGACTACGACTCTTCAGATTTTGATTCGTCAGATTCCTATATTTCTGACTATACATCTGACCTTGATATTTATTAAAAATAACTATTTTCATTTGTTATTGTATCAGATGTGGCTTTAATTAATTGAGATTTATAATTTATTAATATTGAAAATCACTGTATTTAATGTTAAAATAATTTAACTAGTGCCTAATTGGACTATATAATAAATAATTTTACAAATTGTTAAATTATAAATTTATTTTACAAGGAGAATCAAATGCGCACAGCTATTATGACTGATACCAATAGTGGTATTACAACTGAAGAAGGAAAATCTTTAGGAATTTTTGTCATTCCTATGCCGATAATTATTGATGATAAAGTTTATTATGAAGGTATAAATATAACTGAGAAGGAATTCTATGAAGCTTTGACCGGTGGTAAAAATCTTTCCACATCTCAGCCTTCTCCCGGAGAAGTAATGGATATGTGGGACTCTATCCTTGAAAGTGGAGATTATGATCAGGTTGTATATATTCCTATGTCAAGCGGATTAAGCAATTCATGTTCTGCCGCTATGGGACTTGCTCTTGAATATGAAGATAAAGTATTTGTAGCAGATAACCACAGAATTTCAGTTACAATGAGAGAATCTGTTTTATCAGCAAAAGAACTTGCTGACGAAGGCAAATCTGGTGCTGAAATTAAAAAGGCTTTAGAAGATGATGCTTATAACTCAAGTATATATATTTCAGTTAATACGTTGGAATTTTTGAAGAAAGGTGGCCGTATCACTCCTGCTGCTGCAATGATTGGAACAATGCTTAATATTAAGCCTATCTTAACAATACAGGGTGAAAAGCTTGATTCATTTGCAAAGGCAAGAAGTATGAAAAAGTGTCAGGATAAGATGCTTGAAGCTTTAAAAAGCGAAATTGCCGGTCGTTTTTCACATAATGATATATCCAGGTTAAAAGTTGGTGCCGCAGGTGCCGGATTATCAGAAGAAGAAATTGAAAACTGGCTTGGAATGGTAAAAGAAGCTTTTCCAAATGCGAAAGTATTCTATGGGCCTTTATCTGCAAGTATTGCATGTCATACCGGTCCCGGAGCTGTTGGAATCGGAATCAGTTTTTAAATCAACGCTATTGTAATTAATTTAATAAATAATAAAAAAGATAGATTTGGAAATTTCATATCGCTTCGTTTCGTATTTAATTAAACGATTAATAAGCGATACGTTAATTCCAAAATCTATCTTTTTATTATTTTAATCTTTTTATTATTTTAATAATGAGCGACTTAACCTTTAACTATTAAAATAAACTCATATTTTTATCTTTCGCTATTGAAATAAACTTTTTTAATATTTCACAAATGAATTTAATTTTTTAATATTATAATTTGCTTTCAATCCATGCTTCTATTATTTCTTTAGGCTGAAATCCTGTTCTTGTAGCAATTTTTTCACCATTAATAAACATTGTTACAGCCGGAATATTTTCAACATCATATTTTTTAGGTGATTCCTGATTTATTGCAATATTAGCTCTATAAAAATCAACTTTTCCTGCATATTCATCAGCTGTTTCATTAATTATCTGTTCCATTATCTGGCATGATTCATTTCCTGTAACTGAAAAATTAACTATCGCTATTTTACTTGCTTCTACTTCGCTAAAATCATTGTTTTTAATTTTCTTTACCATTTTATTGTCTCCTTTGTAAATTTATAGTCTGTCCATCATTTCTGACGGAACATATGCCTCAACATAAATTCCATCATCTCTATATTCTTCTTTCAATAATTGTCCATATTTTCTTATAAGACCGGGCTTACCGGCATCAGCATATGAAAACACTTTTTCAATATGAACTCTCATCGATTTAAGAGCTTTGCTTATGGCATCGTTTAACTCCTCAATACCAACTTTATTTTTTATTGCAGCATTAACAATATAATCAGCCTTAAAATCTCTTAAAATCGGCTTATTTTCAAGTCTGTCCTGCTTGTTAAATACTGTAATTATAATTTTATCTTTTACGTCTAACTGTTCTAATGTTTCATACACAGCATGTATATGTTTATCCATCTGTGGATTTGAACTATCAATTACATGTATAATAATATCTGAATATTTTGCTTCCTCTAATGTACTTCTAAATGCATCTATTAAATGATGTGGAAGTTTTCGGATAAATCCAACTGTATCTGTCAACAAAATCTCCTGTCCGTCAGGAAGTTTATAATTTCTTGTTGTAGGATCAAGCGTAGCAAATAACTTATCTTCCTCTAAAACTTTTGCATCCGTAAGAGTATTTAAGAGTGTAGATTTACCTGCATTTGTATAACCAACGATTGCTGCTACCGGTACAGGATTCTGAGATCTTTTAGCTCTTGTAACATTTCTGTGAGCTTCCATATCCTTAACTTCTGCTTTTAATTGGGAAATTCTGTCCCTTATCAATCTTCTGTCAACTTCAAGTTTCTTTTCTCCGGGACCTCTTGTTCCGATTCCACCACCCTGTCTTGACAGATTTTTCATACCTATAAGTCTTGAGGATCTGTATCTAAGCTGAGCAAGTTCTACCTGTATTTTTCCTTCTGCAGTCTTTGCCCTGCCTGCAAAAATGTCTAATATAATCAATGTTCTGTCCATAACTTTTACGTTAAGTTCGTCTTCTAAATTTTTGTATTGGGCAGGGGTTAGTTCATCATCACATACAATGGCTGTTGCCTGTGTCTCCCATATCAAATCTTTTAATTCTTCGACTTTTCCCTTACCTACATAAGTTCCCGGATGAACTGCCTCTCTATTTTGAATTGTTCTTCCAACTACCTGTGCACCTGCAGTGTTTACAAGTTCTTCTAACTCATCTAATGATTCATCCGCATCATTGCTATCATCTAATGATACAGCCACAAGAATAACTTTTTCAATTTCTTCTTTATTTTCAATTAATTTTGCCAAATACATCACCTCGTTTTATTGTTAGTTCTCACTTATCTTTGAAATTACATTTAATTTTTTCCATTTGCCACGTTTATATCTTACTAAACTTATTGTTCCGTTTAAGAACCATGTAAGTCCTGTTGCAAAAAATACACCATATCTTCCAAACATAGGCACCATCGTAAGTGGTCTTGCAAGGAATATTCTTCCGCACATTTCTACTATTCCTGTCATTAATGAGAACATTGCATCTCCTGCTCCATTTAATACATTACGCGTAGTATAAATTAATCCCAAAAATACCAAAAAGCAACTATCTATTCTAAGACCTACAGTACCTATTGCAATTACATCTGGACTCTTTCCAAATATAGATATTATCTGCGGTGCAAATCCCCAAAATATCGGTAATACAGCTAATGCAAATACCGTGCTTATAATTGTTCCAGAGAAAAAGCCCTGTTTTACACGCTTTACATTTCCTGCTCCCATATTCTGTCCTGTAAATGTAGAAATAGCCGAACCTAATGACATAAATGGTTGCTGAACTAACTGTTCAATTCTTGCAACAACCGTAAATGCTGTTGTAAATGTTGCACCAAATCCATTTACTACACCCTGCAAAACAATAAGTGAAACAGCTATCAACGCATTTTGTAATGCAACCGGGATTCCTAATTGTAAACATTTATATAAAATTGCTTTTTTTATCTTTAAGTTTTCTTTTGTAAGTCTGAAAAATGTTGTACATTTAACAGCGTATATTATACATGCCACTGCCGATATTAACTGGGCAAATGCTGTTGCTACTGCAACACCAACAACGCCCCACTTAAATACAAGTACAAAAAGTAAATCTAATACTACATTTATCAAGCTTGCTACAATTAAAAATGTAAGTGGTGTTTTTGTATCACCAAGCGCTCTTAAAATACTTGACACACCATTATACATTCCTACACATATAAATCCAATTGCTGTTACTTTTAAATATATAACAGCATCTTCTAATATTGCCGGATCAGTATTCATTAATACAAGTGCCGGTCTTGCAAGGAAGAATCCTACTAACGACATTAATACTGAGCAAATCGAAATTGCCCATATTGCGTTACCTATTGTATTCTTTACGTTTTCTTCATCTGACGAACCAAAGTATTGTGAAACTACAATCCCAATTCCTACTGATAATCCTAAAACAAGCGAAAAGAAAAAGAACTGTAATGAATTAGTTGTACCAATAGCTCCTAAAGCATTTTCACCAACAAAGTTTCCTACAACAATAGAATCTACCATATTGTAAAGTTGCTGAAATACATTACCTATCAACAAAGGAATTGTAAACTGAAGAAGTAATTTTGCAGGGTTTCCCTTTGTCATATCCTTAACTCTTTTATTTTCCATAGTTACTCCTTATTAGGTTTTTAGCCTTTCCATTCTGTATAATTTATTTTTTAACCTTGAATAATTATAATCTGCTTTTATCTAATAGCTATAAATAACAGACTTCCTAAAACCCCACATATACTTCCTGTAATCGCTCCTACGATTACATCCTTTGGGAAATGAACACCTCCGATAACACGCAGCACAGCTATCAAACAACTTATAGCAAATAAACATATGCCTAATTCTAAGTTAGCATATATGAATGTAGTTGCTATAACAAAAGCTGAAAATACGTGTCTGCTTGGAAATGAATTCCCTTCTTTTTCCTTTTTTATTATTGGTTCATAATTATATACCGTATAAGGACGCGGTGAATCAAATTTTTTTCTAAAATAAGATACACCTATAAATGAAACTGCCGTGACAGCAACAATCCTTATAACATCACATTCCTTAGTTATAATCATAAACGCAACAACTAAAATATAAATAATATAAACAACAGAAGTTGAAAATAAATTAAGTTTTCTTACTATCTGCTCTCCATATTTATATTTTCTTATTTTGTTACTTATTTTTCTGTAATCATTTTCTGTCATAAATCACCTTATTGCTTTCTTGCAATTCTGTATTCATCACCATAAGAAAAATACGGACAGCTTGCCGTAGGATTCTGCAACTGTCTTGCATAATCATCTTCATCCATGCTTACAACGCATCCATATTCTTCATATTCTTCATCATATACATAATTGCTACAAAATTCGCAACTATACTGACCCATTTTTTTCCTCCTAATTTTTAATATTATGATGTAAGTATGCAATGTTGCATTCTTTGTCACATAACATGATTTCTCGTAATACTACTCTTCATCAACATCATATATCACTATCTTTTACTTACATACTATAGGAGTTGCCAATTAAATTTGCAACTCCTATAATAACTAATTGATTTATTTTTACTTATAACTATCTGCTAACTTTTTAAATGCAGGTAATGCTCTTTCAATCTGCTCAGTCTGAACACAATATGATACTCTTACGTATCCCGGCGTTCCAAAGCTATCTGCAGGCACAAGTAACAATTCCTGCTCTTTTGCCTTTTCACAGAATGCCTTTGCATCATCTTCCATGGCTTTTACAAATAAATAGAAAGCTCCATCGGGATATACGCATTCAAATCCCATTTCCGTAAGACTGTTATATAATAAATCTCTGTTAGTTTTATATATTGAAATATCTGCTGTATCATCAATACATCTTTCGATGACTTTTTGGAATAAACTTGGTGCACATACATATCCTAATACTCTTCCTGCTCCACATACAGCTGCATATGCATCCTTACTGTCAACCATCTTATTTGATACAACTATGTAACCAATTCTTTCTCCCGGTAATGATAATGCTTTACTGTATGAATAGCATACAAATGTATTATCATAATAATTAATCATATACGGTACATCAATATCATCATATACTAATTCACGATATGGTTCATCAGTAATTAAGAAAATAGGATGTCCATATTCTTTTTCTTTTTTTCTAAGGATATCACACATTTTAACTATTGTTTCTTCTGAATACACAACACCTGACGGGTTGTTAGGTGAATTAACAATAACTGCTTTAGTCTTTTCATTTACTGCTGCTTCAAATTTTTCCATGTCAATCTGAAATGTTCCTTCTTCTCCCGGAACCTGTACAACCTTAGCACCTGACTCCTTAATAAAAATAGTATATTCAGGGAAGAACGGCGTAAATACGATACATTCTTCATCCTTTTCCATTATTGCATTCAATACGATTGTAAGAGATGCTGCTGCACCACAAGTCATATAGATATTATCTTTTGTTATATCTGTTCCAAATTTTTTATTTATATAATTAGCAATTGTATCTCTTACATGGGCATCCCCCTGTGCTGATGTGTAACCATGTGTAGCTACCGGATCGCCATTTTCAACAATATCAATAATTGCTTTCTTTACACTTTCCGGAGCAGGAACACTTGGATTACCAATACTGAAATCAAATACATTTTCTGCACCAATTTCCTGTTTACGTTTATTTCCATATTCAAATATTTCTCTTATTTCTGAACGAACTTTTCCTAAATGTACCATATCTTCTACAAACATATCTCTTCTCCTTTAAAATTAATTTTGTATTTTTATGCTGTCAGTACCAAAATATATCTTACAGATTATTTTTATAGTCATGCATCATTTACAAATTCTGTATTTTAAATTCACGCTCATGCTCACGTTTCTGGTCTCGTTTTGCAATGTCGTCTCTCTTATCGTATAATTTTTTACCTCTTGCCAAACCAATTTCCACTTTTACCAGACTTCCTTTAAAATAAACCTGCAAAGGTACTAATGTCAAACCTTTTTCTTTAATTTTACCAACAAGTTTATTTATTTCATATTTATGCATCATTAATTTCTTTGGTCTAAGCGGATCTTTATTGAAGATATTTCCCTTTTCATATGGGCTTATGTGCATTCCATAAATAATCACTTCTCCATCTTCTATTCGGATAAATGACTCTTTAATGCTACATTTTCCCTGTCTTAAAGACTTAACTTCAGTACCATGAAGTACAATTCCGGTCTCATAAGTATCTTCAATAAAATAGTCATGGCGGGCCTTTTTATTATTTGCAATTAATCTATTTGCCGCCTTTGCCATATCTTCACCTTTCCATATTAACTTTACAACTTTTTCCATACAATTTTACATCATTTTATTACTAATTTCACTATAAATTTGTATATATTTTGATTATGCTAGTACAAAATCTATTGTTTTTGTCATCTTATCTGTATGAACAACCCTAACCTTTACAGACTGTCCTAGTTTGTATGTCTTTTTTGTATGTTCACCTACAAGAGAATATGTTGGTTCATCATATATATAATGGTCATCCTCCATATTGCTTACGTGAACCATTCCTTCTATTGTATTAGGCAACTCAACATACATTCCCCAGCCGGTAACACTTGAAATTACACCTTCAAATTCTTCTCCGATATAACTTCTCATATATTCAACTTTCTTTAATTTCTCAGTATCCCTTTCTGCATCATCAGCACGTCTTTCGTTTATACTACAATTCTTAGTTATATCAGGCAAAATTGTATTGTAATGTCTTATATATTTTTCATTTAACTTGCCATGAATATTTTCTTTAATAATTCTGTGTATCTGCAAATCAGGATATCTTCGTATTGGAGATGTAAAATGGCAGTAATATTTTGCTGATAATCCAAAATGTCCTTTACATTCCGGAGTATATTCTGCTCTCTTCATTGAACGCAAAGTAATTCTGCTTATCAAAGCTTCTTCACTTGTTCCTTCCACACTTTCTAATAACTTCTGAAGTTCTTTTGGATGAATTTCATCTCCCATCATCTTTATATGATATCCAAAGTTATTTATAAATGTAGCAAGTTGTGTCATTTTCTCGACATCCGGCTTATCATGATTTCTATATACAAATGGGAGTTCCTGCCAATAATACTCTTCTGCAACCGTTTCATTTGCCATAAGCATAAAATCTTCTATAATTTTAGTTGCTGAATTTCTCTCATAGGGTTCAATGGAAATAACTCTTCCTTTATCGTCTAATTTAATTTTACATTCAGGGAATTCAAAATTAATTGCTCCTCTTCCATATCTTTTCTTTCGCAAAATATCAGACAATTCTTTCATTAACTTAAACATCGAAATGAAATCTTTATGTTTTTCGCATGCCTCTTTTTCACCTATAAGTACATCCCTTACCTGTGTATAAGACATTCTTCTGTCTACATTAATTAATGTTTCCACTATTTCATGACTTATAATATTTCCATTTTCATCAATTTCCATAATACAGCTAAGTGCAAGTCTGTCTTCTCCCTGATTTAATGAGCAAATACCATTAGACAATTTATGTGGAAGCATTGGTATTACCCTGTCTACTAAATAAACACTTGTGGCTCTTTTTCTAGCTTCTTTATCTAATGGAGAATTTTCCGTAACATAATTACTTACGTCCGCAATATGAACTCCTAAAGTATAAACTCCATTTTTCTTAGAGATTGTGATAGCATCATCTAAATCTTTAGCATCTTCTCCATCTATTGTTACAGTCTGCCAGTTTCTAATATCTTTTCTTCCGTTCTTTTCTTCTTCTCTTACATAATCAGGTATGTTCTCTATCTGTTCCATTACATCTTCCGGAAACTCTGTAGGTATATCATAAGCTTTAACGATAGATAAAATATCTACTCCCGGGTCATTTACATGACCTATAATTTCAACTATTTTTCCTTCCGGCTTTCTTCCTTCTTTTCCGTAATCAGTAATTTTAGCAACAACTTTATGTCCGTTAACAGCCCCCATAGATGCTTTGAGTGGAATATATATATCTTTTACAATTTTTTGATTATCCGGTAATACATATCCAAAGTTTTTGCTTTTTTCAAATAATCCAACAACTTCTGTTATTTCATGGGATATGATTTTTATAATTTTACCTTCTTTTCTTCTTTTTCTTGTTCCATCATTCTTAGTTTTGTCTTCAGGTAATACTGCAACTAAAACCGTATCATGGTGAAAAGCATTATTAACATTCGCAGCCGGAATAAAATAATCCTCTTCTTCACCCTCTACAGTAACAAATCCGTATCCTTTTTCATGTGCAGTAAATATACCTGTAACTAATGTTTCTTTTGCTATCGAATACTTTCCTCTTTTTGAAACAGATATCTTTCCTTCATTTATTAATTCATTTAAAACTATTTCTAATAATCCTCTATCTTCCTTTTTTACATTTAATATTATTGCTAATTCTTTTATTTTCATAGGAACATAGTTTTTATCATTCATTAAATCTAATATAATTTTCTTTCTTTCATTAATTAATTCCATGATTCCTCCTTACTCTATTATTATAAATTTGTAAAATACTTTCTGTTTATGCTTTTTATTTTTTTAATTAAATCTCATTTCAAATTTATTTCTATGATTATTTTAGCCATTTTTTGTTTTTATAATAAAAAGAAAGTGTTCCTAAAAGGAACACTTTAAAAATCATAATTATCCTAAAAATTTAAGAATTTCATATTAAGAACAATTGAAAGTACAAAGAATAAAACAATCATAACCTTTGTAATCTTTTCTAACTTTCCTTCCATTGAACGTCCTTTATTCTTTCCCCAGTATGATTCTGCTGCACCACTGATTGCTCCTGTAAGTCCAGCCTGCTTTCCTTCCTGAAGTAGTATTACTACTGTTATAACTACACAGATGATAATGTATATCACTGATAATACTCTTAATAATGTAATCATTTCGAACCTCCTATTAGTATGTATTGCCCCCTCCCTTGGGTCAGCGGCTAGTCGTCGGAAACATTTATTGAAAATGAACTTCATTCATTTCGTTTCCTTCTATACCTATTCAAACGCGAATACATAAATATTATCATATTTGTATGCTATTATCAAGTAATTATTCCAATCTTTTCTAATTTTATCATCTAAATTTCTTCCTATTGCTGATTGCCTTCATTCACTAATTCCTGTAAATTACTGATTTCAGTTTCTATTTCTATATTTTCACTTTTGCTTTGTACTATCTCTGTATTTTGTTGTTCTTCTATGGATTCTGTTTCATCAGACTTGGTAGTCTCTATCGTTGTTTCCTGAATAGTTACATCTTCTGTTTCATTTTGTTTGCTATCTGCATTTTTCTTCTTTTTATCAGTCTTTTTATTTTTTGAGTCGTCACTTGATTTTTTACTTTTACTTGAATTTATACTTTTACTTTTTGATTTTGCTGTACCTGTACTTACAGAAGCACTTTTTTCATTCGTCACTACATTACTCTCTGTATTTTTATTTCATTCTGTTTGTTTACTGCCACACTGACTGCAGTAGTTGTTTCCTCCTTTTTATTTTATCTTTTGTTTATTTCCTATTATTTTCTATTCATTTAGTAGGTATTGTCTTTCTCATCGTTTGTCAACTTTATTTCTATTTTTATTTATAATTTTTCTTCAATTCTCAATAACTGGTTATATTTTGCTGTTCTTTCACTTCTACATGGTGCCCCTGTTTTTATAAAACCTGTATTAAGCCCTACCGCCAAATCTGCAATAGTTGTATCTTCTGTTTCTCCTGAACGATGTGACATGATAGCTATATATCCATGACTTTGTGCCATTTGCACAGCTTTAATCGTTTCTGTTATACTTCCTATCTGATTTGGTTTTATCAATATTGCATTTGCACATTTCTCTTTTATTCCCTTTTTTAATCTCTCTACATTTGTAACAAATAAATCATCACCGACTAAGTGGATTTTTCTACCTAATTTCTCAGTAATCTTTTTCCATCCATCCCAATCTTCTTCATCTAATGGGTCTTCTATTGAAAATATCGGATATCTGTCAACAATATCACTCCACATATCTATTAATTCATCTGTTGTCAATTCGATTCCTTTTTTAGGTAATTTGTATTTTCCTGTAACTTCTGCTTTCCATTCTGAAGCTGCTACATCCAAAGATATTTTAAAGTCTTTTTCAGGAATATATCCTGCCTTTTTAACTGCTTCAATAATTAAATCAAGTACTTCCATTTCGTTATTTAAATCCGGTGCAAATCCACCTTCATCACCAACTGCAACAGATAAATTTTTGTCTTTTAATAATTTTTTCAGTGCATGGTAAACTTCTGCACACCATCTCAATCCTTCTTTAAATGTTGTCGCTCCAACAGGTAAAATCATAAATTCCTGCACGTCTATATTATTAGATGAATGAGCACCTCCGTTTAAAATATTCATCATGGGCATAGGCATTTTGCACGCACTTATGCCTCCTGTAAATTTGTAAGTAAAAATATTTAATGCTTTTGCACATGCATTTAAATTAGCCATCGAAACAGCCAATATTGCATTTGCACCTAATTTTGATTTATTATCTGTTCCGTCTTCACTTAACATCATTCTGTCAATTCTTCTTTGATTAAGTGCATTTTGTCCTATAAGCATTTCATTTATTATTGTATTTACGTTTGTTACAGCTTTTTTTACACCGGCTCCTAAATATCTATCTTCACCATCTCTAATCTCCGCTGCTTCAAATTTTCCTGTTGATGCACCGGACGGTACGGTTGCTCTTCCTGTAATCAAATCAGTTTTTGGATTTTCCCCTCTAACCGTAACTTCTGCTTCAACTGTAGGATTTCCACGTGAATCTAAAATTTCTCTTGCTTTTACATTTACAATCTTTAAATATTGTTCCATATTCTCTATCAGATGCATTTTTAGCACCCAATTTCTCCTATATTATTTAATGTTCCGTTAATATATAAAGATTTTTCAATCTACTATGCCTTACTATTTTCACGAAGCACTTACTATTTAGATAACGTTATATATGTCTTTTATATAAAACAAATTTATATACGTTCTTTGTATAAAACACTGTTATATACATTCTTTATACAAAAACAGGGAAACACTATTTTACTAGTGTTTCCCTGTTACTTATTTTTATTCAATTAAGTCAAAGAGTTCTACATTGACCTCTCTATTTATTATTTTACAAGTAATGATTTTCCTGTCATTTCTTTTGGCTGTTCCATTCCCATTAATTCGATTAATGTAGGAACGATGTCTGCTAAGCATCCACCTTCTCTTAATTTATACTTAGGATCAGCATTTACTAAGATAAATGGTACAGGATTTGTTGTGTGAGCTGTAAATGGTTCGCCTGTTTCATAATCAACTAACTGCTCAGCATTTCCGTGGTCAGCACAGATAAACATCTGTCCATCAACTTCCTTAATAGCTTCTACTGCTCTGCCTACACATTCATCTACTGCTTCAATAGCCTTAATAGCTGCTGATTCAACACCTGTGTGTCCTACCATGTCAGGATTTGCAAAGTTAATGATAATAACATCATATTTCTGTCCTTTAATTGCGTCTACAAGCTTATCACATACTTCATAAGCACTCATTTCAGGCTTAAGGTCATATGTTGCTACTTCTTTAGGTGAATTTACTAAAATTCTATCTTCTCCCTTATTTGGTTCTTCTACACCACCATTAAAGAAGAATGTAACATGAGCATATTTTTCTGTTTCAGCAATTCTAGCCTGAGTCATGTTATGTGCAGCTAAATATTCACCAAATGTATTTCTAATTTCAACTTTCTTAAATGCGATTAATTTGTTAGGAATTGTAACATCATATTCTGTAAAGCATACAAATACTAAATCTAATCTTTTTCCTCTATCAAATCCATCAAAATCATCTGCACAGAATGCTCTTGTAATCTGACGTGCTCTGTCTGGTCTGAAGTTACAGAAAATAACAGAATCTTTGTCATTTACTGTTGCTACAGGAGCATCATTTTCCATAATTACTGTAGGAATAACAAATTCATCTGTCTTATCTACTGCGTATGAATCTGCAACTGCCTGTACAGGGTCTGTAGCTTTATTTCCTTCTCCCTTTGTAATAGCATCATATGCCTTAACAACTCTATCCCAGTTATTATCTCTATCCATTGCATAGTAACGTCCTGAAATTGAAGCAATCTTTCCAACACCAATTTCAGCCATCTTATCTACTAATTCCTGAACATAATCTTTTCCTGATGCAGGAGGTGTATCTCTACCATCTAAGAATGCATGTACATATACCTTTTCAAGACCAAATTTCTTAGCCATTTCAATTGTTCCATAAATATGTGTATTATGGCTGTGTACACCACCGTCTGATAATAATCCAAAGATGTGTAATGCACTGTTGTTTTTCTTGCAATTTTCCATTGCCTTAACTAACTCTTCATTCTTAAAGAAATCTCCATCCTGAATTTCTTTTGTGATTCTTGTTAATTCCTGGTATACAATTCTTCCTGCACCCATATTTAAATGACCTACTTCAGAATTTCCCATCTGTCCGTCAGGAAGGCCTACTGCCATTCCACTTGCATAACCTTTTACAAAAGGATATTCTGCCATAAGCTTGTCCATTACAGGCTTTTTAGCTTCTGCAACAGCATTTGCTTTTGCATTTTCATTTAATCCATATCCGTCTAAAATCATTAAAACTGTTGGTTTTTTGCTCATTTTTCTCTCCTTAAATTAAACTTTATTTTTCTATTCCCCATGAAATTTCCTGCTTCTTCAAATTAATTGCCACTGCATTCTCACGGGTTCTTTCGCTATTTCCTCTGAAATACAAAATATCGTATCCTTTGAAAATAACATTCATATCATAACCACAGTTACTAACTGTGTTGGTTAACATTTCCTCAGTCTGTTCTTTTGTAATATTAGTCTTTACTTTTGAGTAGCTGCTTGCAGAGCCTACATTCTGCTGCACACAAAAATATATTGGATTTCTCTTAACATTAGAGAATGTATTATTTTTTACATGTATGCCTTCTATTCCGCCACCTGAAATAGCATGTGCTCCACTACTATAAGCTTTCTTACTCTTTAATCCAATTTTGTTAAAAGTATTATTTTCAATGGTTGCATTCTTCCAGTTAAGTATAAATACACCATTGTCAAAAATATTTTTAAATGTATTATTAGTTATTACTACATTTTCGTGATAAACATTTTCACCATTCTTCTGTGAATACTTATGTGTACCAACACCACGTGTAACTCCATCAAATACATTGTTTGTTATTGTTATATTTTTATTATCTGTTCTATCCTGTGCAACCCACACTGCATTAAGGCCATGTGTTTCAGGGTCCGGAGTATCAAGATTAATAGCCTCTTTCATATAATTTTTAGCCCTTGTACTTGCTTTAGAACCTTTAAATGTACAATTTTCAATAACAACATTCTCTACACCTGTTATTTCAAGGAAATGTCCTCCATTCTGATTTTTAAATGTTATTCCTGAAACTTTTACATTTTTATTGTGGGATATTACAATTGTTCCTCCACCTTCAACAAAATTATTGTCAATTGTAGCATTCCCTTTACCTGTTATTGAAATGTTCTTTGCACCACTTACTTTTTTACATGACCCTTTTATCTTGCTTTTTGATGGTGGGCATAATGAAAATACATTATTTGATGGTGGATATCCTGCTCCACCAGTTTCATATATATTTTTTAATACAACTCCATTCTTCAACACAACCTGAACATTTGATGGAATATATACAGAATTAGACATTTCGTATGTGCCTTTTTTTATAATAAATTTACCACCGCCTGCTTTTTCTAATTGCTTCATATAATAATTAAAAGCTACTGTATACTTCGTATATTTGTTATAATTAGAATACTTTTTTATTTCTGAAGGAATTGACTTTGTTGTCATTGTTATTGTTTTCTTAGCATATACATTCTTTGCCTGTATATGGGTTACTCCTGTTACACATAGCATAACTGCCAATGTAGACACTAATCTTATAATTATTTTATTTCTTTTCTTCATATTCATATTCCTAACGAATTTTTTGTTTGATATTAAACAAAAGAATTTTAATTTTAAAACTTACTCCTTAAATTTAATATCTGATAATAGTTAATTGTTATTAAATACTCAATCTGTTCTTCAATAAAGGGCTGATGCAATTTTGTTGCAACAACCCTTATTTAAAATCTTATTTATTATAGTTGACAATCATAACCATATATTTCATAAAGTCCTTTATATAAAAGGGTTTGTCACTTGTTTTCTTTTAAAAGTGATACTAAAAAGTGATACTTATTAATCTTTTAAACATTATTAAACATCACTAAACGCAACTTAGATTATAATTTCTCGTCCTTGCATATCTCTTAAAAAATTTAATAATGATTCTTGTGTAACATAATATTCTCTTCCAATTTTATTTGCTTCACACATAGAATACATCAATTTTAAAATTCTTAAAGCCTTATCACTTTCGCATTTAAACAGATTCATTATATCTTCTTTATTATATATAATGGTATAATTGTTGTCAACATTCTCAATATTGTTATTCATGACGCAAATCATACCTTTCTTATTTTGTTTTATCTTTAATAATATGATAAAATAACACCAAGCAAACTACGTCTGTATTACCACATTGCAGTTCGTTGCACGGTAGAATGCTTGGTATTATATATCATGTGGGAGTACCTATGTAAGTGGTACTAGGATGAACATTCTGCCTATTCTGGGCAATACATAATTCCTGAAAAAGAAAACTTACAGGAAAGGAGGATAGAAATAGATTGTACATTTTATGTGTAATTTTGTGTGCAATCATCGGTTTAATTGTGGTTGGTATGTATTTTCATTCTCAGAATCATGCAATAGACCAAATTGTAAATCATCCTGAGTTATCCGATGAAAAAGCAAACGCAATCGCAAGAATTTCGACAAAACAACATAAAATATTCAAAAAGGCTAGTTAATTAACCATTCTCCATTGTATTTATATTCATCTTATATTATTCTCTTAGTGGGTTGTTGTAATTGACAACCCACTTTCTTTTAAACATCTTAGGCTACGCAGGGATATGTTACTTTGGTTATCTAAGTCTCAAATTAATAGTAACAATATTAATTTGTAAACACCCTGAACTTAGTAATGAAAAAGTAAAATACATAACCCACATGATAGCCAAAGACAAGCACCAATCTAAATAATTTTATTCTTTTGTATTATGTCATATTTATTTTCCTTCCTTATACCACACTCTGAAAAATGGGTGTGGTATTTCTATTTTGTTCCTGTAGAACCAAAGCCATTTGAACCTCTATCTGTGTCAGATAACTTATCTACTTCTTCAAAGTCAATTGCTAAATATGGTAAAACAATTAACTGTGCAATTCTCTCATTTACATCAATTGTTCTTACTTCATCTGTATCATTATGTAATGCTACAATGTATTCTCCACGATAGTCTGAATCGCAAACTCCTACACAATTAGAAGGTCTTACACCTTGTTTTGTAGCCAATCCACTTCTCGCAAATATTCCACCAAAATAACCTTCTGGGATTTCTATAGATAATCCTGTACCAACTTTAACGGTTGTATGTGGTTCAATGGTAATTGGTTCATCAAGGCATGCGTATAAATCATATCCAGCAGCTTCATTAGAACCTCTTTTTGGAATAATGGCTGAATCTTTAAGTTTCTTAATTTTAACGGTCTTCTTGTTAAATACTTCGTCACACATATCTAATGTCTTTTCGTTGTTGTCTAATATTAAATTACATATTTCCATTGTCTTAGAACAATCTCTATACATATCTAATATTGCTTTTTCGTGTTTATTACTTCTGTCAACTGCATATACTGCTGATACTATACCAACAGTAACACCTATTAATCCAATGACAATTAAAAACATTCCTGTACTCATACTTATTTATCCTTTCCTGTTCTCTTTCTTTCATTACTTTCTTTAATTTCTTTATTGTGTTTTCCTAATATAACCTTGAACGCAATAATAAAAATAACCACTCCAATAATTGTTATAATTTCCATATTCCACCCTCCATATCAAAAGTCTTATCTCTTTCTTTGCCACACTTTACACATTTAACTACATATATAATTATTCTTTTGCCATTTAATAATTCTCTTTTTCTTTCGTATAAAATTTCATAATCATGCTTACAAAATAATTTACGAAAATTCATTTAAATTCTTCTCCATATACTTGATATAATCTTTCCACTTGCCGATAGAATGGATATAATTCTTGCCAGATAATCCTTTTAACTTCATATCAGCTCTAATCTTGTCCATTGGATTTCGTCTGTTGGCTAGTGTTTTAATATATGAATTCGTAATATGCGTTAGAACTAAAATGCGTTCAGGAGGGATTTTAGCCACGATTTCTTTGTAAAGGTTTAAGTCTTCGTCTGGAATTTTATAGTCTTTATTTTTAGGTAAATTTCTCGTGCTAAATGGACTGATATTTGCACCTGATATTCTAGGTTTTAGTAATGGAATTATTTTGTCAGAATCAACATATTTGAATTTGAATAGAACTTCTTCATCAGTTTCTTCTATATCAAATATAATAGAAGAATTTATTTCATTAATTGCTTTGAGAATGTTATGACCTCGTATTAGAGATGGGATATATGCTTGAAGAATTGATTTACCATAGTATGTTATTTTGTTCCCATATTGGCAGTCAATGTAACAGTCAATATCTTCATAAGTTCCATTAAGTTTACGATTAAAGTCATTTATTGCTGGGTTTATCGGTGCTTTAATTCTGTATATTCCTTTGAATTTGCTATATAAATAACTCGTGTTTTCACCTACTTTCTTAGTTCTTCGTGTAATACTTTTTCTGATGCTTCTCCACGATTGAAGAATATAGTTTTATCTATACAATCATATGTGAAAATGTACGCTTGTTTTGTACGTTTGTCCATTCCCACAAAATACGTATCTGTTATTGTTCTGATTAACACATCACATACATCATACATATGTTGATTTGGGATTATTCGTGCATAATACATTGTTTGTTTTAATTCAGGTTTAGTCACAATATAAAACCACCTTTCCTTGTGCAAGAGATTGTCTAACATCTATGACTTGTTGATTTGAGCTACCACGCCATTTCAATGCAATATCACGTTGTTCATCTATATATTCGCCGTCAACAACCACATCGCACAGAGAAATGATTTCGCTACGTTTTTTATCTTCTTCTTGTTTTTTTAAGAACAAATCATTGTCATATATAATATTTGTCAACGCATTAGGTTTTGTTGACAGTATGTACTTGTGTTGTCTATGCGACTCTGGATAATTGATAAATAATTTATAGCCCGTATAAAGCCAGATAGTTTTCTCAGGGAATGAAATGCGGATTTCCTTAATTAGAGATAAAACGTCATCAAGATTCTGTTCTGCCAATGGTTCTCCACCAAGAAGTGAAACACGCTTAATATATGGTCTATCTATTAATTTTAAAAATTTATTTTTTGTTTCTTCTGTCCATTCCTTACCGCCATTAAAATCCCAAGTTTCAGGATTGAAACAGTTAAAACAATGTCTATCGCACCCTTGAACGAATAGGGAGACTCCTACGTTCTCCCCATTGCTTATGTCCAAGGCTCGCATACTAGCAAACCTCATTTGTTATTCCTCCTCAATCTCAATATCATCTAAATGATTTACTCTATCATGAATATCACCAAGTCGCCCCTGATTCCATCCATTACGAGCTGTACCCTTATAACCACAAGTTCTACGAGTAATATCCATCGTCATAACATCTCTATTGCCACAATTAGGACACTCCCAAATAAGTTTATTATTTTCATCAATGAGTTTTATTTCATTTTTCCATCCACATTTCTGACAATAATCACTCTTTGTATTGAGTTCTGCATACATATTATTGTTGTAGATAAACTTAATTACCTCAAGAACTGCTGGTATATTGTTCTCTAAGTTAGGACACTCAATATAAGAAATACTTCCACCTGGACTTAGTCTTTGAAATTTTGATTCAATACGAAGTTTTTCAAAAGCATTAATATGTTCAAAAACAGGAATGTGATAAGAATTTGTAATATATGTTTTATCCGTAATACCTTCGATTACACCAAAACGTTCTTTGAGTTTCTTGGCAAATTTTTCCGTAGTCGCTTCTAATGGTGTTCCATAAAGACTATAATCAATGTTTTCTTCAACCTTCCACTTAGAACATTTGTCATTAAGTGCTTGCATTACTTCTAATCCAAATTTTTCTCCTATTCCTTCATCAGAATGGGAATGACCAGTCATATACTTCACACATTCATATAATCCTGCGTATCCAAGAGAAAGAGTTGAATAACCGCCAAATAACAACTTATCTATAGGTTCACCCTTTTTAAGTCTTGCAAATGCTCCATTCTGCCATAAAATAGGAGCAACATCCGATTTTGTTCCTCTTAATCTTTGATGACGAATCTTTAAAGCCTTATGACAAAGCTCTGTACGTTCATCAAAAATTTTCCAAAACTCATTAGTATCTCCACCAGATGATAATGCAATATCTGGAAGAGAAACTGTGACGACTCCTGAATTGAATCTTCCATAGAATTTAGGATTGCCATTTTCATCATGCCATACTGTTAATGCCGAGCGACAGCCCATTACAGGATAACAATTTCCATCTTTCATTTCTTTCATGATTTTTTCAGAAATGTAATCAGGTGTTAATCGTTTAATAGAACACTTAGCGGCGAGCTCAGTTAAATACCAATACTTGTCTCCTTCGTGGATATTATCTTCTTGTAATACATAAATTACTTTTGGGAAAGCTGGTGTAATATAGACTCCTTCTTCATTTTTCACACCTAAAAGACTCTGTTTTAATTCTTCTTCAATAAGTAAAGCTAAATCATCTTTCTCTTGCTGATTATGTGCTTCATTAAGATACATAAACAATGTAATAAATGGTGCTTGTCCGTTGGTTGTCATCAGAGTTGTTATCTGATACTGAATTGTCTGAATACCTTTTTCAATCTCTTTCGCAAGACGTTTTTTTACAATATGTTCAATTGCTTCGTTGCCAATTTCATAACCGATTTCTTTATGTTCTGTAATTACTTCTTTTCTAATTTTCTGTCTGGAAATATCTACAAATGGTGCAAGATGTGCTAAAGAAACACTCTGTCCTCCATATTGACTAGAAGCCACTTGTGCAATTATTTGTGTTGCAACAGTACATGCTGTAGAAAAACTGTGTGGTTTTTCAATAAGAGTTTCTGAAATTACAGTACCATTCTGAAGCATATCTTCAAGATTAATAAGACAACAGTTTGTCATATACTGAATTAAATAATCTTCATCATGTACGTGTATTACACCATTGTTATGTGCTTGTACAATTTCAGGTGGTAAAATATATCTATTTGATGCGTCTTTGCTTACAATTCCAGCAAGATAATCTCTTTGTGTTGTATTTAATCTAGGGTTTTTATTAGAATTTTCATTATTCCAATAATCACTATCACCATTCAAAAGTTCTGTGATTTCAGTATCAATGGTATTCTCATTCTCTCTTTGGAACTCACGAATACTTCTATATCCTTCGTATGCTTTAGCAGTAAGTTTCTGTTTCTTTGTAATCAATTTGTCATATACCATTAATTCAATATCATAAATACTTACTTCTTCTTTATCCTTATATTTTTCTTCAATCTCATTAGCAATATCTTCGGCAATTTTAGGTTTTACAATACCAGAGCCATTTTTCATTGCTTTTAGAATTGCATTGGAAATTTTAGACTTATCAAAGTCTACTTCTGTACAATCTCTTTTAATTACCTTCAAATTAAATTCCTCCTAGTTTAAATAGTAATCAATTATATAATTGACTAATTTATCTTTATCCGCAAATATTTTATTACTCATTTCTATCTGCCAAGGATGTAACTCAATTCCAGATTCGTTTAGTCCAATCACAGGTATTCTATGTTCATAAGCAATTGCTATTTCTGCCATAGTACCTAATGATTTTGGATTTCTAAAATTAACAACTATCATATCTGCGTTACGAACCTTATGTAAATCAAATTCCATAACTTCACGTTGAGTATCGTATGTAACTTCTTTGAAGTTGTAGTAATCATTTGGATTAATAATATTCACATCATATTTAACTTCATTTCTGTATGCATTTAAAATAGTAGTAATTTCTTTTCTCCAAACGTTACTTTCCTCAAAACTAATTCCTTGCATTGCACCTGCAAGGTAAATATTAAACCTCTTCATTCATCCACCTCGACAAGTTATCTAAATATGTAACGTGCATTTTATGTATCATATTCACAACTTCTTGAATATCTCTATGATTATTTTCGATAACTACATCAACCATATTCTCGATACCTTTGAAGTCTTTTTTATCGTACTTAATTCTTCTAGCTGCCTCTTTCTTATCGTCACCACGTTTTAATAATCTCTGTTTAATTACCTTAGTATCTACATCTAAATAGACAGAAAGTAGATTTATGCCTACTAAATGACTACAGAATGAATTCAGCTTTTCGAGCCCATCTTTTGTCAAAATAATGACCGAATAATCGTCATTTCTTGCCTTCATGATGTCATCTAATGCAGTTCCATAATACCAAGTACCCTTGACGGTCTTATATTTTTTCCATTCCACAAAGAATCCTTCATTAATTTTCTTTTTAAAATCTTCTTCTGTCGTGTAATGATATGTAACACCTTCTTTTTCTCCTGGTCTCATAGGTCTAGTTGTCCAAGTGATAATACGTTTGTATTCTTTCTGTTCAATTAATTTTCTGACAACAGTATCTTTTCCTGACGCTGATTTTCCCATTAAAATAATCATAATTTCACCACCTAATCTTCTTCATGATTCTGAAAGAATGTATCTAATTCATCTCTGCTTGAAGCAGCATTGCATAAAGCACATAACGCCACACCCACTACCAAACCACCTATAAATCCACAAATTCCAATAATAAATACCATATATTACCTCACTTCCTAGTTTCTACTTATATATTCTCCAATTGTCTCTTCAAAAATTTTAAGTTTATCTACATCATTTGTGTGAGGAATAATCTCAATATCTTTTGACAAATCTAATGCAAATAAAGCCATAATAGATTTAGCATCATATATCGCATCTCTATTGATTGTTTTTGCGTCAACGTCAAAATCAAATTTTGTAATCTTTGCTACAAAATCTTTTAATTTCATTACTTCGTTTAAATTAACTAAATACTTATTTGTTTTTTCGTTTACTTCAATCATTAATATTTCTCAACTTTCTTATATATTTTTATTTTTGTTACTTTGTTCTGCCAACCGTCATTAGCATAAGATACATCACCCATCAATCGCACCTGATTCGATACATAATTAGTATCAACAATAAACTCTATTAACGAACCATCACTTGTTTTTTGATTCATAGAATCAGTATGTATATCAGCTTTACAGTCTGCAAGAACACAAGGAATAACTGTTCCGTCACTTAATTCTAAATCTATATATGTTCCAATTTTGGTCGTATAATATGAACCCATTGCAATACAAAATCGTCCATCTACTTGACGAATTCCGTATCTTCCTGTATATGCAATTTTCTGCAATTTATATTGCTTACTGGTTGTTGAACTTAAAGACTTATAAGACATATAAGAATGTAGTTTATAATTCGGAATAGTATTATGAATAATACCCTTCTTTTCTTTCTTAGAAATGTATTTAATTTGGATATATCCCTTAACATTTTTAGCCTTTATCTTAGCCCATTTTGCATTTATTTTCTTATAGCGTATTCTTTTACCATAGAATACTTTTTCTTTTGATTTTGCTCTCTTGGACGGTCTTTTTCTCACGCATATATTGTTACCATTAATATAGCCAGTTCTATATGGTTGAGTCACTGTTGTAGTTTTCTGTTGAGTTGTTGTTTCAATTTCCGTAGTTGTTTCTTCTATATATGTCATTACCTCCGTCTCCTCAACGGAAGTGGGGACATCAGCTACAATATTTTTTGTTGCAAGTTCAGTTTTTGATATGAATAACGAGATTAAAAATATTCCCATGACTCCTATTCCTACCTTCAAACCTAAATTGTTCCAAGTTTTAATAGTTACACTTCCTTTCTAATAGTATTTTAGTGAATTGTTTTCTTTGTAGTTTTCTATGTTTAAGACTAGAACTTCACCATCTCGCAAAAATGTGTTAAGTACCCTTTGGTCACATCTTCCATAATTGTCACCAAGTTTACCTACACATACATACGCATCTGGATATTTTTCTAGCTCTTTAATGAGATCTCGAACATAGATTATTCGTTGCTGCTGAATTGTTTATCACCTCTTTTATATATTCTCTATTTAGTTTTAGATTTTTATTGATTATTTTATTTGAGCATAGATAAAAATTGCTCTTCTGTTATGATAGGAATGTTTAATTCTTTTGTAAGGTTTCATTTATTTTTACCTCATTATTTTTCTTAATTTTTAAGTATTTATCATGTTTTCGTTGTAGATATATAGTTGAATCGTTATATAGCCATTCCAAAAATTTTTCAACGATAAAACATCCACCTTTGTTAATAGAATAAATATTAGAATGATTACATTTGTTTAATGATATTTTAAAATTAGGAATATTTTCTTCTATGTGTTCCTTCATTCCTTTTAAAAAATCATAATTTCCTGCAATGGAAAAATTGGTTTTAATATTATTTTTTGGAATACTTACACAACCATCACCATCAAAATATCCTCTAATAAAATGCCTTTTTAAATTATATGGAACAATATCGTTTGATGGAAATTTAATTTTAAATGATTTATTATGGGGGATTCCTTGCTTTAATAACGATTTAGATAAATGTGAACTATATACGGATACATGTGCATAATATTTATTAAATTGTTTATTATAATATTTTTTTACACTTCTTACACACTTAATATCTTTATAAAATTGCGATAAGATATACGAATCTTCTTCTTTTAAATTTATGATTAAAGAATGTCTCTTTTCATTATGAGAACCATCTGCATATATAAATCCAAGCCAATAAGCCTTATGTTCATTATCAATTGTATCAAAATATTTATCATCAAACACATACTTCCTATTTGTTCTATGACATTTAATATTATGCTCTTTTAATATCTTTCTAATAGTTTGCTCGCAAACTCCATACTTTTGACATAATTGTTTATAGGTTAATGACTGATTTAATACATCAAATATTAAAGCCTCAGAATCTATTTTATCTTTTTTATTCTTTCTTTTTATATTTAGTTTTCTAGCCAATCTATTTAATGTACCATATGTACAATAATATTTTAACATCAACTCCTCTTTTGTTAGTATGTTTAAAATCCAATCATTTTTAAATTCTTCAATATGTTCATATAAATATTTATATTTAACTGGCTTTTTTCTATTGCTGTTTATAATATTATATTTGTACATAACTTTTCGAAGTATACTATAACTTGCATCATATTTTTCTTCTAATTCTTTTGTAGATAAAATACCGTAATCTGCTTTTAATTCTTCTATTTTTTCTTCAAGCATATTAATTTTTATCAATAACCATTCTCCTTTAATTTTTCTGCCAGTTCTTTAATTCTATGAATTTTTATTCTCATTTGTTTCCTCTCCACAATATTCTTTTAAGTATGTAAGCATTTCTGATTCTTCTGGAAAGAAAATATCTATTCCCTTAATTCCACCAACAAAACCGAGAAAATTAGACATAAATTGCCCAAATCGCCAATCTGGAAAATAAGTTTTCCAGATTCTATTTAGTTCTTTTGTAAATTCATCAATTCTTTTTGGATCTCTCATTTTAATCACCTCCTATTCCAAGAAATGAACATTTCTAATTCTGAATTGACAGAACATAATCTCTTGTAATATCTCTATGGAATTCTGTGATCTGTTCCATAACTTGTTCTGCCCATTCTTTAACTTCTGGATTAGCACCACCATCAGCACAACGCTCTTTGAATACATGTCCCCATTCACAAAGGTTAATTTTTGAAATAAAATTACTTGGGATGCCAAGCATATAAAGACCTCTTTTTACATCTTTGTTATTTTCATATTCTTTTAACACATAACCATTTGTAGATTTAACATATATATTTCCATTATGTTCAATATCGTTTGGTAGCTCATATCCCAAAATTTGACAAGCTTGTCCATCTGTTAAAATCTTGTCTTTATAAAAGTCAGACATTTCGCCTTCTTCATATGAAGCCAATCTTGTGCTATTGCGAATAATCCTGTTATCAAATCTTCTTGCATGTGCATCTACATCGTCTTGTCCTGCTCTATGCAATCCTTCTGTCATAATTGTAATATCAAGATATCTAAGAACCGTAATATGTCTCTTTCCCATACGAAGAAGCATATTTAACCATTTACAAAATTGTTTATAACTTTCTACTTCTTGATTTTCATATAATCTTCCATTAGCATCTATAACCTTACTACATACCGTTTTAATTTCTTCATTCAATTCAGGTGTCCAAGTTCTTTTACTCATAAACATAGACACAAATGCTTCATAAAATCCTGTGATGCTTGTTACTGTTGCTTTCAAATCTTATTCCTCCTATAAAAATTCTTTATAAATAAACACTACCATTCCATGAAAATCCAATTTACTTGGAAATTCCAACTCAAATTTCGCCTTATTTTCAAGGCTTTTCTGACTTGAATAACCAGCAATAATCAACAAACCTGTCAAAATTCATCATTATTTGGTCGTAAACATCAATCTTAATATCGTCTGCTCGTCCAGTCCAAGGTGATAAAATTATTTCATATTCACACTTAGACCAAAAATAATACATCACTTCTCTTTTTAATTTTTCAGAGAAATCATCCTTATCTATTTTCTCTTTTAAAAGTACATCAACTTCATTTTTGAAACTACCATGATTGAATATATTCCATTTAATAATTTTTTTGTTTGTTTGAATCATGATAATAAACGTACCATTCGATATTAATCACCTCCTGATTATTTATTCTCTTTTTGTTTGTGAAATAATGAGCGAATTGCTCTAAGAAATGTAATAAAAATTATATAGAAATCGTGACAATGAAATAATGGATTCTTATTATTTTAATTTCTCCAAGGATCGTGTTTACTTAAAACTTCTCTTATTTCATCAATCATATCGTTCATATATCCGTCAGACTTAGCTTGGATATAATCTTTTACCGAATCAACATCTAAACCTATATCAATTGCATCATTATGATAAGGTTCACCAGTTAATTCTTCTCCATAACTAATTTCATCAAATGGAATATCATACCATTCACCTGAATTCCCATCTACACAGCTAAAAGTCAGCTCTGTGTTTTCGTCATATCCAATTTCATTTAATTTATTAATCAGATTTACTACTTTCATTTCTACCTCCTCAATTTTCGTAAGAATTTATCGCTTAACCTATCTCTCATCAACCAATTCTTCTAACACACCACCAACCTCAGCAACAATAATTCCTACTGCTAATGGAATAATCGAACCATTCACTAATGTTACAATTCCACCAATTACTCTGATTACTGATTTTCCTAAACTAATAAATAAATGTCCTTTACTGTTCATTTCTAATTTCCTCCATAACTTCTTCTACTATGTATTCACAATTTGATTCTGTGGAAGCAATCTCTTCATATTTAATATTGTACTGATTTAACTTATCAATAATTTCTTTTCTCACTTCTTTTGCTTCGTCTTCATTCTGGAATCTTCCTTCGTTCTCATAAGAATGGTGTCTTGTGAGTAGATAATTCCTATTATTATATGAATTAAATACATTCAGTACAGTCTTATTAAAGTCTTCTCCCAACACTTCGTCAGTGTTATATACGGCACATAAGATTAATGGTGAATCAACAACCATAACATGCACTTTATTCTTAACTCTACCCATCTTGAATGATTGTTTACCAAATAAATATTCCTGGTGTTTAAATACTTCACCATTATTTTCATATACCTTATCCTTGGCAAACTCCGAAACATATTCAGCATTGATACCGTGTCTTTTTAATTGTGCTGTAATATCCATTGCACAGGTACTCTTACCTGCTGATGGTTCTCCAAATAAATTTACAACAATTGTGTCCATTTTTTACCTCCAATCTTCCAAAGAGACTGTCGATTCTTGCTACATTTTATTTATGTTTGTCTATGTATTCTTTTACATCTTTTTCAAGTTCTCCAAGTCTACTACCAGCATATTGAATCATATGTATGAGTCTATCCTTTTCATTTTGATAATACTCAGCAACCTCATCAATAACTTTCATGTCTCCTTGTCTTGGTTTATAATGAGTGCACATATAACATCCTTCTGCTATATTTAATTCAATATTCCCATCCTTATCACCAAACACACCATAAGGACAACCACTTCCCTGTGAACCATCGCTATATTTTTTAATTTTTACGCATTCGCAATTAGGAAATCTTTCTTTATATGCAGCTCTTTCCTGTGGCGAATACATGCAATACTGTTTACATTTATTATGTGGTAACTCATCTAATTCGTAATCTATATAATCTTGTGGTTTCATATTACGACCCGCACATGCTCCATATGAATTTCTATTAAATACCAACTCACGACTTTCAAGTGGAAGATTATGTAAATATGAAGACATTTCATTGTCATATAGATAAGAATCATTATACATGTCATTATCATCTAATGATTTCATGTTCCAAATAGGTTTATCTCTTGTAGATTCCTTATAACAAGCATCGCAAAGTTGAAGGCTTGTACTAAAATTATCAAAATAACTCCCATATCCTCTACTTTCGATGTCGATTTTTTGTATCTTATCTTTCTTTTTTAGACACTTGTAACATAAATTTTTAGTATCTTTAATTGCCAAAATACCTTTTGAATTCATATTTTCTCCTTTCTTTCCAATAAATGACGGACGAGAAATCCGTCTTTCCTTGGCTTTTTGAGTCTCCAAAACGCCCTATTTATGGGCATTCCGACTTCAGTTTTTCAATAATCACCTCAATATTGTCACAGATAAAGTCTCTTGCTGAGACTCTATCCCATACTTCATGTGCGTGTTCTGAAAAATAATCAGTCAAAGCATTTGATACTTCATCAAAGATTTGATTTCTGTTTTTATATTCTCTCATTACATCACAAGCAACTACACAAGCTTTATTGACTTCCTCAATCACTTTATCTTTGTTAAATTCAGCATAATATTCAATTTCTGCGATAGCATCTGCTGAAGTCTCAGGATTAAGAATACGAATTGCTTCTTCTATTGACATACTCATATAATTTCCTCCATATCATAATTCTCTCTTATATAGTCACATAACCCTTGCATTGTGGTCTTGATGCGTTCATCATCCTTTAGACAAGGATGAATATTACACATACAAGAACCTTTTGCACCATTCTTTTTAAACAGCTTCCAATTGAATGTAATCCACAACAGAGGAACTTTAGTAAGATTTTTCGTAAATAATCGTGTTAAAATTTTCATATAATCACCTACTTTAATAGCTCACTCACAAATGTTTTCAGTGGTTCTCTCATGTCCATATTGCCTTTCATCCATTCCAGATAATCTCTGTGGTCTTTAGCAACCTCTGCGATTAACTGTCCTTTATATTTACCGAAAGTAAATTTATAATCTTCCAATTTTATTTCTGGTTTTGCATTAGGAGTATTGTCGAATAACACCTCAATATCCTTTCTGCTTGCAAGATAATCACATAAATGTAACAACTCACCATATTTATCGGAAGGTTTTGGAAGAACAACTGAACTTCTCTTGTCTGTATTCCATTCTCCCATATGACATTCACAAGCTTTCGCAGCTAACTCAATCTCATCATCAGCAACAGAAGGAACTACACCTTTGAACTTTCTAATTGCATTAGCAGCTAAGATTGGATGGTCAAACACCGTATATCTTGACTTATTATCAGCTTCACCACTCTTTCTGCTATCGTGCATAATCCCAGCCATTCTCAACAAGTCTCTTTCTCTTGGCGAAAACTTTGCTTTGCTCTGTTCAATCGTAAACATATGATTCATAAATTTACAAAGTGCAACCGTATGTCTAGCTAACCCTAAATCTCCTAATGCATATTGTGGATGATATTTTCCTGTACTTGATGCCCCAATCTCAAAAAAGTAATCAGGAATGTCGTCAATCATCTTCACTGTAAGTTCCTTAATATCCTCATTCTCAAATGTGCCTAAAATAACATTAAAAATCGCGGCTTTATTATTCTTCATATTATATTATTCTCCTTTACCATACATCATGGAATGGTAAACCCAACGCCTTTTTGTATTCGTTAGGTCTACAAATCATTCCCTTTTCTATTGCCTCTCTCATCCACTTATAATACTGTTCTGTAGAAATTGGTGAATCTTCTTTTCTCTTTTCATCTAAGTTCACTATGTATCCTTTAGATTCTATATCTATTGGCTCTCTATATACTCCTTGAAATGTCCTATGCCCGTCTTTCTCTGCTCTATTCCAAGCATCTTCTTCTGATTTTGCCTCAATTTCCCAATGCTGGCGAAAATGTCCGAAATACTTAATTACTGAATACCTTGCTATAATAATCACCTCATTTCAATATTTTAGAATCAAGGCAGTTTTTACATAACTCATAAATTGTTCTTGCCATGTTTTCTTTCTTGACAAAATAAATATGCATATCATTCCTTGCTTGCCAAGTTAACAGTGTCCTTATATAAGAATCTGGATTATATTCAGAACGATAATTATGTTCATAAATATCATCTAATTTATTATTCTCTACTAGCAGATAAACTCTTTCTATATTAATCATCCTATTTAGCTCTTTAAAAATTCTATTGTTGTCGGTTTTACTTGCAAGATTGCCTGCTAATTCATCTAAACTATTTTTTCTTTCAATACAGAGTTCGTCAATAAAATATGTGTCATATTGAAATCCAAGGTCAGGACACGCTTTTACCATAAAAGAATAGTCACCCGTTTTAAGGGATTTTGGTTTATATTCGATTTTCTGATTATTAAACTCGTCCAAAATATGTTGATTTTGCTTATCTTTTGTGTCACAAAGAATAACCATATTTTTTATTAATTGTCGATACTCTTTATCTGTGTAATATCTTTTCAAATGTACGTTCCTCACATCACTTTAATATAATCTTTAACCCACCATTCAAAAGTGTCTGGAATTATTACCCATTCATCATTCACTTTCTGTTTCTTAGGTTGTTTTTTTACGGTTTTGATATATAGAATATCACCGTCTTCAAACGGAATTTCTTTAAAACTATTTATCACATTTTTGTCGAATTTTGGCTTTGCTTTATGAACTTTCATCTCGACAATTTTACCATTGCTAATACTATAGGCGTTAAATTTAGGAGAATAAGATGTATTCAAATCTGTCACAACAACATATCTCCATTCAATACTTTCATCAACATAATCAACATGATTCAAAACCTCATACTGAAATTTTACAAGTTGTAATATTCCGAACTCTTCATCAGGAACGTTATTTGCAAGTTCTTTTACAATTCCAATCCAATCCACATTTGTAAACTGCTTATCACTGACTTTACCTGATTTTGTTATGTCTGTTGCATATCTTCTTATATTAATACCATCTAACCCTAATTTTGAAATATCGGCTTTAGAAATAGTTTTTTTACCATTACCTGTGCTTCCTTTCCAATTATCATAAATTTTCATAATTGAAAGAAGTTGCTTTATTGATCCAAATTTTTTGAAATATCCTATCTTTACAAGTTTCTCAAAAACACTTGAATTAACACTAGTACCTTTAATGCTCTTGTAAATATCGACAAAATTATCTATCCCTTGTTCAGAAATCTTCACCATATCCAATACAGCCTTTTCTCCAATTCCTTTAACACTAGATAAATTTGGATATATTGTCTTTGTTTCATCATTTACAGTGAACTTTGAATTATCCTTGCCATATTCGTAACTTGCCATTGAATAACCAAAGAACGTCTTAGCCTCTTTTATGAGGTCATTTACTTTGTTTTTATCACCTTTAGTTTGATAATGGTTCAAGGTTTCTTCATAGAACTTTGATGTATGATGTGCTTTCATCCAAGCCTCGTACAATGAGTCGTTAGCCATCGCCAAAGCATGAGGGGCGTTAAATGAATATCTCGCACTGTCTTTAATAACTTTATAAACAGGATCGAAATTATCAAGATTTCCAATATTTTCAGACCAATGTTTCCTTAGCGTATCTTCCACATGTTTTAGAGCTTCTCCTTTGAGTTTCTTCTTGCTGATTTTCTTGATTGTGTCATAACTATCCTTCATAGGAATACCGAGCCAAGAGAAAATTTTCATAACTGCTTCCTGATATAACATATAGTGGAAGCAATCTTTCAAAAGTTCGTCAATAGCTTTTTCTCCATTCGAATATTCAATTCTGTCAAGAAATCCATTGATAAGAGACTTAAATCCTGGTCGAATACCTGCGATAAATGCTGCCAATTCTTTGATATTCTGTGGCTTGTACTTCATAACTTTCTTTGTAGTTGAAGCTTTTTCACACTGATTCAAGCTACATGTTGCTCCCATTGCGTACATCTTCCATGTAAGTTCATCACCAGAAACCATCTTTCTTAGTTCGCTTACGGTAGGAACTTCTCTGCCAATGCTGTGATATAGTTTATAAATGATTCCTACAACATCAACAATTAAGAAATCGTCCTTTACATATCCATATGAGTCAAGCATTCCACCTTCGATATTCGCAACGATTGTAGATTTCCCTGTACTCTCTGAATGACATCTAATCAATCCAATTTCATATCTGATATCACCATATCTAACTACATTTTTATCTCTTGTGTTTCCATTAAAAAGCATAAAGCCACAAGCATGGACTTTTGCTTGTTCAATAATGCCCTGATATGATTTACTATCATTGAAAATTTTCAAATATTCCTTATTGGTGATATAGTCTTCAATATGAATGTCTTTCTTATCTTCTTCGTCATCTGCTTGTTTAATTGCTTCGTTGTATTGGTCGATAGCTTTTGAAATATCATTTGCGACACTCGGTTCAATCCCTTTAATGTCTGCATATAATTTGAATCCAGATTTTTCACCCAAAGTTCCTACAGCAAGCAAAGGGTAACAACCGTGTTCTCCAAATAATTCTCTAGCAGCTTTTACAAATGGTTCTTGAGAAGATACATTGAAGTCAATATCTGGCATCTGATGTGAAGATAAGATTCTCTCTTTCGTGATAAAACGTTCTGGATAAATAGGAACTTCTGCCTCGAATCTATCCATAGTTGTGAATCCAAGTAACTTACTTGAATAATATGAACTAGCACTTCCTCTTGATGTTGTCGTTAGCTGACCACCATATTTTGAAATAGCCAAATCAACCAAAGCGCTATTATCTAAGAAATAATCAACAGTGCCACTGTCTTTAACTTCTCCAAATTCATATAATATACCGTCTTTACGTTCTGGTGTATGATGTTCTTCATCTTCTTGTTCATATTTATCTTCTAGGATTTTGTGCAAAACTTCTGCACGTTTTTGATAATCATAATCTTTATATTTATCTAAGATAGGGATTTTGAAACCTGTGTCATAAGTCATATCCTGACAACCGTTTATGAAAACATGAGTATTCATCATAGCATATAGAATTTCTTCTGATGGAAGAACTGCCTGATTAATCATTCTTTGATATACTTCTTTCCCATTCGGAAAATCCATATACCATCCATCTTCTTCTTCGTAATGAAGACCTTTTCTCTTTAAAAGATTATCTCTTTTAACACAATCATCTTTACTTATGTAATGAGTATCTAATCCTATTATAGTTTGAATCCCATATTTTTGAGACATTTCATAGATTTTTTTGTTTAATACCTTTTGTTCTTTTGAATTGTGTGTTTGGTACTCCAAGAAAAAACTATCTCCAAAATGTTTCCAGATTTTCAGCCAAACTTCTTCTGCATCTTCATACTTCCATCCTGCGATACAAGCAGAAGTAATATAAACATCATCTTTATCAAGTTCAAACAATAGCTTTAAATCAATTCTTGGTTTATAATAGAACCCGTCAACATGAGCACAAGAAATAATGTAATTTAACTTTCTAATGGCATTATAGTTTCGAGCCACCAACACCATATGGCAATTTGCATTATCTTTCTTTTCTCTTACCTGTTCTTTTCCCTTTTTATCGATGTACTTTTCATAAAAAATCTTGTCTTTATCTTTTACCCAATAAACTTCAGCAGAGTATCGGAATGCTATTGGATTGTTAAGTTGCATTTTCTTTCTAGCATCTTCATCCAACGTGCTTTTGCAAATATCATACATTTTCAACCATTCACCAGGATACCCATGTTCTCCTGAGAAGTAGCATTTACATCCATACTTGTCAGAAAGTCTCATAAAATCTTCTACTGATGTTGTAGAATCAATCTGAACCAAATCAGACCATGTTGTATGCTTGTGATAGTTCTCCATCATCATTCCCATATTATTAATCCATATACTTACATCATACGGAAAATCAAATTTTAATCTTTTCTGTGCTTTTAATGCGTCATCAATTAACAGTTTTACTCACTTCCCATCATTTTATAATCGCATGAGTTTCTAAAACCACATAAATTCTCACAATAGAAGTAGTCCATATGTGGACAAAAATTTTCTTCATTATGTATTTCACTAATAATTTCAGAAACCCATTTCTCTGTACTCTTATATTCTCCATAATCAAACGGAAGTTCTAACCATTTTGAATCTCTGAAATAATTCCATACAATCTTCTTAGGATAAACACCATACTCGTTGTAGACCTGTGTGCTATATAAATACAACTGTTTCTTGTATGCATCATAATCAGATTGTTTTCTTTTTAATACACTTCCTCTTTTGCCTAATGGATATTCACCTGATTTATGGTCAATAACTATAATATCTCCTGTTATCTTGTGACGAATCAGTAAATCAATATAACCAATAAATTTAATTTCACTAACTTCAAATCTACACTCTTTTTCTACTCCAAGAACATCATAATCTTTTAACCATTCAAAAGATAAGTTTTGAAAATAATCAAAACCATAAAAGAAATACTTGTCTACTGTTGAATCAGGAACATCAAAGCCATATGTATTTTCTTCAAAATGTTCCTTATAGAATTCAAATCCTTCAGACTCATTCATTTCACCTTTAAGAATTTTTTCTAATATTTCATGACAGAACTTTCCAAACGCAGCGTAAAAATTCTGTTCATTTTCGTATATTCTATTGCCTTCTGAGTCTCTCAACAAATAATTAAGATACCATTCATATTTGCAATTTTCAAAACTATGACATCTACTAAAACTAAACGTCATTTTGTCAATTTCTGATGAATACTCGCTCAATCAATCACTCCTTTATAAAATTTTTTTCTTTTGAGCATATAATTTTTGCCATACATCAAAGCCTAAGTCTATTGGAGAATTTTTACCCGCTTTGCCACCTAATAAATTGTCTTTATCTTGTATGATGTAAATATTTACAAATCTTTTAAGTATATTAATATTCTCTTTTACAGACTTTTCTTTATAGTCAACATCTGAATCATACGCTAATACAATATCTTTAATGTCAGATTTAATAATCCATGCTATTTGTTCTGGTGTTAAAGTATGTTTTTCAGCAGAAACCGAATTTTTTACACTATTCCCAAACAGTTTCATAACACTTTTGATGCTCTCAAATATAATTATTTCTTTGGATTTTTTTATATATGGTTCTGTTATATTTAGCCCTTGAAAATAATCTACTGTACCAACAGGATAGTAATTTATATATTTACATATCCCCATTTTTTTATAATCTTTAAATCTAGTTCTTCCTTTGATATTGATAAAATTCCCGTCAGCATCATAAACTGGATAAACGATTCTATTGCTTCTGTCGTCTATCCTTATTTCAAATAAATCTATCTCACTTTGCCTAATTCCTTCGTCCAACCACTCTTGAACTTTCCCAACTTTAAATTTATAATATTCATCTTTCGATAGGATTTCGTGTTGACAACAGTGTGATTGATTGTTAAGATTCCTTCTTTTTATTCTTCTATTTTCTATTACTGTTTGAGATTGGCACATTGTCCCAAGACCAATACCAGATAGTTTTGATGCTTTCTTAACTGCTTCATCAAAAGATAATCCTTCATATTCCATAAGGTAATCGAATATCGAAAACCCTCGTCCACAAGAAAAACAGTAAAAAATGTTCTTTTCAGGATTTACAGAGAACGATGGTGTTAAATCAACATGTTTAGGGCAATGCCCAAAATAGTCTTTACCTTTTCTTTTGAGTTCAATATCATTCCCTATGTATTCTAATAAATCTATGTTGTTCTTGATTTCTTCAAGATATTCTTCGTCATAAATCATACGTTCTCTGTCTCCTTGCCCTAATCCTGATAAGGATTTTGTTTTTTATGTTGCTTTGCTTCGATAATACCTACTTTTTTACTCGTAAACATCATATCTATATAATCATCTTCTCCCATATGTTGCTTGCCAAGACGATTTAGTTTGACAGTCAATTTATGAGTTCCACAGTCCTTGCCATCTCTCATGATTTCTTCATTTGTCTTTTCTTCCCACTTAACCGCAACTGAACAATATTTTTCGATGCCATCTGATTCTGCAACTTCATTCTGTCTGTTCAACTGAGCAAATGCAAGAACTGACATTTTCAAGTCACCAGCAATAATATTCTTTAGCCAGTTTGCAATTCCTGCCATGTATGCACTTCTCTCAGCAGAATTTAAAATGCTATCATCACATTTGATATAGTCCCAAACAACAAATTTAAGTCCCATTTCAATCTTTTTCTGGGCGCAGATAGAATAGAATCTCTCCTTTGTGATATATGGATCAAAGTTGTGGAACAAAGGCAAACTCTCTAAATAGTTATTTGTTGCATCAATTTTTTTCTCTTCCTCTTCTGTCAATTTCTCGTTTTTAATATGGTTAACAGGTATTCCACTCAAATAGGAAACTGCTCTTATATACCAATTTTCATCACTCATCTCACTATCCTGAACGAAAGTTGGAACTCCATTCATAGCTTTATGTAAAGCCTCAATCATAGCCAACCATGATTTACCTTTTTTCATTCTTGCTTCTACAACAATTAGTTCTGTTTCTTCATATGTAAAGAACTCGTTGACGCTAGGGAAAGAAGATGGAATACCATATGATTCTCCTCTATCTTTTTTCTCCTTAATTTTTTTCCAAATATCTTTAACTTTTGAACCAAAAGTAGTGATTTCGCCATCGGTCACATATCGAGTAGTTAAATTATTTAATTCTTTATAGACATCATTGCTCATATCATCTAAATCAAGTTCATCGTTGTAACACATTTTCTGCCATTCCATTGTCTTTTTATAAAAATCTCTTTTAAACGACAATGCAACAACTCTGTTTACGAGCAAAAGATATTCTTCTACGGTATCTCTCTTGCTGTTGAAGCATAAATCAACGTATTCCTGAATGCTTGGCATATTATATTCTTGCATTTTCTTTTTAACTGCTTTGTTAGAATTAAGCATCTGTTCAATATTTAAGGCTGTAATGTTTGTGATTTTTTTGTTGAATAACTCTCTGATTGCCCAATAAATACAGGCATTATCGACATTATAAAAATATTTTTCATGAAGATAGTTACTATGTAAAATAAATTCTGGATGATATATCAAAGTAGATACAATACCGGCTTCGGCTTTATAATCTGTAATTTCACTTAAATCCAATTATTTACCTCCAAATATCCCACCAAACCCAATATTTTTATCAACAGAATAATTAAAAGAATTATTAGTAGGAGAGACTAATTTTATAGAATCTTCTGCTTCTTCTCGTATCTGCTTTGCAATTTTATCAGATTGTTTTTTATTCCATAATTCTTTAATTCTGTTATTGTCTACTAAATAATGAAGTCCGTATGGACTTTTGATGGGGATTTTATTTGATATTGCAAAGTCAACTGCGAAATAAAGATATTTGGGATCGATATTTTTCTTTATTACTAAATTGTTGAGAACACTAACTAACTGTTTCATTACTACAGTGCTACTAATTTTTTCAAAATATAAATCTCTTGTCTTTTTAATATATTCGCTTTTCTCTGCACAATCCTTATGCATATATCTTGTCCCAACCTTAACAGCCTCGTCCTGCGGTATTTCACAGGACTCATGCTGACAATGTTTAAAGGCACACTTATATATCTTGTCTGCCATACTTTTTCTCCTAAATTATTAATTGAATGGAAGTTCTTCAGGTGAATCATCTGGAACATCTACAAAACTATAATCTTTTTTACCTTCTGACTGACTAGAATTTGAATTACCTTCTTCTTTTTCAAAACTATATACAAGATAATTTGTATATGTAGTGTTCTTATCCTTATCATATTTGTTTGTAACTTCACAACTACCGAGTTTGATTACATCTCCCACCTTTAAATCAGCAGCTAAATTATGAGCAGTTCCTATAAAACGTACAAATTTGTTGCTAAAATCTGTTTCATACTTGCCTGTTTCCTTGTTCTTTTTAGAAGTACTAAGACTTACAACATGATAATTGCCTTTGTTTTCTACTTCCCATACTTTTACAAATCTTGCGTCCTGTCTAAATCCCATATTCTCTAATCTCCTTTTCTATTATTTTCTAATTCCCATTAACTCTTTCTTGAGTTTGGCTAATACTTCTGTATCTTCAATTACTCTTGGATCTCCGCTTGGATCCGCAGCCTTGCATACTTCGTTTGCCTTATTTTTTGCATTTTCAGAAATCTTTGCTCTGTCGCAGAATAACTTCCAGCATTCAGATCTTAACTTTTCTAACTCTTTAGATTCTTCGGGTAGATCCTCTCCCTCATAAATATATAAGCCAAGACCATGCCTAGCACACGCCTTTGTCAATGAACGCTGAACTGCTTTATTTGCATCGGCAGACGTAATATTGTCTGCTGAAATTGACTTGTTTTTGAAATCCATAATTGGTAATTCTTCAACGTGTTCAATCCCACAAATTGTTACTCCTGTCTTTACCCAACCTGTTTTGCCATCATCAAACCAAGGACGGCGAATCTCTTTCGTAACTTCTTTGCCTTCTGATGTCTCAGTAATGTTAATTGTCTCTTCATAGATTTTGAATGTTGCATCGGGAAATTTCTTTTTTACCTCGCTCCAACATGCAGCCCACGAAAGGTAGTTTAACCCATTCTTGGATTTCTTTTTATTGCTCACGTCAATGTCGTATAATTCTTTAAAATAATTGCCTTCCAATTCCATACCTCCTTATAATATGTAATAAAATTTTTGATAACTTATATATAAACGCCCAACTTGGACGGAACACAGAAGTTAATTTATGTAAACATCTATGTATAATCAGTGATTTTTGAGTATAAAAACCCAAGGGTATGCTGTTTTCCCACCCATATTTATATTCTCTATTTAGTTATTTGTTTTATTGGAAATTGCGACTCGAATGAGTTATTGATTATTTAAGATTTGTTTCCTTATTTTTCTTTGAAGTAATCAGAAATTTCCCAATGACCACAAGGTTCTGAAAAGTGTTTACGGTTTCCTTGACTATATTTTGTTTCCATATATTTTTTATCAAGACTACACCAGTTGTGCCATACTTCCTCAAATCCCCAATCCGGCGTTGTCCATGTTTCTGTACATCTATGTTTACACGTAGAACAAGTATGACCAATTCCTACCTCTTTATTTTTTTTGTTTAATCTCTCTAAAAGTATTTTTTAGATGCTGCCTACTTCTTCTTTAGTAGAATATATATTTTTGATATATTTCTGTAGCACCTTCTGAATATGTTGTCTGATAAAATTTGCCATTATTCTTCCTCCACAATTCCCCAACCTTTGCAAGTTGGACATTCACAATATTTCTTGTTAATCTGTTGCATAAGTTCTGACAAGTATTTATCTACTTTGTTTTGTAAATCAGTATAATTTTCTCCTGTTATAGATGGTGCAATTACACAATCTTTTCCATAATTGTTTGACGAAGGTTTATCCTTAAAATTGATTATTGTTGCTTCTTTTGTAGATATAAGCCTGTCAACCCATTTCGGTTTACGTCTTTTATCCATAATCGAATTGTTTGTATCAACTTGAATAGAATATGGATCTACTAATGAAATCTTTTTAGCAACTTCAAAATGAAAATCATAATCAGATTTGATAGAGGCAACAGAAGTGTCAATGTTTCTTTTTACATATTCTCTGATGATTTTGAGCATATGTTCTGAATCAATCCTACATGGTTTATCCTGATATGCTATTTCTGGATATTCAATCTGTGTGATTAAATCCGTTTCAGCACTATATTTATTAGGTATAAACACAAAATCTTCTCGTTCATATATTCTCTCAATATTGAACTCGATTTCATCATAACCGCCTGGAACAGAATCATATCTATATGTATATAGTCCAATGACTTCTTCATATTCATCGATCTGCTCTTTTAGAATAATCTTAGGCATTAAATCAGTTGCAGTATATCCAGCTTTTAACTCGTATCTTTCGTTAATACGTTTATCAGCCTGCTTTTCTGACACAATTTCAGGAATTTTATCTAATCTGTACCACTCTTTTTTATTCGTTGATTCTGCTTTTACACCGTCAAATAAATAATTACTTAAATCGCATGACCACTTATCGTCTTTTGATATATATATGTAATTCTTGCAATCAATAATTTTGAAATCTATCAATATATCCTCTCCTTTCTCACGCCATGAAAGAAAAATTTACTTTTAAACTTATTCTCCTAACTTCCTGCCACACCAAGGACAATACGCAATATATTCTCTCTGATGAACGAATCCATCATCGTACTCATCCCATTCAGATGTTTCAATATCCAAATAATATTCATTAGTTAATGGATCTACATATATCCGATTATCAGGTGAGTCATAATCACAACGATTGCACATACACTTACCTCGCTCTATCACATTCGTTAAAATCTAAAAGCATCTTATATTTATATTCTCCAAATCTTTCTTTCCAACGCTGCTTTGCTTTATCAGTATCCCAACTAAAAGGCATCATATGATAGTTGATAAGAAAACATATGTCACCAATATTTTCGTAAAATATACCTGATAGGTTCTCTAAAATTAAATAAGAACCGATTGCATGATGTTCATAGTAATGAGCTATGCCATTCTCATCAAATGTTTGACAATACATTTTTCCAAAATCGTGTAATAATGCAGCTATATTATATTTTGCTGGATAGCATTTACTACCAAATAACTCATATGTATGAAATGAGTGATTATATAAATCCATAGTATGATGAGGGTTTTTCTGATCAAACCCTTCCATCATAGAAAACATTTCTCCAAGAGTTAAACGATTCTCTTTATGAAATACATTTATCTGAATCTCATCAAATTTTTCTTCGTAAAATGGGATCTGAAATCTTCTAATCTGCTTATCCAATACTTCATCTGGAACAGGATGTTTACGATTCTGATTGTCAATCTTACACTGTTCAAATGCTTTTGGAATAATCACGCATATCTTATGTATATTAAGACCATGAATTTTCATCATAATTGCTCTACGAGATTTCATAGTCAGATTAGTTGCATCAGCAATCACATTCTTTTTATTCTCCAAATTCTTGCGAATTCTATCATGGAAAATCTTAAACACTTCTTCGTTATGTTCTTGGTCTTCGTAATTACCAGTCAATTCCTCACGAATAGCATCTGATGATACAATTATTGTGTTTGGATTTTCGTTGGCAATCTGAGTGGCAATGGTTGATTTCCCACTACCACTCAAACCACACATCATCCAGAGTATAGGTTTATTCATATATTCTCCTATCCGTTGTGTTTTAATAAATACTCTCTCGAAACGTTTTTGAAACTTTTTTGCCCTGAAATATCTCTGTATACAAATCCCTCTCTCTTAACCTTTGGATTTAATTCACTATATCCATCAGCTTCAAGTTTCATCTCTTCCATGGTCTTAGGTAACTCATAAGCCGTATCAATAATTGGTACACTTGTTAATCCATATTTCTTGCAGAAGTCAGCCATCTCAACAGTCCCAAGTCTTGTACCATCAATAATTAAATTGAATACAAACAACTTATTCTCTGTAAACTTATATGGATTGCCCTGAACTGAGCCAACTCCTTCACCTTGTAACACAACTCTGTCATAATTATTCTCTGTTGCAAACTGTGTAAGAATTTTTTCAATATCATACTTATCAGCTAATTCCCAGTAGATATTTGAATCATGGTAACAAGCCTGTTCTCTATCAGCCTGTCTTACATTTCTACTGCATACGATAAAATCAAATTTGTTCTTGCCCTTCTTCAATCTATCAACTGCAAATGTGCAACTTGTGCCATCGCATTTCTCAGTCTTAATCCACTTTTCTGTACTCTGAAGATAAAATGGTGCATTCTCAATTCTCGTCTCATCTGTTTTGACAATCCAATCTGGGAACTTCTTTGGATTATCTTTCTTACGACCAAACAACAGAAACATAATCTTACGACCAATACTGTATCTCATGATTCTTCTTATAATTGGGTTAGCGAATAACTTTGGTCTACGCTTTGCCATTGACTTATATTTAGCATTTGGATCAACCTTATTGGTCTTTCTTGCAGCATCCTCTTCAGAAGCATATGTAATCTTCAAAACTTCTGTAACATCATCGCCAATATTTTTATCCTGTAATTCTGGGAAAAGTGTTAATGGTAGGGCTAACCCCTGGCTAATTACCTTGAACTTGCCAAGTTTCATAGTCTTAACTTTGAATTTCTTATTTGCTAAAAATGCAAATCTCTCATCTGTTTCAGGACACTTGCTGTCAATTTCAATATAAACAGCCATATCTCCTACATTAAACTCGTCCTTCTTAGCGATACAAACCCATCCTAAAACTCCAATAAGTTCAATATTATCAGCCCCTTCAATCGGTCTTATCCATTCAATCTTTTCTACATGTGCTAATGCTCTCTCTTTGTTCTCCAAGTTCCTCTTACCTTAGTAAGTAGTGCGCACTTTATCCTATAGGAACTTTTCTATTTTTCCTTTCTTATTTAATCTTCTAATTTGTTACCTTTAGCTTCATTACAAAGCTTACACATTGTTTGATAGTTACTAATATCATCAATACCACTTTTTGAACGTGGTAAAATATGATCTTTTGTCAGTGAACTACCCACGACCTACGACTATCGTCTTAGAGGTCGGAGCTTCCTAGTCAATATCTCTAACGAGACAAGTTTACCTAGGCTATCCCGACAGTTCCTGCCGTTTTCATTCTCAAACCTTCGTTGAGGATATTTATAGCTGCATTTATATCTCTTTCGTGATGAGTACCACAGATAGGGCAAGTCCACTCTCTGATAGATAATACTTTCTTGCCATCTTTATGACCGCAATTAGAACATATCTGACTTGATGGATACCAAGTATCAATTTTAATAACTTCTCGTTCATACCAATCAGCCTTATATTCCAACTGTCTAACAAACTCACTCCAAGATACATCTGCAATTGATTTTGCTAACTTGTGATTACTCATCATATTTTTTACTTTTAAGTCTTCAAGAACTATTGTTTGGTTTTCACGAACAATTCTAGTAGACAACTTATGTAAAAAATCTTTTCTCTGATTTGTAATCTTTTCATGTTGTTTTGCAACTTTAATTCTGCATTTTTCTCTGTTTTTACTCCCTTTTTGACATCGAGATAAATCTTTTTGTAATTTCTTTAATATTTTTTCTGATTTTCTCAGATATTTAGGATTTGAAATCATCTCACCATCAGAAGTAATGCAGAACTCTTTAATTCCTAAATCAATCCCAAGCTTATTTCCATTTGGAATTAACCTTGGCTTATCTTTCTGATCTACTAATACAGAAACAAAATATTTTCCAGATGGATTCTTAGAAATAGTAACAGACTTTATCAATCCTTCAAAATCTCTATGTTTTTTAACTCTTACCAATCCAATCCTAGGAAGTTTTATATATCTATCTGACACATAAATATTTCCACCTTGATTATTAGTAGTATAAGAGTAATTATGATTTTTCTTACTTTTGAATTTCGGAAATCCTACTTCTGGTCGTTTGAAGAAATTATTATAAGCAGTTTGTAAATTCATTTGTGCATTTGCTAATGCAAGAGAATCAACTTCTTTTAACCACTTAAATTCTTTCTTATACTGAGCAGGAGTGTTATTTAGTTTCTGTTTTGTTTCTTTATAATATTTAATCTTATCTGAAAGCATACGATTATAGATGAAGCGTACACATCCAAAACATTTCGCAAAATATTCTTGTTGTTCTTTATTAGGGTACAATCTGTATTTGTATGCAACTAACATCTATAATCACCTCGCTTTCTATATAAGATTCTCTTTTGTCTCAATTCATCCCGCTACTTTAGAAGTGGGGGAATTTTTGAGACGGTTTAGTTAAAATTTCATCACCATTATTATCAACTGCATACAAATTCAGATGATAACTTTTATCTTGTAAATGTCTTTCCTTTGCAAAATATTTTCCTTCAATTCCACAAACTACACATTTACAGCCTTTTGTGAAAAATGTTTGGTATCTTTGACTATTACCTTTAATCAAATCACCATCAAAATCAACTTTTGCATTTCTCTTATCTTCTTCAAATAAAATATCTTTCACTTTATCCCTAACTTCATCAATAGAATAAGTTTCTTTTCTAATAAGGTATTCTTTAGGTTTAAATCTACCAAATCGAATATCTGCGTTAGATACAAAGATATCTTCTCTTTTCAGAATCTCAATCAAATCATTTACTGTATTTACTTTTTCAGCAATAAATACATCATTATTGTTCCATTTTAGATTAAATATCTTTGTATCATATTTAGGCGACATAGGATTATTATTTTTAGGAAATGATGTGGACAAAAAATCATCAATTGTTAAATACTTGTCCATTAAAACAGTTTCTCCAATTTTATAATTAAATTTTAATCCAGAATATCTGTTTTTCTTACTTTTCTTACTCATAAAACATATCTCCTTATAATTTATTGTCACCTATATATTCTCTTATCTCAGCTCAATCTCCCCGAATTGTAATGTGTCATCTCTGAACATTTTATTTCCATGATACATACCAGTGAGACAACCCTTATATGAGCTTACAAGTCCTATACCCCCAGAATTTGCAAACATTTCAACCTGCTCAATTGGCTTAACTAATGCATCAAGTGTCTCTTTGTTTGAAAATATGTACGGTTCATATCCCTCCCTATATACAAATTCTGCAATTTTTGTATTCAACTTATCCACATTTATCTTTTCTACTATTGAAAATTTCTCCATTTATGTTCTCCTTTCCAAATACTGTCATTCCATATCTATCTCATATGTTCCAGTTGTTGATAATGTAGACATTTCTATCACCTACTTTCATGACTAAATAAAACGTGGTTTTCAATGGCTTTTTCAACCTCTAAAAGCCTTGATTTAGGGCATTTTAGAGATTGCTTTAAGTCGATAATAGAGATTACTTACAAATCCTTCTATCTCATTATGAATATTTGCCGTATCATCTTTCATATACTCAACATATAAGTAAGATAATGTATCTTCTTTATCTAATAAGAATTCTTCAAAGTTGTCTGATATAATATTCTCTGAAAAATAGTTAATAATTTCTTCTTTAATGCAATACTCATATGAATATTGTTTTAATAGTTTCTCACTTGATAAGTCAGAATTGGTGACTAAATCACCAATCCAACTATTCATCTCTTCATTTAATCTTTGCGTTAGTTTATCCATTTTAGTTTACTTTCACCTGTATAACCCTTTTCAAACTCGTACCACGCATAAGCGACCGCACTACCACCACCTGCTCTCATCTCATCAAAAAGAGCATTTTTTGCACATAAAATACGACTACTTGAAACATAAACGCATTTTGGTGGATACTTCTTAAATAATTCCTTACGAGCTTTTCCTTCAAGGAACTGAACTTTAAGAAACATAAATACTCTGCAACCATCAGGAATTAATGTCATTGCATGTTCAATAAATTCTTTTGCATATTTGTATGGGGGATTTGTTAAGATATCGCCATTCCAAGGCTGATTATATGTAAGAAAATCAATTCCACCTTCGCCATAACCTCTATCAATTAGATCGGTGGAACGAACTTCATAGCCGAAGCTCTTTAATCTTTCAGATAAATGTCCCTCGCCACAGGAACATTCCCAGATAGGTTTGTCAAATGTGACATTACCATCTTTCAATAAAACATCAATTGCAATAGGATCTGTCGCATAATAATCTTCATTCTGTCTTTCCTTATCAGTATGATTACTTGCACCTAAAGTTTTAAAAATACTATTCTTATTGCCTGTCCAATCTTTTTCTGTATTATTACTCAATTTTTGTTCACCAATAGTAGCTGCGCAGCTTTACTCACATGTGAACATTTATCCTTTCCTTAATTGTAATTACATTGATATATTCTCTTTTTGTCTCGAATATTATATAGTTTTCGTGACAAACCTCGAAACCAAAATTTTATTCTACTACTTCCCAATCATCAGAAAGCATATCCGTCTGACTCGCCAGCCATCCAATAACTAATTTATTATCTGCTGTTTTCATGTCAACATGTGAACAAATTTCAACCTCATCCATACCGCTATCAATATAAAAGTTTCTTAAATAATTGGCTGTTTCTAATTTCATTTCATCTAAATGCACAACACTTCCTGTTGTCAAATAAATAAACATATTCTTACCATTCCAACCTTTTCTTGCTACTTTCTTACCATTTTTCATTGCTTCAATTGCCTGTCCAAAATTCATAATTTCAATCTCCTTTATATTTTTTATCTAATGAAATATCGCTTTCTAGTGCGCCGTTTTCTTATAATCCTGAACTAAATTTCCACAGCAAAGTGGTAATTCAGCTTTTGCGGCTACATCAACGACTACCTTTAAACCACAACTCTCTACTTTTTCTTTAATCTTATTCATATTCTCCCAATTCCACTGAATCGCATCTTCAAGACCATGTTCTTTTGTTGCAGTTGTTGTATTAAGTGGTGTAATCTTGACACAGAATACATTTGGATCAAGACCATATAATTTATTTGGATCAAGTTCCCAACCAGCTCCACAAATAAAATTCAAAGTAATGAGCCTATTATTATTTGGCATATTATTAAATTCTCTCTTCATTTCTTCGATTGTCACAACATCTGCACCGCCAAATAAATACTTTCTTTCGTCCTCATTTGTACTGTTTGTAGAAATCTGAATATGCATAAATCCATCAAGATATTCCTTAACAGACATAACCTCTTCTTTTAACACATCAACTGGACTCTTACCAAACACCTTTACTTTCGGAAGAATTGTGTTATAGCAAGGCAAGAATGTAAATCCTTCACGATACGTCTTCATGTCTCTCATTACCTGTAAAATATTCTTCCAGTTATACTGTGGCTCACCCATACGAGCAAAACCAACCTTAATCTTGTCGCCCTTAGTAACTTGTGGATGCTGATTAAATACAAACTCAAGCTGCTCCCACATCTCTTCCGTTGATAAGTTTCCATGAAAACCTAATTCTGGAACTAAACAGAACTGACAATGCTGTGGACATCCATACTGTGTACTAATTGCTGTCAGCCATTTTTCTTCAAAAGGAACAAGATTCTTCTTAATAAGATTTGCATCGTCAGTCATAATAATTTCCTGAGATTTTCCTTTTGTATTTACATCCTGCATTGAAGTTGTTTCAATATAGAAATCTTTCTCCTTGTTATAAAGTACATAGACACTACCACTTGGATAAGCATATTCCTTTACTAATTCAAAATGTTTCATTTTTAATTCTCTCCTTTGTTTCATACAAAATTTTATAAGCAGCACTCAAACCAGCTCTATCATCAAGCATTATGTTGTAATAGATTTTATTGCCGGTAAAAGGGATATAAGGTGGAGACTGATTTATGTAATCAATATTAATTCCACTCTCTATACATTTATTCTCCATAAATTTGTATTTTGATTCATCACAACATGTACTAAGAATCAATGTACATCCCATACTTTTACATTCTCTCAACAAAGATATTACTTTGTCGTATTTATAACCTTTGTTGTAATAATCAAAAACTGTATTATCAAAATCAAATGCAATAATTATTCCATTATGCAACTTCCAATTTTCAACCAATCGGTCTATACACATATCATCATTTAAGTATGGATCAACCACAATACTGTTCGATTTCTTCATATTTCTTCATCCATGCTTTTCTATCATTCTCTGTATAGCCAAAGAAATATGGATAAAGCTTATTGTTAGTTGTGAAATAATAATGATGATATTCGCCATCTGGCAAGAACATAACACCTGGAATGTTAATAGAATCTTTGATTTTCAAGAAGTTCTGATATGCATTTTTGTTACCAAACATTTGTCTGAATGTAATCTGCTTTACACCAATGTTGTGCATTTTGTTTATGTAATCGAGACAATCTTCTGTAGTCATTCTTTCATTCAATACATTGATAACTCTTATCTTTGTTGTCTTCTCAATCTCAGGAAGAATATTCTTCAATCGTTCCATTGCTTTTGTATCATATGCTTCAATACTTAAAGCAATCTTCCTAAATTTCTTTATCAAGTCCATATCATCAGGAAGGATACGAGTATGTATATCCAGTTTCTTACCGTATTTATGAGCAAGTTCATATACCCGATTGTAGAAGTCAATATTTTCTTTCCAATTATAAAATGGATCTCCACCTCCTGATAGATTTACAGTTGGTGCTTCAGATTCAGAAATACACTTTTCTAAATATTCCCAATCTATTTTATTTTTATCTGTTACTGCATTTTGTAGAATTGGATGATGTTTTGTGATACAATATTTGCAATGACAATCACATCCAAAGTTTGTTATTACAGTAAAACCTCTATTCTGTTCTGTATACATACTCTTTTATCCTTTCTTAATTCTTATATGCTATATGTTGTGATTCGTGATTTATCTAACTACTATATGCAGTTCCGAACTTACCATAAAATGTCGGTTTCAATTTTCATCTTCATCATCTGGTAATTCTCCATTTTCATCCCAATCAGGAACTACATCGTTCCAACAAATATCATCCCAGTACATATCTGTGTTATCCATAATCGTTACCTCACAGTTATTTATTCTCCATACTTCTCAAACAATTCTGCCATAGTTATATCATTATACTTTGCAAGATCTGTTGCACAAGCACATACATTCTTGCCAGTTGAAGCTCCTACACAATCACATAAATACTCTGTAAGATTTGTATATTTTCTTCGCTCACAATGTAATCTATCCCATCCTATAAGATAATGGTGATTTACAATAAATCTTGTATCAGGAACACCTAACACACTACCTTTACAACTGCGCCACCAAGCATCTTCACCTGCTAATTCAACAAATTTATCTTCTGACATGTCGCACATCTTTTTATGTAATTCATCTGATATTTCCCACACTTCATATTCATTACCTGCATATGTGATTTCAGCATCATTTGGTGGATTATCTACAGCATCAAAAAATTTCTTTAAATTATTTCCTAAAATCTCCATTCTGTTATACCTTGCTTTCTACTTAATTATTCTCTTATTCCAAATTTTTCATCTCACAAGTAATATTTTCATTTCTTATCGTTTCTGCCAGCTTACATAAACCAAGTTGAGTATCAATATGATATGTGTCAACAAATCGTGGTTGAGTTTCATCATCGTGAATCACATCTTTGTATGTTTTAATAAATTCATTAAGACCAACCTTATCACGATATTCTTCCATTTCATTCTCATAAATTGGATTGTATGATTGAGTAATTGGAGGCTCATTTCCACAATGACCACCTGCTCTAATATTAAGCCATTTGTATTTCTTATATATCATATTTGCTATATCCAATGGCATATCACCATGACAAACCCAATAACTCCATGCCCTATAAAACACAAAACCATTTAAAATACCAATATATTTGGTCTTGACTTCTGTGTTCATGTAATATGGTAATCTGAATACAGGAATATTTGCTATTTGAAGTTCTTCTTTTACTTTGTAATCAATCTCTCCATCATATTCACGTCTTGCAAAGTTATCCATTTTTCGCCTCCACTTATATATTCTCTACTTAATTTTTACGAGCCAATGAAAAACAGGTTTATTGTTAAATTTGACACCCAAAAGCCTTATTTTTAGGCACTTTTTAAAGCTCAATTTTTCTCAATTTTATATTTGAATGACAATGGGCAGCCAAAACCTAATTCGCCACCCAAACATGGATAGTCATTCTCATCACCAGTTATAAAACTGCAACCATATTCACAATACCCAGTGTCGCTTTCATAGTATGTCGTTTTACAATAGTCACAGTTTTCATAATTGTTTTCGTAGATTTCTTCTTCCATAGGCTATACCTGCTTGTCTGCAATGCACTTAATATTATTCTCTATCTGTCTGTAAGTTTCATTTGCACCAAGAATACTAAGCACTGCATTTGATAACATACTCTTTGTTGAGTTATCAAAAGTCTCTTTCATCGTCTTATTAACCTGTTTACGAATATCATTCATAAACTTATCAAGATCCTTTTTAATCATGTCATCGAAATCAAACTGTCTATTGATATATTCCTCAAATGATATATTTTCAAAATCATCATTATACGAACTTGTGTGTCCTTTCTTCTTGGCTCTAAGCTTTTTAGAATCAAGTCTTTCCTTTAATTCTTTCTTAATATACTGTTCTACTGTATATTCCTTTTCTTCCGTATCGTCCCAATAATCTCCACCAACTTTGATTTTGGTATTTGCTATGTATTCATCAACAAAACGCTGAAAATTCTCAGAAACCTTTTCTTCAATGATTTTCTTAGCAAGATTATCAGCAACCTTTCTAACAGTTCCCTCAATCTGTTCTTTTACAATGTTTTCGATATTTGTCTCCATTGTATTCTGTATAAGAGACTCTAGATTTTCTAAATCAATTGTTACCTTCATACAATTATTCTCCTTCAAACTTATCCCAATTAATCAAAACATACTGTTTGTAACATGGATAATATGTAGTAGTTCCTGTTTGCTCCTCACACCATTTATCCAACAATTTTTGTAATCCATCTGTATCACACTGTTCGCTTGCATCTTCATGTAAATCTTCACAAGCACTTTCAATTACACTTTCAGCGTCAACATAAATCTTTTCTACGCTACAAACCCACAATCTTTCAGGCTTTATTTCTGATTCATTTGTATGGTAATTAATGTAACTATCAAAGAAATCATCAACAGTATCGTAATACTCATCATATTCCTCACAATAGAGCATCGTATCAACGTCTTTTTCCTCAACTACAGTTGCTTTAGAAATTATTTCCTTCCATTCTTTTAATTTCTTTTCTTCATCAGCCTTCTTTTGTCCTTCACAGTCACAATGTATATATGCCTGACTTTTATATGGCTGTCCACAATAAGGACATAATCTTTGTACACCATTAAAACAACTCTGACAGAATGAAAGTGCTTGATGCTTATATGGAAAATGTTCTCGTCTACCAGCTTCAGAATCATCACCCTTGATACCATAAATATTATTCTCAATTCTCATTCCAAGACCATTACAAACAGGACAAATCCTTTCATGTTCTGTTAAATCTTTGATGAGAATTTTAGGGAATGATTTCTGAATTGCTTCGTAAAGATTTACTTCTTCTCTATGTGTTGGATTACTCATTTACTCCACCTTTCTTCACAATATCAACAGCATTGTCTCTTACAATCAAATTGTGATTCATCATAGTTCCATCGCCAATGTCTATATTTGCATTGAAAGTCCATTCACCTAATTCTTTTACAACTTTGTCTACATCATAAGCACATTTCTGATTTCCAAGAATTTGCATCACATCTGACTTTCTTACAAAACCCATTTCAGATGGCAATTTGGACAATTCTTTTCGCAATACTGTTTTATCAATTAACTGCCCCATATGATTATTCTCCCAAGTCGTTAAATTCTCTACCGTCTAAAATATTGCCAATCGCAATTTTACATTTTTCTAATGCATAACAATATGCATTTTTCCTGACATTATCTTCTACAGAAATTGGTCGTTTCTCATACTCACAATCAATTTCCTTATCTATTTCTTCAACAAATCTTTCCAATCGTTCAACAATAGTAGAATTATCAAATAGATTTACACCTGTTGGCTTGCTGATACTCCGAATATACTTATCAATAGCTTCATTCTCTTCTTTTGTTGCTTCTCTCATAGAATACTCAAAAGCTCTTAATTCATCTTTTCCAAGCCATTTCTGAAAAGCACCACAATCATCACAATACAATCCTGTATTATTGCCTTTTGCTTCTGTATGTAACGCAATACTTCCACACTTTTTACAACAATTCTGATACATAATTTCTCCTTTCTGAAACAAGAAATGCGAGTTTCAAGTCCACTCTTCTAACTTATATTCTTTACCCTTTAGAGACTCAATAGCAGTTTCCTTTGAAAAGAATACAGTCTTACCAATACTATTTTTCGTGAAAGTTCCGCAATAATAATACCTACCTCTTACAGAAAACGTATATCTTGCTCTAATCTGTTTCTTATGTACATAACATTCTTTGATTGAATATATGTCGTGATAATCTCTGCTAATAACCCATACAGTCTGTCCAATTTCTACATCTGGAATAGTATTCTTCTTGTATTCATCAAACACTTCTCTTAATGACATTTCGTGTTTATTCCAAACTCCATCATCAATATCAAATCCACTATCTGATAGAAACTGTAATAATTCGTCAATGTCTACCAACTGCTTATTGATTAATTTATCAGCCATTTATTCGCCTCCTTGCTATGCTATTCTAATTCCCAAATGAAAGATTTCTTTCAATGTATTATTGTCGCAGTTGCTCATTTATGTATTCTTCCAATCTAACTTCTGACCGCATTGATCACAATATTTAATGCCGGTATCTTTGTAACCATCATCACACAATACTTCTCCGCAAGTAGGACAATACCATTCAAAAGGAATTCTCTCTCCACTATTTTTTACTTTCTGTGGAATTTGTTTTTCAAGTGCTTGTACCGCCATATCAAAAGCAACACCTTTATCACTTTCGTGGTCATCAAATCCACCCTGTAAACGTCCATTTACCATTTTGTAAGTTTTGGGATGCATTTTATTCATCTCATTAATAGCTTCAATTTCTGTCATTTATTTCTCCTTTATACTCAGCCACTCTCTTACTTCCAACCTCAAAAATATCCTTATCATTCTCAAAACATATGTAATTCCTATTCGTATTCATAGCTGCAATCGCAGTTGTACAACTTCCTGCACATGAATCAAGAACTAAATCTCCTGGATTAGTGTATGTCTTGATAAGTTCCTCAATCAATGCAACAGGCTTTTGTGTCGGATGCAGAGCTGACTTTTGAATATCCTTTGCAAACGTCCATACCGATTTAGGATATCTTTCTGTACTATCATAAGTAGTAAGACCATGTTCTTTATAATCAGTGGTCTCTTTACAGTTAGTCTTATGTTCTGCTTTGCTAACTTTTCTTGGATGTCCAGTTGTTTTTTGTGGATGATATGTAGGAAGTTTCTTATAGAAAATACAGATATCTTCATGTGAACGTAATGGCATTTTCTTAGCATTTAGAAATCCTGTTGGCTGAGTTTTCTCCCAAATCAAGTTATATTTCCAAAGCTTTCTATTACTCTGCATCAGATCTGCAGTAAACATACCATTTGCAAATAGAATTATTGCTCCATTATCCTTAATGACTCTTTCATACTGTTCCCATAATGGTTCAAATGGAATAATCTTATCCCATTTATTTCGTGAAGTTTGCTGATAAGGAAGATCTGTGATGATACAATCAATCGACTTATCATCAATCTTTTCCATACCTTCAAGGCAATCTTCATTGTATATTTTGTTAATCTCTAACAAGTAGTATCACCCACTCTCTTGTGAGCAACATCAAAATACTTTTCGTCAAGCTCAATTCCGATAAACTTACGTTTATTATTCATACATGCTACACCTGTCGTTCCGCTTCCCATACAAAAATCGAGTACAACATCACCCTCATTTGAGAATGTTTTTACAAGATAATCCATTAAAAGTAATGGTTTTTGTGTTTCGTGAACTCTAATATCAATATCTGGGCTATATGTTTTGGATTTAGCTGCTGTGATAGGACATTTATATGCTACTACACTGATTGGATTTCTTGTTCCATCATCGGGCTTTCTATTGCGTTTCATATTTCCATAGACATTATTTGTTTCACCATAAATACTCATTGTTTTTCTCTGTGTTAAAAACTCTTTTTCTTTAACTTCCCATTTCTGAGGATTGTATGTATATTTACCATTCTTAGCAAATACAATGATATTTTCGTGGACTTTCAAATGTTTCTGTTTATATTGCATACCACTCGCAGATTTATTTTTAAGCCAAATTATCTCTTCTCTGAAATTGTTAATATTGGAATTTATTAATTTTGAAGTAAATGGTTGGCTAGAAAATAGAACGATTGGCGAATCATCGTATATGATTTTATAAAGCAAATCCCACATCTTATCAAATGAAATTACTTCATCCCAAGAACAAGCTGTTGTTCCGTATGGAATATCACATATGACTGAATTTACTTTTACACCGTTATCAATTAGTTCTTGTAGTTTTATAAGGCAATCGCCTTGCAACAATTTATATTTTTCTTTCATTTCTTACTCAGAGCAAATCCAGATTTAATGCTGCAGCAAATCTCTTGCTCCTTTCAATGTATTATTCTCCGAAAAGACTTCATTTACTATTCATTGTTAATCAATATCAGCAATGCTTTCTACAAAACATTTATTTGTACTATTCATCATTCTCTCTTTCTATAAGGTAGAGTCTAGTGCAACCACCTAGACCTCCACCATTTGTCGTAATAGAGCAAGCAATTCCTTCACTGCTATAAACTCTATATCCTTGCTTAAAATTCCTTGATAATCGTTTTGCATCATCAAGCCACATATTTTCTCCTATACCACCAACAAAAATTAATTCATTGGCGGTTTGATAAAATTTTCATCTAATATTTTTGCACTATCAGTTCTGGCTAAAATAGACGGAGCTATACCACATGTACTATAAACTCTTCTTTGTCTTTCATTATCATTTAATATCTCTTTTGGTATATCAAATAATTTAACTATTTCATTACCACAAGCAGAATCTAATCCACTTGTGGCTGATGAAAATTTCCAGTATTGATGCTTTCATATAATCTATTCAATGCAATTTCAAAAGCACCAATTCCTGAAAAGAAACTACTCAGTTTCAAATCATAAAATAAATATGGCATAGCCTTATATAGTTCAACTAATATGTAGTACAAGACATCAACTACGATGCTGTTTCCTGCCTGTTTATATAACTGACTATTACTTACCATTTTCTCAGCAGCTTCAAAATTGTCATCTGAAAATCCCATCAATCTAAAACACTCCTTCGGAGTTAATTTTCTGATTCTAATAGGTGATTCAATTCTACAAACCCCTGTTTCAGTTGCAGTAATTGTTGGACAAATCTGACCATTTTCCTGAACTCTACCTCTCCTTGTTTTAGACTCTGGATATGATAAATCAGCTACGCCACCAACTTCACATTCTATATATCCTTTCTTAGTTGCCTGACGAATTGCAATCTTATTACCCTCACCCTTATTTGTTGTAAGAGTCGGTGCTAATCCATTTTCATCAAATACATTACCATTCATGCCTTTACCAGACGGATTGATATTACCAATATTATCCACTTTAATTTGTACTGGCTGTTTATATGATGTTGCTAATAATGTTGGACTTATACCATCTGTAGAGTATACACCACCCTTTTGATGACTGTCTGTTCTTCCTATTTCAAGAACGGCAGTACCTTCAGACTTTCTATTTGAAATTCCTCTATCTTCTCTCGCAGTAAGACAATTTGCAATTTCAATCTGTTTTGTATTGTTATAAGATTTATCAATCCCCTGCATAATATGAGGTTGTCTACCACCGCCTTGCATAGTAGTCAATGTCGGTGAAATATTATTAGCATCCCACACTCCACCTGCATAACCAGTTCCGAAATCAGATCTATTTACATTCCCAACAAATTTAGGTGTATTAGCTCCCTCATCCGATTTATCAATATGTAATGTTTGAATAAACTTCTGCACTTTATCTTCTGAAATGTAAAACTTTTCATCTACATTCTCTTCAAGAATATCTTTTAATCTCATTCCATTATCAAATGGTTCAGGATATGTAAACTTACCGTTATCCAATCCTTTTTTAATAAAAATCAGATATACACGCTCTCGATTCTGTGGAATACCATAGTCTTTTGCATTGAGAACTTTCCAGTACACATTGTAACCATATTCGTCCAACTCATCTGTAAACATTTTGAATGTATCTTTAAACTGCTTTCCTACAATATTCTTTACATTTTCATACATACCGAAATTCGGTTTATTTGCTCTGATAACTCTCAGATATTCTACAAGTAAAGAAGATCGAGTTTTCTCAATATTATTACTTCCGCAACATGGACACTTATCTCTTTCTGACCAATGAACTGTCAGTGGATTATACTCATGCCCACAATCCTTGCAAGTCCATACAGAACCTTTTTGCTTACCTGCGACAGAAAAATCCTGGCAATTATATGTAATTATATTATTTGCTGTATATGTATGGTCTTCTTCAACTTCGATGTTAAATACATTTTCAATTTTATCAGTTTTTATAATCTCTTTAATTGGATACCACACAATATCATCTTCAATAAACCATAAATGTTTCTGAGAATTTTTTCTAAAGCGAATCATGTATGTATCTTTTTGATTTACTATTCTATTTTCAATTACACAAGTGTCTGGTCTTTCGGTATAATATACGCAACAACCAACACGATAAACTTTCTGGATTACCATGCACAAACTCATTGCAAGTTCTTTACTCACAGTTGTTGCTTGATATACATTTCCAATTTCACAACCATCTCCTGACATATATCCATTTAAGAAACATTCTAGTTTTGATACAGGCAAATCTAAAATAAAACTTGGAATAATCTTATTTTCAGCACCCATACCAAACCCATGTTCAATAACAAAATTAACAAGTTCCATAGACGAAAATACAACTCTATGTGTTGATTCAGAATGTGGATAACAATTGTAATGTCTTGTTTTCACAATACTTTTTAGTTCATCAACTTTATTATCTCCAATTGATAAAATGCACTGATACTGAAAACTGTTTTTTCTTTCTTTTCTTTTGTCTTTTCTAATGTGACCATCCGCAACATATCTTCCAAGAATCCAACAATCTTCATCACTCAAATTAAATCTATTATCTTCATTTTGATTGATATGACTACCTAAATAATAACCAACACGAAGATCTTTTAACTTCATTTTTTCTGGCTCTGATCTTTTTGTCTTTTTGCAATAAAATGGGTGATAATCTGTACATTCGGTGTTTAAAAATCCTTGAATTTTTAATGAATAGATTTCTTTATTCTGTTCTCCACCAGTTCTCACAACCGGCATATATCTGTTTTTATGTGTTAATACCATATCTCCAACTTTAACGTCTTCGATATTTTTGTAACCATTTTCTGTGATTACTTTTGTTCCTGCTACAAAACATGGCGATCCTCCACAAATCATGTTAAATGGTTCAAGTTTTGTCTCATCAACCTTGGTAATATCACCAAGATTTTTACTTTCATTCTCATAATGTAGGAGATTTACCGTTAATAGATGTTTCTTTCCACTTATAAGATTTGTGAAATGCTTGCAGATGTTTAACTGATAGATGATATTTATCGTTGTCTTCTTTTCTAATAATATCTTTAACAACAATACTTTTGTCTTTTGGAACAGAAAAACCATCTATATTAGTCCAATAGTTTCGTTGCCTGTTCTGTGCTGAAACCAAATTAGAATTAATCTTATATGGGTTACAACCTGTTAATTCATTAAATATAGATTCACTCTCACTATTCATTTTTACATTTTCTAGGAAAAATTTTATATTAAGATTAATTTCTCTAAGATAATTTAAGATGTCTATATAGACAAAGAAAAGTTTACTTCTTTCATCTTCTAATTGAAGTTTTTTGCCAGCAAATGTAAGTCCCTGACAAGGACTGCCACCAATAATAATATCAATACTATTCCAATCTATATCCCATTCCTTCCAATTATTTACGTCTCCCAATTGAATTGTATCAGGAAAGTTATACTGAGTAATTGCAATTGGATGTTGTTCTATTTCACTTGCATAATATTTATTTACTTCAATTCCCGCTCGTTGCAAAGCAACTTGACCACAAGATATACTATCAAACAGACTTAATATGTTTAATTTCTTCAATTTTTATTAGGAGTAAACTATAGTTTTTCTGTGCGCACAAAACTCTTTTCCTCCTTTTTTGTGTTATTTAATTTTTAAATGAAAAAAATATTTCATTACTTTATTTTTGGAATTTTTGGCTGATCAGTCTTTGAATAGAATTGCTTCTATATTAGATTATTCTCTGTTATAATTCCGATATCTCATCTCTTGCACACTAAAATATCAACATCTGTATCTGAAAAAATACTTTTAATCTGTTCTGAAACATCAACCCAATTTAATCTGTCTAAACCACAACCAATTACAGGCATTGCAATCTTCTTAATATCATTCTCTAAACAAATCTGTTTCATCTTTTCGAGTGCAAGTCTCATTGTTATAATTGTTGGCTTGTTGAAATATCTTTCTTTTGTAATAAGATTAAATACCTTACCTTCTAATAAGCAGTCGCCACCAATTCTCTTATGAGTGTACTGATTAAGATAATCTGGATATTTTGTCTGTAATTTTCGTTTCATATCAAATCTTTTATTGAATTCAACTACAATCCCTTTACCCATTCCAAAATCTGCACTAATACAATGTGCTAAATAATAATCTTCTGGCACTGTAAATAAGTCTTTCTTTTCTTCTCTATACGTCATTTATTCCACCTCACTTATTCTCTATATGGTTTAGGCAACGGCATCCAAGCTTTTATGTCACCATTGATTCTTCCCCAATACCATGTCCCATCATAGTATTGTCTTTGCACTTTTGTTACCATTCCTCGATTTGTGATAACAAGTACATTGATTACTTTCTTGCCTTCGTATCTTTTATAATCTTCTGGCATTTGTCCTTCAGTACATTTAATCCACTCCAATTATTATTTCACCTCACTCTTTCGTAATCATATCTAAAAATAACAACTCATCTTTCTTCAATGTAATATCATAATCTTTCCACTTTTCCATAAGTTCTCTTGTGTCGAAACCATACGGAACAATGATTGCAAATCCATGTGGTGTCTTATGACATTTCATATCAATGAGCTTAATTCCCGAAAAATAGTTAATGTCAGAAAGAAAATTAGATGCCATTTCTCTATCATCCACATCAAAATCAAACAGCCACTTGTTCTCGTCACGATTCTGAACCTGCTGTGCAACAGATGCTAATGTACGATTTAACTGAGTCATACTTGGTTTATCTCTTAACAGACGGATAATAAACTCTTCTCTGATTTTCTCTTCGTTTCTTGAATTAACCGACCTATACAACCTTGTCTGTTCACCAGGAACTCCTTTAGCTGCAAAACTCTTAAAAGCTTCGATTACCTTGTCTTCATTCTCTTTATACTCAAGAATTGTTTTTTGCTCGTTTCCTGAAATTTGGAATATCTTTATTATCCTTATTGCGAGAACGAATTAAATATACATATAAGTTTGACATTGTATTATTCTCTCCCATATTTTGTGTAATCAATGGTTTCAAACTGGTCATATACATTTGGGATAAAAATACCAACCCAAAAATCTTTCTGAAAATTTTTATAATATGTTACATCCTCATTCCAATCCTGAATCTCATCAATTACTTCTTTATTCAATAAACCAAATTCATCACGACAAGCACCACTTTCTACTTTATATGTGATGGCATTGTATCGTTCTTTGGCTTTTTCTACTTGAGCATTTACACCAATATAATTACAAGCAAAGACAACAATCATAATTACCATTACAATTCCGATCACTGCAACAATAATCCAACCAGAATTTTCAATTGTGTCATCATTCTGACATAGAAATTTTCTTAACTTGTTTTTATTCCTAGTATCAAACCACTCCATCTTTCCAACAGTTACCAATCCAATTCCTACAATTAATACAATTAAACATAACCAAAATAACATAATTTTACCTCCAATTTTTCTAATGAAATGTGCGATTCATTCTAATGTAAAATATATACCATATATAGTATATATTGCTTATTTTAAATACTATATATGGTATATTTGTAACAATTACTCGCCTAACTTTGCAAGTGCCTTATCAAGATCCTCGTCAGACATATTCTCAAGTGCAGCATCCTGTCTCTTAGCCTTGATTTCGAGTAATCTCTGTCTCATCTCAGCATTCTTCTTAGCATCTTCTCTCTTCTTCTTTTCATCCAGCTTTACACCAACAATGTACTTAACAATTTCAATCTTATTAGAAATTTCTTCATCTTCCTTTGACTTAATATTCAGAAGACTCTCTTCCTCGGACTTCTTTACTTCTGCATTGAGTGTTTTAAATACAGAATCCAAATTTGTGAGAGATAAATCCCACAAATCAATTACATTAATCATTCCCCTGAATGGGAACTGATAATTCGATCTTGTTGCATTGATAAATAATTCGTTGTTTGTCATAATAATCTCCTTTTCTAATTAAAACTTAATCTTCATTACACGCTCTGTTGCGCCCTTAACCTTAACTACTAAATCTGCTCTCTTTGTCATAGAAAAACCAATTCCTGAAAGCTGATCATCTGTATCTTCTACATGACACTTAGCACCTAAAGCCTCAAATACTCTCTTGTGCTTTTCAAGGTCACTCTTTAAGAACTCATTGTAATAGCCATTAGGACTTTCGTTGTTAACACAATCCTTCAGGAAGAAGAACAAATGTCTATGACCAATTCCATCCTGCTCATCAAAGTAGTTTGGACTATAGCTGATTACTGATACAGGCACAAACTGATTTGTATTTACACCCCAAATCTCACGACTTGAAATAGATGAATTACCTGCTAATTTCTCCTTAATTGAGAAGTTTCCATTCGCATCAAGTGTTACTTCTGCGACCTGAACCTTTTCACCTTTTCTCATTGAGTTACTATAGTCAAACTTATAAATTTCGCCATTAAATTCAATCTCAGCTCTAAATCCATGTCTTACACTTCCTGAATACTGATGTACAAAGAACTTATAAACACCTGGCTTCATTCTTGATAAATCTTCCCAAGTAATATTCTCCACTGCAATCTTTCCATTTGGATCAATAATATCAACGTCTAACTGACCACCCATTCTTGACATGCTTGGCTTTCTACAATTACTAAAGAAGATTTCATTCTTATCTGGTTCAATACAATGTGCGTCAAGATCGTAATTATCATGACCATCTTCATTCCACTGAATAGAAAATCTGAGAACACCATCAACATTACCGCCAGCAGCTTTTACATTCTGTTTCATATCTGAGTCAGTAATATTTCCTGAATAAGCCCAAGATAATCCATTATTCCACTTGAACATTGTCTTAGCATCTGGATTAACTGGTGCAATCATAGATACAAAGTTCTTCTCATGCTTATTCTCTACAAATGCTTCAATCTCTTTTGCAGTTGGAAGTACCTTATCAATAAAATCCTGTGCTGAAATCTCTTCAACCTTTGAAAACTTCTTAGGACTTACGGCTACATCCTTCTCCATCTGACCGAAAATATCATCAGCTCCAACCATTCTTCTTGCAGCACTCTTATTTGAGAACAGTACATTATTTACAGTAATATCATTCAGATTAGCAAATCTTCTCTGTAATGAATCCATATATCCAAGTTCTGTAATGGTCTTCTTTGCATCATCAAGCATCTTCTTTGTAAAAATAGCCTTTGGTCTTTTATATGAAGATGGAGCGACAATTTGCTCATACTTCTTAACTGCTGTGTCAAGATCCATATCCTCACTTACATTGATAAGAAGTGTTCCAATAGAATGATTTCTAATTCTACCGATAGCCATACCTGCTGTTACCGACTTATCCCAAGCATATAAATCCTTTTCAGTATCAGAAGTCAGCTTATCGTATTCCTTCTTATACTTCTTGAACTCTGTGAGTACACCTTTCCATTCTTCACCCTTGTAAAGTGTATTTGAATTGATAAGTTCAAGAATTGTGTCGAGTGCATCCATAGTAATTTCATCAAGAGAACGCTTAAATACGTTTCTTGTATCTCTGAACTGTCCTTTAACTTCCTCATTAGAACGACTACTTCTATTTACAAACTTACTTGGAAGCTCTAAAAAGAAATGATCCCACTGATGAGATTTTCCATTGATTTCCTCAAAGTTAAAATCTGTACCAATCTTAGGGAACTTAGTTGTATAGATATCTGTAACTGTATGAGCTTTTACAAAAGCATCAAGTGCGTCACATACTGGCTGATATGTTGTATCACCAAGTTCTAACTCCCAAATTGTATAAATTTGATTATTCTTAATTGTAACAGCAGAACCAATATTCTTAATAAACTGTCTACAACAACTACAATCATGCTCTCTACGCTCTCTGAAAATCTCATTTGTACCAGCAGGGAAGCTATCAAGATATGTATTCCATAATTCATCCTTATCTACATTTACCTCAAATAAATGTGTTGCCTCTTTCTGCATTTCATCGAAGTGCTTCTGTAATGCCTTCTTAAACTTCATAAATCCATCCATATTTTGTACCTCTTCTTTCTTATATTTATTTTTGTTAATTGCTTCTATTGTTATATTTCTCCGTTTATAATCTAAAGGAAACGAAGTTTTACTGTGTTTTCTGTTCTTCGTCTATAAAATATGTATTTCCATATTCATTGACTTTCTCGGTCAAATTCATTCTTGCGTAATCAAGAACGTCTGATGCGAAATTTGCCATACACGGATAACATAGATAATGCTTAGTTTTTCCTACACTCATTTCTACTAACCCAACTTCTATTCTTCCGCAAATCTCGCATGACTTATTTCTAATCCATTGACTCATATAATACCTCTTCTAATTTACCAAATTCCATTTACTGTCTTTTCAATAGCTTCTTTCATCACTCCACCTGTCATTTTGTTCATTGTATCTGCAACAAGACCTTTAAATTCTGCTCTTATTCGTCTATTGTGACGAGTACATGGTTTTGAGCAATAATTATTTCTTCTACATTTTTTACAGTTGCCATTCAATTTCCACTGTTCATTTTCCTGAATCTGTTCCATAATATTTGTATGTTCCTTTCAAAGTTATATATTCTGACTAATATACCTCTGCTACATCATCATATTCTCTTGATAAATATTCAACTAAATCCTTATAAATATCTAATTGATGTTCGTATAAATAATTACATAATTCAATGTCACTATCGAAAAACTTTTCAATGGCTGTGGAATTAGCCCATCTATCAAAAGCACTTTCCGTTGAAACTCTAAGCATCCATCTATTTTTTGTTCCGCTATGAGGTTCTACTACCATAAAAATAACTGTACCTGTTCTTGCTTCTAAGTGACCTTCGTATTCGTCAATCTCGTAATTTTGACCATTATTTACTTGATCATTTTCAAACCATCTTCTTATATTTTCCATTACTTTACCTCTCTTCCAAAGAAATCGACTTTCTTAATAATCGTTTCCTATCAAACATACAAAACAACTGCACTCCATACAGTTACCATACCCAGTTTCAGAACATTCTTCTGCAACTTCACATAATTCTTCAGGAATTTTTGTTACATAATATCCGTTATCTCTTAAAAATTCTATTGCTTCTTTAATTTTTGTTTCCATCTGTAAACCTCCTAATTTTTCAAAGAAAGAGAATTTTTCTGCTAAAATGTAGCACTACTCTCACCCTGATTAATCTCTTTGCATTTCTGTTCACATTCTTCTAATGTTTTAAATAAAGAACCCTCTCCTCTATTTCTTACATTAATATATTCTCCAACAGGATCAACTTTATATTTAATTCTGGTTACATCATTCCAAATACTAGCCACAATCCTTCTAATTTTAACTTTATGAGGTGTAACCACTGTCTGTTTACATACAATTTTTCCTGTACAATTACACTGTTTACAAGGAATTTCATATCCGTTGAAAAGAATCTTCTTTATTCCTTTACATACTGGACAAACAACTTCTATATTTTCTCTTACATATGTATAACACTCTTCACCTATCTCGAATTTATTATCTATCTGTCTCATATCTTTCTCCTCTTAAAAACCCAGATTTTATTCTGGTAATTTATCTATTTTATTCTTTTCTAAATGTTCGTAAATATTTTCGAAACAATATTTATGATTTAATTGTGTATTAGTTCTTTTATCTAATTTATTTTTATAGATATAACACTCGTTACATTCATGACTGCCACAATATGCAACCGCATATTCTTGTTTATTCATTTTTTATAATTTCTCCCTTTCTTATTTATTTTTTATTCATATGACAGGAATCGAACCTGTATTTTCTTAACGCAAAGGGGATACTAAATATGAAAACATACAAACAATGAAAGGTTATTAAGATGTGTTGCCATTACACTACATATGAATTAACAGCCCTAATCGGATTCGAACCGATAAATCTAGTAGTCAAAGTGCTATGCCTTACCATTTGGCAATAGGGCTTTATATAATAAAACAGAAACCGTACTCACAAAGATAAGATGTAGAACTGTCAGGACTGACATATGTATAATGAAAAGAACTTTTAGATGCTTTCCAATTTCTGTTATTTACTTTATTATTCTCTTTTTCTCTTTCTATTTATTAATTCGTAAGAATACTCAATACAATAATCTTTATTTTCTTCTATAGGAACAGAAGGTTGGCTAATTATTGCTCCAAATTTATTAAATCAAAATGTATATAGACCAAATTATTAGTACGATGAAAAGTAAACATATTTCTCCTAGAAAAATAACTGAACAAATGTTTGAAATATCATCATCCTCATTAAAAATACCTATGACAATTCCTATTTGTACAAATAAAGGAATTGATATTATAATTGCCTTAATTAATTTTATCCAATTCATCTATTCCACCGCCTTTCACTATCTCAACAGTATTTGATTCTACGTCTATTAATCTCATTCTGTTTCACTCCAACTCTTAACTCTTAAAATCTTCACAATCATATACTTCTGCACGAACAAGATGATCACATGCTACACAGAAGAAATCATTATACCCTGAATATCCAATAACATTAATACAATTTTTGCAACAATTTACTACACCGTTATTATCCAATGCTTCGATATTTTCTTTATTATATTTTTCAATCAACATTAAACATTCGTGTGGATTTTCATTGTTGCAAACTTTATATTTATACCAATGCCTAGGACAATCATCAGTTTCACTTTGCCAACAAGTATCTTTAAAGGGACAATACTCTCCATAATAAGGAAGCTCGTCTACATATATTTTCATTTACTCCTCACTTTCTGCTAGTTTTGCGTATTTCCAAAAAGTCACATCATATTCATCATCCACTGTCCAAGATGTAGCTCCACACACCCACGCATAAACTTTTCCATCTGCAAATTTAGCAAAATATCTATTCACCCATTCTTTATCTTCATTATTTCTAACCAATATTGGTGTATCAACCTTGACCTTGCTCCAATCAATCTCTGGCTCTTTGTATTCTGAAAAAAGCCAATTATCTGTTCTATCAACGCAACAGCTTTCTACGCTACGCAACTCGCACATATTACACTCAGTTTCCTGACACATACATGGCTTTCCATCTATAACTGCCAGTTTATCAGGGTTAAGCACTCCAATATTCTCCAATTCTTCTTTATACTTTTCGATATTTAACATTTATATATACTCCTTATCCCTCAATATTTAATATTATTTCTGTAGAAACATCATCAGCTCCAATAAATATCCATTTTAGAAATTTATATTTGCTTTGTTTTTTAATCACAATTATGTATTTTTCAGAATCGTTATGTACAATTGTAAAATTTCCTGTTTCGCCTATATCATCGGATTTTGTTGTATATCTCAATACTCCATTATTCACAGTATAGGATTGAATATCGTATTTTTGTTTTGAAATATTTTCTAAATCAATCCAACTTATTATCAAACCAACAACAATGGAGCTAAAAAGTGCTAAAACTCCTATTGGAATTGCCAATAAAATAGCATCCCCAATATCATCAAAACTTATTATGTACCACACACAAAAAAATAATATTACTAAAACCACAAGTATCATCATACTACTCCTTTCTCCAAGCCTCTTCTACTGCTAACCACGTTTCTGCTTCATTATTCCTTATTCTCTCAATAAGAGCATAGGCAATACCAAATGTAAATCTTTGACTTTTTGTTTTTGGTAAGATTTTAAGAACTATAGTATTAAAGTATTTATTTGATACATCCGTATCATAATCCCCATCGAAATCAAAATTATATTCGTTATAATAATCAAAAGAAGCTTTGCATCCTATATGTACTCGTATTTTGTTAATCAAGTCGTATGTAAAAGCCTCTAACATCTCACCTGATTCTATGTCGTTATAAGTAGTAGGTAGTGATGCTACAAATTTACACTTTAGCGTATGTTCTCTTCCATCAGCAAAATAATCATAATCATAATCTATTGCATATACCGTACAATTTGATTCATTTTCTGGCAAATCTTCTACTTTTCTAACGTTGAACCACACGGGCTTATTGTCAAAGAACAGTTCTACTCTACCAAAAGGCAATATTAATTGTTTTCTCATTACTTCTCCAATCTATATTTCACTATCCTATGAGTGTTTTGTCCCATTTTTTGCATCTTTTTAATTGCATCTAACACGTTTCTATAAGCACCACCACGAGCATTGAACGTTATTTCGCCTGTATTTATATTCTCTATCGCATACAATACTTCCGGTCTATTAACTGTTGCTAACTGCTCTGCTTTTATTGTATTTACAACATTAGACAAATCTTTTATTGCTTCTATTAATTTTTTCATCCCATTATCCATTTATAACTCCTCTTCTCTGCACTAAATAATTATTAAAATCATTCTTCATATACACAAAATTAATCTTCTGACTTGGACTGAAATTTGATTTATTTTCCTGATATTTCTTAATCCAATCCTCAAACTCTTCATCTTTATTTTCTCTCACTGAAAATCCAATTAAGCCAATTAATGCATTTCTACACATACTGTAAATTGGCGAATCAATCCTTACATAATCATCAAGCATAGCCTCATATAACTCAACATCTTCCTCTTCTATATCAGTTGATACATTTTCTTTACAAAACGCCAAAACAGTGTCATTTTCGTCATTTTTCTCGTTCTCTGATGCCATTAAAACAGCGGATTCATCTAATACATTGTTCTCCATTTCTGCTTCGTTGTCTTTGTCTTCAATATGTAAATAATTTTTCATTAAATATGTAATATGATTAATTTTACATTCAAGCACTGACTTGTCTTTTGTGTGCTTGTCCATATCTAAATCATTCCATGTTGTCCCATCAACTTCTACGTTTCTCATATTTTTTACAAACTCATTCAAAAATTCACCAAATTTAGAATCATCTAAGCCAAATTTTGTAAAATTATCAAAAACAACCATCCAAACTGCCATATCTTTTGACACGAATAAATCCGAAACTTCCTTATTATCAATCTTGTCCGAATAAGGAGCAATACGACTAAAGTATTCTTCAATCTTCCTAAATTGTTCGATGGATGAATTATTATTTAAAAAGTCACACATTCTCTTTGGATCTTTTTTCCATTCATTCATATAAAAGACTGCCATAACAGATTCACTAATAACTCTTTCCCAGATTCCTTTATGTTTTTCATTTTCTGTAAGAGCTGTTGAATCCTTAAGAAATACACTTGAATCCTTAATTTTCTTAATTTCGTTTGCAAATTTTCCGATATATGTAAGTGCCTTCTGCGATGGATTCATGGCAACATGACTGTTCATTATACTTACCAATGAAGAAGTTTCTTCTGAAGTGCAATCTTGATATATAGTTGTCATCAATGGGCATTTATTAAATTGTCTTTTTAATTCATCAGGAAGATCATCATATGTTTTCTTTCTTAGGTCAAATTCAACAGTTTCCCAAACTATATCTCCATTTTCATCACGAATAATTTTTCCATTTTCATCAACTTTCTTCTTATTATAAGTAACGAATGGATTACGAATAAGAGTTGTGATTTTATATCCACTATACTTAAATCTTCTAAGTGCTTCTGTTCTGTGTCCACCATCGACAACATATGTAATTGTTATTCCTGATTTATCTTCTTCTGCGAGAATTAAATTAGGAATACATATTTTTTGCGAGACTGCACTGTAAATTAAATTGTTGATGCTTTCATTTGTCCAGCAGAAATCTCTTTGAACTGCCTGATCTGTTTTAATTGTTTCATTCTGTGCATCATCAATGTACTGCCCTATTGTCGTTGGTTCTGTTCTAAATCCATTCATCTTATCTACCTCCTACTGTAAGTACTCTTATAATTCTTAAATTCTTTTCGTCCATGATTGTTTTATAATTGTCTTTATATGTTTTATCATTTATATGTAATATTTCCTGTATTTCTTCAGGCAAATATCCTTCACTTAAATATGTAATTATCATTCTCTGAATTTTGGATAAACGTGCCAAATATTCTTTCATCTCCGGTGAAAATTCAGTATCGTATTCCAAACTGTTCTTATCAGGAACTATATCTTTTAAGTATTTTCCTTCGTCAGTTGGACAATCAAACGATAGATTGTATATAGGAATTGGTAATCCATTTTCACTAAACTTTTTATGCCCTTTTTCATCAGTTTGAAGATTGCATCTTTTCCATCTAAGACTGTCTCTCATCCAATCATAGAAAGAACGTTTAATATTTCCTGTTAAATATGTTTCAAATTTTGCCTTTTCGCCGTCATAGTCTTTTACACTTTCAATTAAGACTTTTAACGCATCGCTATACAAATCATCGTAATTCATTCTTTTAACTTTATTTATTGCTAAAAGTGGATTGCAGATTTTCTTCAATTTATACATCTCATCAGCACAATAAAAGTTTATTATTTCCAATTCCTTATCCGTAAATTCTAACTTGTCTACTTGTTTCCAATTCATTTCATCACTCCTTCGTTCATTCTAAAAATCAAACAATTCTTTTAATACTCTAGGTTCATATGTACGTTTATCCATTCCAGCTACGCATTTATTTATTTCATCTGTAGCAGTCTCGGATATTTTCTTGCTAAGAATAATATTGAGAACATTTAATTCATTCTTTATGCTTCTTCTTATTATTCTCCGTTCTTTAATCATTTTGTAGGCTTTGTAGCCTTGTGCAGCATTAAGATTACAAAATTCTATGTAATGAAGAACATCGCAAATTTCCTTGTCGATGTTACTCAACTGTTGATTTAATTCTTCTTTCCTATGTAATGCATCGCTCGCTAACCCATTTAGGTCAGAAATCTTATCTAACCAACGCTGAATATTTTCCGAAACTAAAACCTTTTCCGTATCTTTTAGTTCTTTATCTGTTGCTGGTTTGACCTCTTTAGGAGTTTTTGTGTCGTATTTTTCTACGTAGAATACACTTCTTAATGCTTTTGTCAATGAATTATTTAGAATACTTTCGGCTTGTTTTTTGCTATAATAATCAGCAAATGCAGCACATGAGGCAGGAACATATTTCCCTTTCCTATCTCTCATAATCCATCGAGTTCCATCTGTAATGACATAATTCGCCACTATAAAAACACCCTCTTTCGATATTTAAATTTTAATAATTTGAAATTTTAAGCAGAATTTGCTTATTGATATTTCCAGAATTTGGAAATAACTTGACATTTTTAATTTGATATGTAATATTTAAATTAAGCAATATTCTGCGTTTAACGTACTCCGTTAACGTTCTATGTTGTTTATGTATATAAGAGGTAGAGCCTAATAGATACGCCAATATCTATTGTTGAAGGCTCTATCTTTTTTGTTTACAAGAACTATATTAGAACGTCTGTTCGAATTTGTCAATATCATTTTCGAACATCTGTTCGTTTTCTGTTCTATGTTTTATACTTTAGCACGATTGTTGTCCAATAAATGGGACTTTTAATCTCGCAAAAGGATTATATTTAATGTTCCTTTCGGTTTATAGTTGATTGGATCAACCTGCTTTTCTGAAAAGCATCTTAACTGATTAGCAAAATCTCCATATACTTTCGCTATCGTCTCAGCCTCTTTTAACATTTCAGAACAATCACAAAAATTCTTCTTCTCAAAACCAATGTTGCAATCTTCTTGTGTTAAATCCTGAACTGCAACTAAAACCTTTGCGTCTTTTCTTACTACTTTTTCAGCTTCTCGCATTGTTATCATTACATATTTCATGTTGTGTCCTCCTTTATAGTTCTGGCAAATTTGCAATATATGCACGCATTACCTCTTTTTTATCTTCTAATTTTGTTATTTCACCAAGTTTCTTTTGTATCCTCTGTTCAGATATTTGCCTTACACACTCGCCTAGCAGCACAGAATCTTTAGTTAAACCCTTTGCCGGATCTTTTTTGAAGAGAGAATGAGTTGATTGCGTTAAACTTCTATGTTGTGAAGTAAATGCTAAAACAATTGTGCAAGGGCTATGTACGTTACCTAATTCATTCTGTACTATAACTGCTGGTCTAATTCCACCAATTTCGCCTGCTAAATCAATCTTCCCAAAATCCACCAATACAACGTCAAAAGTTTTATAATTACTAATCATTTTCTGCATCCTCCTTTCAATTTTTTCTTTTGTTTTACCTTTTATGATTCACATTATAAACTAATTTGTATTATATGTCAACATATATTATTGAAAAATACATTATTTTTTTGTATTATATATGTAAATAATATATAAGGAGGTTTAAAATGTATAGACTCAAAGTAAAAGAACTATTAGAGCAACAGGATAAAACACCTTATTGGTTGTCCAAACAAACAGGTATAGCTCCTAATAATGTAGGGAAAATCTGCAACGGAGAAACTGTTAATATTCGACTCGATACCATTAATAAGATTTGCGAGGCTTTGAATTGCGAACCAGGAGACTTGTTTACAAATGATATGGTAAAACCATTTACTTTTGAAAAAGACGATACTAAATAAGTACCGTCTTTATTTTTTATCCGTATATGAATGATGTTCTTTGTTTGTTTTCTTTAATATTTTCATCTTCCATGCAAGCATATCTTTCAGTTATTCTTAAATCTGAATGACCAAACATTGTTGAAACTTCCATAAGTGCTTGTGCTTTGTCATTTGCACATTTAATATACTGATTAGCCATTGTTTTTCTAAGTCCATGTGTCCCAATTTTCTGCGATATACCAGCTTCTTTTCTAGTCTTTTCCATTATATCATACCAACTCTTTTCACCTATTTTAGAACCCTTTTGACTTGTAAAGATATAATCATTAAGTTCTTGCTGCTTAACCATTTTATTACACCATTTGAGCCAATCAACAATTGCTTGTACAAAATCATTATTCCAATATAAATCTATATGCTTATGACATTTTCTTGTTTTTTCTGGCACATATTCAGCTTTATTTTTAAAATTCCAATCATTGTCAAAAATATCTGACCATTTAAGGTTACAAAAATCTCCGCCTCGTAGACCAATATTAATAGCACATACAAACATTGTTAAATTTCTTCTCGCAACTGTTTCTTTTTTTATTGAAGTTGCGTTATCTACTTTGTCTTTAAATGTATTGTATACTTGCATTATTTCTTCTCTGTTTTTTAGACACCACATTTTAGTAGATTTTCCAATACGGATTTCTTGTTTTTTTATTGGGAAATTTACTATTTCAGCTTTACTATTTACTTTTTCTGCCAACATATCTATCAACCTACCTTTCTATCATTATTATTCTCCATTGAATAATACATTTTACTCAATTCTTTTGCTTTGTTCATTACTTCGTCAAAAGAATCACAAAATCTTATTTCCACGCACTTACAAATCTTTCCACACGAAAGACAATACAAATCTTTGATATGAAATTTTTCACGTTGGGATTTCCTTTGTATTCCTTGTGCTAGTTTGTTTTCCTGCAAGCAAGACAAACAAATGAATCTCGATTGCCTTTTAGGATTTCCATTTTTATATCTGCTCAATCTATCACCTACTTTCTTATACTAAAAAAGAAGCAGTTAATTTCTGCTTCTAATACTTATTTCTGCATTTGATTTGCTTTCAACAAGAAAGCAATTTTTCTTTGGGTTATAAATTATTAATCATTTGTTTTATACGCTCAATTTCTTCGTTTGTATGTGGTGTGCCACCTGCATTCATATCAACATACCACTGTAATACTTCTTTTTTTGTTTTTAGATTATTGATATTTACTTTAATCGAATTTCTCATTAAAGACATTTCATCTTCATATTCACTAATATACGAACCAAATACAGGTATTTCTCCATTCATAAATTTACGAATTGCTGTAATTCTCTGTAAACCATCGACACATACAAAATCATTATAATCTCCATCTTTTACAGAACCTTGCCAACTAGGACAATTAAAATATAGAATACGACCCGTTCTTCCTCCTCTCAAGAAAAACTCAATCCATGCTATTTGTTGTTCTTCCGTCCACACATGTCCCCGTTGAAAATCAGGGTTAAGCTGCAAGTCATAACTTTTTATATGTTCGTCTATAAATTGTAATAAATATGCAAAATCAAAATCACATTGCCAAGAGCCATCTCGTGTAAAAGATGGTATATCTGCAAATTTTGTTATTTTCTTCATTCAATCATCTCCATTCTATTTACCAAGAAATCGTCATTTCAATTATTTAATATTGTTTTCTTTAATAAAATCATCAATTGTATCATTAATTATTTGTCTTATTTCTTCTATTTCTTTTAATGTCATGTTATCTGTGGTGTGCTCGTACAATGCGTTTTCTACTGCTAATTTAATATCAAATCTATAATCCAATGCCATTTATTTCACCTCATTTATTTACTTATTGTAACAACAATTTGCGTTCCAGTTTGATTTCCTGAAAGCTCTCCAATATATTCCTTTTCATCTCCTTCAAAATCTTCTGAAATCACATCCATCAAACCTTCTATAATATTATAGAAATCTTTCAGTAACCAATAGTGACTCGAAGAAACATGTATACCGTCACATAAAAATTCTTCTAAAAATTCCTTTGCATACATACGACAAGTAGATTCGTTTTTGTTTTCAAATGATTTTGAACCCACATAATCATAAAAATCATCATATTCTGTTTTTACGTTCCTACCTGTACAACCAAAATATTCTGGATTATTTAGCGAGTAATCTCCATCAGTATATAAATTATATAATATTTCTATTTTCATTTAATCTATCTCCATCAATTCTTCAACTTCCTGCTTCATTATTCTTATTTCAGATAAGTCATATCTTTCAACCATTTTCATTAATTCAACAGGTAAACCTTTGGTTTCTGATAAATTTTCAATTGCTCTTTCCATATGTTCATAGGCAAAATCTAAGTCATTCCATATTGACTGCAAATTATTTTTATCCATTTACATCACCTCAATTCACGATCAATCAAACATTTTCAACTCAGGCATATGTTTTTGAATAGATTCAAATGCTTTATCCCAATCAATTTTATTGTCATTGTTACTTAAAATGTCTCTTAATACATCTGCTGCACCTTGATCATTCATACGATTTAAAATCTCTTTTGCAATAATTTTCTTTGTTTCTAATTCTTTCATTCATATCACCTCAACATTCTAAATTCAATTGCCATTCGACACATTTATTCCTACTTTGCCTATAGCAAGTCGTATCCAAACCTTTATTACATTTTCCAAAGTCACACGTCTTTCTATTCCCACTAAAAAATTTACATTCGACACATTCTTGCTTCCTTTTTCTGACTGGCTTGCGTGTTGTAGATCTGCTCAATTTTTATCACCTCAATATTATATTCTCCATTATATCAGAAATGGAACTGCCTTACGACAATTCCATTCTCTAATTTATTATATTTCCTCAAAAGTATAATAATTACCACTTTCTAGTCCATATTTTGATATGAATGATTTTAACTGTTCTTTATATTTGATTACATCTTTTTCAGGATTAATCACTAGAATATCCTTAGAACTAAAATCATCTGGAATATCATTTGCAACAAATATCCAATTATTCGTGAATAATTCTCTGTAACCAAAATACAATACATCAACATAATTTCCGTTATTATCGCCTATATAGAAACTAAAATCCGTTTTATTATCTTTTAATTTATCAATTTTTCGCAATAAACTACTCTCAATTTGTTTGTATGTTCTCATGTTCTTTTTTAGAAACTCAAATAAGCTCCATTTTCTCCATCAAATTCTTCCATTGCCTTTTCAGCAGATTCAAAGTTATTATATGTTCCTAAAATATTATATTTGAATTTTTCAACTACTTCAATAATCATATTAGAATAATCATATATATCGCCAGCATTAGTGACTTCACCATCTTCATATTCGTTGTATTCAATATAATATTCCTCAACAAGATAATATTTTCCTGCACTACCGGACAATTCTTTAATACTTGTTTTATAATCTTTTAATTTTTCTCTCGCTTCCTCTAACGTATCGAAACTTTCTACCAATTCAGAATCTGCCCATTCATCTTCAGATGTAATTCCCTGTGCGATTGAGTTTCTGTCTTTATATGCAACTTCAATACTTCTTTTCATAATTTCGTATTTTTCTTCATATACTTCTACGTTCCATTGTGAACCATTATCGCATATATCACTATATTTATTTAATACATCAGCTAATTCTTCCAAACTTTCAGCACTTTCGATTTCTTTATTTCTTTCAACTTCATCTTCGCCGTTGCCTAATTCTTTCAACTGTTCTTCTGATATTAAATAATATTCCTTTGCTTCTTCCAAATTATCAAAATTAATATCTTTATCAAAACTATTTTTTAATATTTCTTTTCTCATATTAACTACCTTCTTTCTTATTTATTTATTTCTACATCAAATCTTCTCTATATCCTATGCTATTTTTTCATTTTTTAGATGATATTCTTCTGCCCATCTATCTTTGCCTTCATATACTTCTTTAGAATAATAGCTCATTATTTTTCCTCCTCCTCTTCTTCCTTATCTTCTTTAATAAAATACTCTCCACGATTGTACTTTCTTTTGTACTCCTCTTCTCCTAAATTATTTCTGTCAAGGAACATTTGACGCACATCAAGTCTCGTATCTTTTGGTTGTTCCGGTTCATGTAACCAAAAATAAATTTCCTCGATATGTCCCATAACATAGCATACTCCAACAGTTAATACTGCAATTAATAATTCCATTTTTATATATCCTCCTTCAAAATTATATCAAATTTTATCCAATTGGAAAACCAAATAACTGTTTTTTGTTCTATTTCCTTTTGATTTTCGATGTTTTTCTTTAGATAAGGAATACCAGATACAATAATAAATGCTATAATATTTCCAATTGCCTGTGCTATAATGATTAGCTCCGTTTATTTCTCGTTTTTTATTTTAACTAAATTATATCATATTTCACTGTCCAATAAAAAGGACTTTGATATTAAATTTCATATTCTGCCTTTAAATTAATAAGCTGTTTTCCACAACAATAATAATACTTCATTGTAATCACTCCTTTCTATATTTTTAATAAGAATTTACAATTTCCTGTGGTTACATCTCTTCATTGTTATATGTATAATCAAAATCTCCATATGTTAATCTTGAATTAATAATATCTTTTGTCTCTGTCTCCCAATCTTTTCTAAATCTTTTTGCCTGCTCTTTTTGTGGTAATTCACTATCATAATATTCCATATTGCCTTCTTCAATCTCTTTTGAGATTTTCATTTTTAATTTCCGTTGAGAAGTTCCAATAAATAAAAGTTCCATACTTGAATAAGATTTCCATTCATCGCAACTGTGTAAATAATATATTTGTTTTGCCATATAATCACGCTCCTATTCTGCCATATCCAGCATCAACATACTGTTTGTATCTGCCAGATAATAACTTGTGTTGCACATTACCTTGTTGTATTCAACTTCTCCCTCAAAGTCATTTACGACTGCCTTTTCTTCTGATGTCATATCAGAATATTTTTTCTTTCCATATGAAGGTGGCAGCCATCCTTTATGTTGTGCTCCAAATATATTGAACTTTTTCAACAACTCTTCATTTGTAAATGTAATATGGCAAGTTCCCTTCTTATAAAAAGTTACATTGAAATATTTCAATACAATATCTTTTGACTCTCCATATTCTTCAGCAAATTCTAATGACTGTTGTAAATCAACTGCTTCCGTCAAACCGCCATCAAGATAATTGAAACACTTTTCAATGTCTCTTAACTTGTTTACTACTTCACTATTGGATGGCTTAAATCCACCCCAAGAATATTCTAAGTCTCTCCACCCTCTTAATGGAATGATTACCTTTTTATTTATGATCCATGCTTTATTTGTTTTCCATCCGTTGAAATAATGAATGTTCTTGCTGCATTCATCATAATAGGAATATTTATTACTCAATTCTTCAAAGAGTGAAATAATTGTATCTTCAATTCCCTTTATGACTTTCTTACTCATATCAATTTTCAACTCATATATATTGTGCAATGAAAATTCATAGTCTTTCAGTTCTTCAATTTTGTTGTAATATTCTCTCTGCAAATTATTTGTGAGCTGACCAATAAACTTCGGACTATCAAACAATGCTGACCAATATTTGCCACGAATTTCTCTTATATATCCGTTTACTGATGCACTATCCTTTCCAATACTAAGATTTAATACGCAACCGCCAGTCTGTATTGTCTGTCCTGTCTGCTTGTCTTTTCCAAACTGATATAGAATATGTGGAGACATTGCATAATACTCTTTGATAAGTTTTACACCTGCTTCAATTTCCATTTTATACTGTTCAACTATTGCCTTTAAGAAATCATTTTCTGCAAGCTGCGTGTTTTCTGTATTATATGTATATTCTCTCTGTTCCTTGGCTTTCTCTAAGCTATCAAAGATAAAAGAATCTCTTTGTACATCTGGAAGTTTTACCTTTATCAATGCAATCTCAACACTTGTTTTTCTCTCTGCTTCCACGAAAGCATCTTGAATATATTGAATGTCTGCGTTGTATTCTTCTAACATTCTATTCAGCATTATTCTTTCATTATTGCATTCATTTTTTAATGTTTCTGCATTAAGTAGACAAATAACAGCTCCACCATTTCTCTGTTGCATTTCTAATGCTTTCAACAAATGTTTACATCCATTTGAGAACGGAGGATTCATAATAATTAAGTCATATTCCTTCATTGTGTCGTATGTTAAGAAATCATCATGTACAACTCTGAAATTTTTGTCTTTTAATACAGCCCGTAAATTCGCATCATTCTCTATGCAATCAATATTTAACTTAATTGTTGTGTACCATCTGTTATTAAAATCTTCCTTTTTCTTTAATGCTTCAACAATATTTCCCTTACCTGCTGATGGTTCAAGAATTGTATGTATCATTTTCCAATCCAACCCATCTAACATCTTATCAATTAAATTCTGTGGTGTTGGGTAAAAATCTTTATTATCTGTAAACATATTCTATACCTCTTTTCCATATTCTCTATGTTGATTTACGAATTTTTGTATCTCATCTTTTGTTTTGAACCATTCTGTTATATGTACATCATTTTTGTTATTGATGTTTTCTTTATATGCACCATATCTATAACCGTCTCTATAAGCCATGCAATTATCTGGAAGATAACTAATTCCATATTTATAATTTCCAATTACCATATTTACCATTTCCTTTCATTGTAAAAGGTGGTATATTTCAACCACCTTTTTTTATACTGTACTAAGTTTTTCAGTCGGATCATATTTGAATATAAATCCCTTCTTAAAGCTACTGTAAAATCCCTGTAATGTTGCCAACTTTCGCTTTACATCTGCAAAGTCCGACTTTGACAACTCTGTATCAGGTTTTACTACAAATAACTTTTCACCTGTCTTTGTGTGCACATCTTCTGTTACAGTGTATGTGATTTGTGTTTCTGTCTGTTCTATTGCATCATCCACTGTATTATTCCCTGTCTCTTTAATGGTTACATTCAATTTTTCACATGGGTTCTCTTTGAATAAGAAAGCATGTTTGAACTTACTGTAATAACCTCCAAGAGATTTGATATACTGATTTACCTTGATATATTCTTCACGGCTTAACTTCTCAATTACCTTTGCAAGGTATATCTTTTCTCCTGTTCGTGTGTCTGTATCTTCTGTCACTTCATAAGTATATTTGTTTACATTTACATCAGTTTCGGTTGCCTTTTCTTCTGTTTTATTTGTATCAGACTTAACAACTTTCTTTACAACCTTTTCAACCTCATAAGGTGTTTTAACTTCCTGAATTTCACACCATGCAATAGCTCCTTTATTTATCCATTTCATAAATCCATCAGTCATTGTACCAATAAACCAGTGATTAGCTTGATTTGCATTTCCTGTACATTCTTTTGTGAGTTTTCCATTAAGTTTATATGCGTGATAAGAAGTTTTTCCATCCTCATATACAGTTGCTTTAATTCTGTAAACATATCCCTTATTTCTGCCATAATTGAATGATGATTTTAAGATAAAACACTGACCATCTTTAACGCATCCGTTTTCTGTTTCTACAGCTTTATTTTCCTTTTTATATTCAGTAACTTTTACCTTTTCATATACAACCCCATCTCCTTCTCCAAGCATTCCACCACATGTAGTATCAATTTTATTGATAAATGCCTCGAACTGATCCATAAGTGCTTTATCTTTTTCCATTGATTCAATATGACTATCTGCCTGTCGTGCTGCACTTTCTTCACTATCATTCCATCTATCCATATAGGTTGTTATCAAAGATTTCTTATATTCTTCTCGCTTCATAGTTCTGAAATTCTGCATATCTTTCATGTAGCCTTCATATCTATAATAGCTATCAATATGAGCAAACTTTAAGATTCCGTTTCCTTTCGCTACATAGACACCATCTTTTTCAATATGCCAATTCATTCTAGGTGGATTTGCCATATGCCCAGGAATGACACCAGTTACAATATATTTTTCAGAAGTTTCACTTTCCTTACTCCGTAACTTTTCAATCATCTTCTTTGCTGATTCTTCTTCCTGTTCGCTTGCTCCTCTTTCCATTGTCATCTGTTCAAGCTTCGCAATCTTTTCTGAAATACTTCTATCCTGAAGTGTTCCATCATAATTATATTTGCGTATCTCTTCTGGTTTAGATTCGCTACTACAATTTACAACTAATGTATATCCATTCTTTGTAGCAATTCCATTCCAATAAGCAGGATCATAATAATCTGTCATCATGTCGCTATGGTCTGCATGATATCCGAATACTTCCCATCCATCCATTGCCATAAGTTTATGTGCCATCATTACGCCTACATCCTGATATTCATAATAGGTACTCATAAAATCAACCTCACTTTCTTGTAATAAAATAGGCAGCTAGGTATTTATTCTCCTAACTGCCTTTGTGGTTACATTTTTTAGTTTTTCAGAATACTTTTTTCTATTCTTCAATATAAAAAGCAATCCGTTATAGATTGCCTTCTTTTAAGCTGCTTCTAATAATGTTTTAATATCAATAATTTTTATATTTGGCGTTCCATTCTTAAAATTAATTGGTAAAATTCCACAAAACCCAATACTTGTTTTAATCATCAATAATGATTTGTCATTTTTATAATAAACTTCTGCATTTTCTCCGTTATTAATAATGCTATATGCCTGATCCAATAATCCGATTTTATAATATCCATCTTTATATTTTAAAATATATTGAAAGTCGTTGTTATCTGCTAATTCAGATTTTTATATCTATATCCTTCTGCCTTTGCTTCTGCCAATATAGTATTAATATTAATTTTTTTCATATCTCCGGTAAAATCTATTAATTTATCTATTTTGAAATATTCACCCTTTGATTTGTCAAAACTTTCAAGCTCTCCAATGTTTTCTGTTGTTAAAGCAAACGAGTAACCATCAAGAAAAGAATTATATAATTTTCCATCAATATTTATATCTTTACACGGCATTTTCATACCTAGATTGTTGTTTTTGCTTGAATATTTAAAATAACGCTTCATAGCCATATAACGTTTCTTTGCGTTTCCGTTGTTTTTCAGGCTATCCTGGTATATTTCATCTTGTAACATTCTTTTCAATTCTTCTATTTCTCCGTTGTTTAACAATTCTAAAACTTTAGTATTTTTCATATTTTTTACCTTCCTTCTATCTTCTATTTAATCTTTGAGCCGTTATAATTCTCTCAAAATCGTATTTACTCATAACGCAAGCAGCCTTGCCGCCAACGTTCACAACAACCATTTCTTCTGTATCTGTTTCAAATTTCCCTACAATTTTATAATTATTTCTTTCCACTTTTAACCCTTCTTTCTACTTAATAAACGCTAAAATATTGTCCTTTTTTCTTCCATATAATCGACAAGGTGTTTCATGTGCTTCTACGTTCTTAATATCAATTAATTCAACGGTTTCTATCCAATGCGGATATTTTCTATTGCCCTGATTGTAAAGCACTCTTAAAGCTAAATATAAAGGCTTGCCGGATTTTCGTTCTCTTGCGTTTTCAATCCCTTCTACAATATTTCTTTCTTCTGTTTCTTGTAGTATTCTACAGTGTGAATATGGGATGTTTTCCACTGATTTTTTGGCAGCGTGTATAATTTTTCTATAGTCATTCATTGTAATTGTTTTCATGTTTCTACCTCCTAAATTTCGCTCAATAATTGATAATGATTTTTTATTGCCTGACGTTCTTCTAATGCAAATACGCATTTTTTCGATATGCCATATTGTCCGTATATTTCGGTTAAATATCCATTATTATATTTATATGTACTAACCATATAGCCATTTTTATAATTGCGTTTATTCATTTTTTTCAGCCTCCAATTCTTGTATTGTTTGATTCAATTCATTCAGGTCACACCTATACTCTTTATTATTTTTACTTATAATATAATGATCACGTTCTCTTTTGATTTCCCACCCATTTATAAATATTTGCATCTTCTACCTCCTATTTAATCGCTGTTATAACATCGTCTGTTATATCGTTTTCTGTTCCGTTATCGTGCATTTTTAACGTGTATGTTTTGCCTTTTTTGTACGTTCCTGCGTCAACGCTCCATTCGTTGCCGTCGCTGGTTAAAAATGTATAAAACCCGTCAATTTTTCCAATATATACGGCTTTTTCGGTGCGTTCTGTTACATATTTATAGTGAAATCCTTTTGTTGAATTTGTTTGTATTGCGTATGTATTTGTTGCCGGAATTTTTGCACCCATTAAAAAAATGACTATAAAACTAATAAATAGTAACATAGTCATTGTTATACGTTTTCTAATTTGTTTTTTTCGTTCTGTTTTGCTCATGTTTTCGCCTCCTCTACATCCACACACTGCCATTGTTTAAACATTTTGCCAGTGGTTCAAAATCCTTCATTAATTTTTCTAATAGTGGATCGTCTGTTTTGTTTCGCATTGCTTCAATAATAAGCATTGCGTTTTTCAATGTATTTCTTTCCTCTTCGTCAATTTTGATTGCTTTTATAATTTCCATTGTTTTCCCTCCTACTGATTTTATAAATACTTTCTAGCGTTTTCTCTTTTTCTTCTTCTGTCTTTAATTCCCATTCTATGCCGTCAATTATTCCTTCTAGTGTTATATATTTTTCGCCGGAACAAAAAGCTTCTTCAACCGTTTCATTAAATAATTTTTCATATATTTTTATTAATTTTTCTCTTGCTTCTACGTATGACTGTGATAATTCTATATAGTCAATTATTTTATATTCTTCTTCAAATGCAATATTTGCTAATGCATTGTCAATTTGTGTATTAATGTCTTTGTTTTTATCTGCCTCAAGAAAATACTCTTCAATGCTATAAGGTGTTTTTATTATGAATTTTATATATTTTTTTTCTACGTTCATTGCGTTCATGTTTTACCTCCATTCTTAAACTAAAAAAGCAACCTATAATTTATAGATTGCTTGTAAACTGGTTTATTTTTGTTTTTGATTAAATGAAATACATTTCCCCATTGATTTCCAAGGCGATAGCATCCTGCTTCAATTCTTCTTTTAGTTCTGTACAAAGATCTATCACTTTATCAATTCCGTTTTGTAAATCGTTTTCGCTGCAATATGCAAAAACCGTTGTGCTTTTTTCTTTGACTAATCCGGCGGTCGGTGACTTCCAATAACCGAGTGTTGTTGTAGCAGTTGCCCCACCGAAAAGATCAGACATTAAAGATGCTACGCGGTCAACATATATAGTATTGTCTATTTCTTCATTAATATTAATTGTTGCCGGTACAATAACCGTTACTTTACTACTAAGTTTAAAAAGGTTTTGCAATTTTGAGTTTTTAATCATTTTTTCTTCCTCCTGAATTATATTATATTTTATTTTTAATAAGTATGCAATTACTCAAATTTAAGTTTCTAAACAAGAACAGTTTTTATTGTACGTTTTGAGGCTCTCAAGCTCCACGCCGTCGACGAAACAAAACGCCTTTTATTTTCTGTAGTTTAGTAAATTTGAGTAATTTATATATTTATTAAAACATTAAATTAATTCCCATTAATTAAATATTTTTTAATCGCTTACATAATTTTTTACATTGTTTATAGTTACTTTTTCTAGCTGATTTTAAAAAAGGTGTATCTTATACTCTCCTTGATGGACAGCTTGCCATGCCTGCTTTTGATAGTGGAGGCGTTCAGGCATCCTCCGAGATATTCGGTTATCATTGTGCTCCTGTTATTATTCTCTTGTTTTATTTAAGAAAATATATTATTATTGTTTTAAAGGAGTTTAAGGGACTTACACGGCTATATTTAGCCGATGCCCTTATATGGATTACTCGGTCAAAAATTCTTCATAATCGTTTTCACTTGAAAACAATATATAAATGTTTTCGTTAGGAATGTAACCCATATAGCCAAAGCTAGTGTAATAACCTTTCATTGGCTGCCTACCTCCTTTTTATGTATTTATAAGATATTGAAAGACTGTTTTTTGTTTTGTTTTATTGCCTTATGTCTTTCTTTATCTTATGTAATAATTATATACTTATTACGTACAAAAGTCAATACTTATTACGTATATTTGTAGTAAAACATTATACAATTATATACTTATTATGTACACTGTTTTTGTGCATATTGTACAATAAATATTTTTGTACCAGTGCCGGGAAAATTGACAGATTTTGAAAACATTGTTATATTATTTATATTTGAAAATGGAGGTTGCAAAAATGGCAATTAGTGAAGCTCAGAAAAAAGCACATAAGAAATGGGATCAGGCAAATTTAAAAAACGGATCATATAAGATGGGAATTGAGCTATATATAAATTTTGAACAATTTTGCAAAGATAATAATTTGAGCAAAAATAAAGTTATTAACGAGGCAGTTAAAATGTATATTAATAGTTATAAATAGTTTTTTCGCTGCTAGGTGTAAAATATAAATAATAAGATATAATTATACAATTTTATTTTTATATTATTTTTATACCAGATTGGACATAGTATTGAATACTATATGTTATGGTATTGGTATTACGATGTGTGATGTTAATAACTGTTTATTGTGGTTTAGTTAAATATTAATAAGTTTATTATTTACTTAAAAATAAGAGAAAAAATATTAATAACTATGTTAATAACTTTACGAACTTTTATACATAGTATTAAATACTACATATAGTAGTATAGATATTGAAAAAATCGGTAAAAATAACAAAAGTACGGATTTTATTAAAACAATAAAATTTTCTTATATTCAAGCAAAATTTCACCGGGGCATGTTTACATTTTTAAAAAACAACCGACATTGCAGAATCACCCTATCAGTTCTATTCACACTTCAACTCCAAATTTTCATTGTCAAATTGCACAAAAAATATCCATTCCACTTCGATACCAAGTTCGACAAATCACTTCTCATCTTTCTCAACTCATCATAAAACCAAGCACAAAACTAATACTATACAAATTGCACAAAATTTCAAAAACCATTCCAATACCCACATCAAAAACATAATTTCTTCCTTATTTATAAGAACATTTCCGAACTGGTTCAAAAAATCATAAAAATATCATAAATTTATATCACTTATTTCACTATATTCCACAACTCAATTCCCTTTATATCTAAGAGCGAAAAATATAATATCACTACTTCTATAATCTAACTTCTCGAACTCACATAAAATTTAATCACAAATTTTTACCCATAATCAAATTCTCAATACCCTATCTGTTGACTAAACTTCATCATTTAACACCAAATTTTAATTTTCTAACTTTAGACACACAATTTACCGTCTAAGTATAAAAGTCCGAATTTACTCTCTCAAACGCATTTTAACCCTAACAATAATAATCACCAACGATTGACATCCAATCACTATTCATATATCACCTGAACTTCAGGAATCTCAAAAACCAATTTCTTGACAAAAATACCCTCTGAGAGAAATTTTAGACACTTTTATCTCACACCCTATCAACTAACCACCAAACACATAAAAATTAAAATTTACATTCTAAAACGTTAATTTAGTCCCTAATAGCCTATTTGAAATTTATCAACACCAGCAGACATAATGCGTAGCATTAAAAATAGTCCCTATGATTAGGGACGGTATTTCTGACGACAGGAAGAAATAATTTTGGGTAGACACTGTAAAACTGTAAAGACGACTTAATATGTTTCAAAAAAGAGAATATATAAATAACCAATCAAATTTCATCACCAATAACAAACAGAAAGGGAAGATATATGATTAAAGAAAATGAAATACCAAAACACAAAAAGAAAACGAAAAGTAATGTATCAAAAAGCAAATTTAAGTCAAAACATAAACATCAGTATAAAGAATGTTTACTTCAATATGATTACTATTTTCCATATACAAACAAAGTTATAAAACATACATCACTTTGCAGCTATTGTGTTATTTGTGGAAAAATAGGTGATAGATTTCCAGAAGATAAATCTATTGTAAAAGATTATGTTAGAGAAATTGATTCACTTATCAAGAATTATAGGCACTACTCTCATATCTCTGATGAAGAATTATATGAGAAATATCATGATAAGATGCCTGTATTCTTTGTAGAGGATATATTCAAAGAGAAATATATAACTATTGATGGAAATAATAGAGAATAATATAAATGAAAGATAAAACAACTTATTGAATCAACCAATAATAATCAAACAAAATTTAAAGAGCTTGTATGAAGTGAAACGAAATACAAGCGTAATAGTTTGTCTTATTAATAATGTTATATATATTCTTTCAGTTCGGCAAAGTGGGTTTCATCCCCTACTAATTTCAAAAATAAAACAAACAGGTGGGGGTTCAGACCTACTTTACTGAACGCTCGCAAATTTCTCTTCCACTTAATTTCAAATGGAGAATAAATAAATATCACATATGAAGGAGGCATTTTATTGCAACAGAAAACAGAATACTTTACTCGTTTTCCAAACAACTATATTCAGGGAAACATTAAAACTAAATATGGAGTTAGTCGTAAATTTTATATTACCTATATCCTTATTGATAAATACAGGTCTTACGAAGACTATAGTTGGATTACACTTAGAAAAGTTTTAAATTTCTACGGATACAAGACACACAAACGCAGACCGAAAGCTGTTCAAGAAATTCTTGATGTACTGGAATATATGATTAACAACAAAATGATTGAAGTTCAACAAGATCTTGACACACTTGGATATGACACTGGAATAGAAATTAAAATCATTCCTGAAAATTTTGATGCTGTTGACAAGTTCTCAAAAATCACATCTTCTCAGCTTGATTTTATTATGATGAATGAATCTAGTATTAATAAAGAGAATATATTAATGGCTTTTCTTTATATTAATTCATATATTTTCATTCGTCCAAAAAATAAAGATAATGAAGAAATTATGTATAATCCTGAAACTAAACCAGAAGCTTTTTGGCGAAGTATAGAATCTATGTCAAAAGAACTTTCTATGTCAAAAGATACAATCAATCAATGTATTCAATATCTCACATCTTCTATTGGTGACAAAGAACCACTTCTAATTAAAAAAGAAGTCGGTAGTGTCCAATCAGACCCAAAAAAACCACCGCAAAATGTACCAAATATATATGTACTTAATAAAGAAGGATATGAACAGGAAATTGAATGGGCTATTACAAAGATGTTGGAAATCTATAACGTAGATTCGTTTGGAGAAATAAAAGGAAGCAAACATGAGTTAAGGTATATATAAAATCGAAAATAAAAATAATCACAAAGTCTATATTGGAAGTAGTTTAATAAATTCCCAACAAAATGGAGAATAATATATTGTAATCATCTACTACTTCTACTATCATTTCAAATCTTCACTTCGAAGAAAATTCACAAAAAATAAAAACTAAATACAGAAAGGATATTAAATAATTTGAAACTAGAAAGAAACTTTAATGAAATGCACAATACCTATGTAGGTATTTATGAATCAGACTTTAATACAGAAACAGGACGTACTGCTAAAACACCATCATGGGCAGACCGTATAGCTGCTGATTGGCGATTTGACGAGCAATGTCATAAAAATATAGAAGCTAGAAATAGACGAAAGGAAGATAAAAATGCTTAGATATAAAAATATTGCAAATGTAACAATTGAAATTGATTTAAATAATGGCTATTCAGTTTTAGCAATGGCTAGACGCAATAATGAGGAAAATACATATAGTGCAACTTTATATTTTAAGAACAATAAATATAACATAAATCATTTTGACTTAATTGAAGATTATCAGAATATTAAATTTAATTCTAATAATAAAACTATTAAAACCGACATCACTTCTACTGTCACCAAATTATTAGATGAAGGATTTTTCAATAAATATATTAGACGCTTTGTATATGAACAGAAATGTTTTGAAATTGGCAATGAATCATTAGAAAACGAAAGAATCGGTAAATAGTATGAGTCAAGTATGTAGAAATAATATATATGACCAAATATGTTCTGAGCCTACAACAACAAATAAGAAGTGTTCCCTTTGTGGAGAATATATAAATGTGAGTGATGAATATGTAGAAAATTATGCAGGTGATTTTGCACATTATGAATGTGTTGGTTGTTCTTCTTCTGTCTTAGAATGGCTTGGATATGAGGTAAGAACTATGGAAGATGAATGATAAAAACGTAGAAAGGAATTAATCATGTATTGTTTTCAAAAGAAAGATGGGACTATTAAGAAGGGTTATAAAGAAACTTTAAAATATATCGTTACTTCAAGAATTCGACATAGTAAAATTACTCGTGCAAATACCGAAGAAGTTGTTGATGAATATGATTGTTATGGCACTATTCCAAAGAAATTTATAGAGCCAAATAAAGAATCTGTTATCAAGAAAATTGATGAAATTTGTATGGAATTTAGTTGCCAATATAAAATTTGGTACAGTTATGATGATATTCAAATTGAATTTAACGGTGATAACGTTGAGTTTATGTTAAATGAAATAGAAAAATACTTATAAAAACATTAAAAGGAGGATATATGGCTGGTATTAGCGTACCTCAATACGAAATTTTTAAAATAGGAACAAATAAATTGAAATATTTTAATTGGGATTTACAAATTACTAAAAAAGAAGCTTTTAAATATCAGGAACTCATATCATTGTTTGAAGCTCAAGAGTTTCGTATAATGGCAAATAAAATTTTACAGGAATCGATTAGTGATATAGATTTTTCAAAAATATTCATACAAGTGGTTGTCGACAAAAAATCTGATTTTGCAAGAGTAACTGGTAAAAGAGGAGTAACTGTTAACGGAATCAACTATAGGCGTTTTGTAGGGACAACAGGTGGATTAAAAAACAATACTCTTCTCTTTTGCAATTCGCAATATATAGATAAATTAAATGAACTGTGCGAATGTAAAAGAAATCCTAAAACTAAATTAGTACCTGCAAAATACGAAGCATATAAAGCATTAACATGTTCAGCCTCTCAACCAATTTGTGAACCAAATGGAATTTTAGTTGTAAAAGATTGTATCACACAATATTTTGCTGATGTTATATCACTTGATGATGGTGGTGATTCAAAAGAACCAACGAGAGAAATTATTAAAAATAAACCTCTTGAAAATAATGTGTCTGACGGTTTTAACCTTTGTACTATTCAATATATGCAGCGAGTAGCCGAATCGTTAAGTCTTGATTATACTCCTGGTGGTGTATGTTTAAGAAATGCATGGCTAAAAGGAATGCTCTATCCATTTCCTATTTATGAATTTATTGAAAAATATAATAATGGAAACTATATGATTGAAGACATTTGGGGAAATGTTCAAGATATTCGTCAGTGCGAAATGATTCTTACAGAGTCTTCTCTTAAATTATGGAGTGCATATGATAATATTGAACAATATGTAAGTGCATATAGAGAATGCGGGTATGGGTTTTCAGTAACAAAAATTTCTCCGCATATTCTTGAAGAACAAAGAGAATTAAATTATCAATATCTTCAATCATATGAATTTACAGATGAAGATATTGAGGAATTATGTGAGCCAACAATTAAGTATTTAAAAGACGCTATGTGTGGCGATTATTCTTCCACTATTAAATTTCTTGGAATTAATGAAAATACTGATGTAAATTCATGGCAACGTGCTTTGTATACAAGTGAATATATGTTAGGAGATCCATATGTAATCGACTCAGTACATAGGTATATTAAAAAGAAAATGAATGATGCAAAAATTGGTAAATTGTTTGTAAAAGGAAATTATCAAATTGCAAGTGGTGATCCATTTGCTCTCATGCAATCTATTTGTGGATTAGAAGTTACTGGCTTATTAAAAGCTAATGAATGTTATTCAAAATTTTGGATTGATAAAAGTGAAAACGAAATTGTTCTTTTTAGGAGTCCAATGACGAGTCACAATAATATTCGTATGTGTAAAGTAAATTCATCAGACGAATGTCAATATTGGTATCAATATATGAACACAATTATGATCATAAATAGTTGGGATTCGTTCTGCATGGCTGAGAATGGGGAAGATTGGGACTCGGATCTGAACTTTTCCACTAATAATTCAGTTATGAAAAAAAGATATAGATATTTACCCGCTATTGAATGTGTTCAGAGAAATGCTGAAAAAATTGTTATTACAGAAACTGCTGTTAAAAAGACAAACAAGGCAGGTATGGGGAATCAAGTTGGAACAATTACAAATTATGTTACATCTATGATGGAAGTTCAATCTCATTTCGAGAAAGATTCACCTGAATATAAGGAATTAGAATACAGAATTGAATGTGGTCAGCTCTATCAGCAGAATGAGTTGGATAAAATTAAAGGAATTATCGCAAAACCTATGGAAAGTAGTTGGTATAACCTTGGTGCTTGTGGAGATGATAAATATTTACAATCTCTTTGTGCGTATAGAAAACCATATTTTATGATTTATGTTTATGATGAAACTAAAAGACAATATAAACAATACATTAAAGAAAGCAATGCCAAATGTTATGCTCTTTATAAATGTAACATTCAAGATATGTACAATAATTATAATTCATTAACAACTGAACAAAAAGATTTTCTTTTTTGGTATGAAAGGAAGATGCCAGTAGGTACAGGAAATTGTTCTATGAATCAAATTTGTAAATATGTTGAAAGTCAATTAGATGGTTATAAATCTCAATTACATAAAGATTCTTCTTTTGATTATAATGTATTAAAAGTTAAAAGGCGTTGTACTGAAGAACATAGACAAGCTCTTCGAGAACTTGAACAATATTATTGTGAATGTGTTGCATCTTATAAAAAGAAACAACATTTGAATGATAAAATGACAGCAAATGAAAGTCGAAAGCATTTATGTTCTTATATTAAAGAAAAGGCAAAAATGATTTGTCCAAATGATGATGAACGTATGAATATTATTCTTGATATGACTTATGGATATAAAGGTAATAGACAGTTTTGTTGGGATTGCATTGGAGAATTAATCATTAAACGTTTAGAAGAAATGGAGGAAAATTTTGTATATACTGAATGAAAAAAAATATATTAGAGAAATATTGGTATCTGGTAATAAACCGGACAACATTTCGAACGGTTATCTAATAACATTGATTGCTAAATATTATTTTAATAAAGATAAAGATTTGGATGTTTTAATTGATACAGTCAAGAAAAAGATATTTGAATTTAACATTGAAGGTTATCAAGAATATAGATACGCCAATAAAATAAAAAAAACTTGTCTTGAATTATATGAATTACAATCAAATAACATCTTCAGGGAACTTGAATATGTTCCAATTTATGAAAAAGAATTGGAAGTCGTGGAATCTCTCCCAAATGATCGCCAAAAGAAATTTATGTTTACATTATTTGCCATTGCAAGATATATGAATTGCGAAGGTTGGATAAATAAAAAAGATTCAAAAGGTATTTCTGAAGTATTCAAACTTGCTAATGTCTCTCTTACAACGGATAAAAGAAATGAATTGTTATATGAATTACATAGTAATGGATATATTCATTTTGGTAAAAAAGTAAATAATCTTAATATAAGGGTTGATTTAGATGATACAGATGACACCATTGTTTACAAAGTTACTCAGTTTGAAAATATTGGCAATCAGTATATAGGTAATTTTAAAAAAGGTTATAAACAATGTAAATGTTGTGGAAAAAAGATAAAAGATACAGGCAACAAAAAGATGTATTGTGTAAAATGTGCGGAAAAAAAACATTTAGAATCTGATAGAAAATACAAAAATAAGGTGAGAAACTGATTTTTGTCGATAAATAGAAAAGTTCATTTTCCCCTTAAAAATAAGGCTTTTTTAGGTATTTTTTACAAAAAAATTAATTTTCTTTGAATGGTATATAGTAAACATTTACAAAAATATGATACAAAAACGATTGTCATGGAAGAAACAAACCGACAATCTTTGTATGTCTGTTTTGCTGCTCTTTTTGAGTGGCATTGCAGACTCAAATTATAAACTTTGCCCATAGGGGCATTAATTACATACTACTCTCTTGTGGTAACTATACTACTATTCTGGTAGTATGGTTGCTGACATTCTAAAAATATCGCAGACGAGTGTAAAGGAAGCATGCGTGGTTCATACCACGAGGTATACGTTCAATTCGTATGTCTGTAATTCTCCTACTATGTAGGAACGGCTGGTTTCGGGTCGTGAGATGTGAGGTCTTAAAATAAACTTAGTGATAAGTATAAAAAGTACAAGTACGTGCAACTCTAATAGGCTGCAACCTATGAATCTCGCAAGGAAGAATGTGCAGAAAGGAAATCTATAATACTTCATAGTAAGAGTTTACTAATTTTTACAAAATTAGTGTTGTTGCTAACTACTGTCTAATCGACAGTGTGATTAACTGTGTCCAACCACAGCAGATGTTAGTGTATTGAGTCAAATATCTCAGCTCATATTAAGTAAAGTCTCGTGTCTCGTACACGGGATTTTTTATTTTGCTCTTTTCGTATAGTTTGGTTTAGTACAACTGATTTGTAATCAGTAAGCAACAGTTCAAATCTGTTAGAGAGCTTAAAGAATAGGACAAATCAGATTAGCTACTGATTTGAGTAGAGTCACCTACCTCTCTCCTATTCTTTTGTTATAAATAATGTAGGTGAGAAAGTAGGTTATATTATAGAGGATATTAGATTAAAATGGATAACAAAATATAATATTGAAAATAATAATGAATATGAAAATATGTGTTTTCAGGGCAGTATTTAGCACTATATCGTCCATATCATCCTAAATCTCGAAAAGATGATTATGTTTATATTCATCAATTACAAGCAGAAAAGAAGTTAGGTAGACCATTAAAGAGACAAGAATGCGTACATCATATAGATGAGAATAAATTTAATAATGATTTAAATAATTTAATGGTATTTAAAACAATATCAGATCATGCAGCCTTTCATCGAGGAGCATTAATACATAAAATTGATGATGTATGGGTTTCTGATATAAAGACTATAAAAATATCTAACACTAGAAAATGTATTTGTCCTGTTTGCAAAAAGGAATATAAAGATCTTAAAGCAAAAATGTGTATTAAGTGTTATCAAAAGGCAAGATCGGTAAATATTCCTAATAAAGACACATTATTAAATTTAATATTAAATTTCCCATTTACTAAAATAGGAAAAATGTTTAATGTTAGTGATAATGCTGTCAGAAAATGGTGTAAAAAATATGATTTACCATATACAAAAAAAGGTATTTTAAGTTATTTAAAATAAGTTTTCAGTTCTCTTCCACTATTATGTGGAAAATATATCGTAAAGGATGTGAATTACAATAATTCAGATAAGTAAAAAAGAAGCTTTAGAATTAAATTCTATGGGATTTAAGTTTGGTGACAGTGAAATGCTTCATAAGTCAAAGACACGTCATCCAAAGTATTATCTTACGGAAAATTCAAGAGTTTTAAGAGCTTTAAACAAAATCAGAAAAAACAAAATCGTCAGATAGACGAAATATAATAAGGAAAGGTGGTCGAAAACCATCGGAAAGAAATTTTTCTTAGATACAAATGCTATCTTAAAATTAAAAGATAAGGCATTTGAAAATCATTTTATTATTAGTTCTGTAACATTAGAAGAGCTAGAATCCATTAAAGTATCTTCAAAAAAAGATGAAGAAGTCAAATATAATTCCAGAAAAATTTTACATTTATTAGACGAAAACACCGATAAATATGACGTAGTTATTTATGACAATACAATTGAAAATCATATACTTGCTAACAATATGGAAATTACACCAGATACAAAAATTGTTGGATGTTGTTCTTTTGCCAAAAAATTATATTCAAACGATGAAATAATTTTTGTCACTAATGACATTGCGTGCAAAATGATTGCAAGTAAGATATTTAATCTATCTGTTGAAAGTGTTTCTGAGAATAATAGAGATATTTATAAAGGTTATCGTGAAGTGACTTTAAATGAAGAAAAAATGGCTCATTTTTATGAAAACTTAAATGAGAACACGTTAAATTTATTAACAAACGAATATGTCATTCTCAAAGATTTAAATAATAACGTTGTTGATAAATTAAAATGGGATGGAGAAGCTTATCAAACAATCAGATGTAAACCTTATAAATCAAACTCGTTTGGAACTCTTAAACCATTAGACGATATTCAAGCTTTTGCTATGGATTCAATCAACACTAATGATATTACTGTGTTATATGGCAAAGCAGGAAGTGGTAAAACTACTCTTCCACTTAATTATATTATGCAGGAAATTGAAAAAGGTAGGTTTAAAAAATGCTATATGGTGTACTCTTATGAGCCATTAAAAGGTGCAAAAACGCTTGGTTTCGAAAAAGGCGACCATATAACTAAGTTAATCTATTCTGCTTCTATTGGTAACATTCTTGCTTCTAAATTTGGAGACATTCAACAGGTCGAATATATGATAGACAGAGGAATGTTAGAAATTATTCCTACTGCGAATATTCGAGGTGTAGAGTTTGAAGCAGATTCTATTTGTATGGTAACAGAAAGTCAGAACTTAGATGTTTATACCCTCAAGACAATTATTCAGCGTTGTAAGTCTGGTTGTAAACAGATTTATGAAGGTGATGTGATTGAACAGAAAGACACTAATGTTCAAAACGTTGGTATGAATCGTTTAATCGAGGTGTTTAAAGGACACGAAAGTTTTGGATGTGTTAAATTGAAGAATAATTATAGATCAGAACTCAGTGAATTGGCTGATTTGATGTAGAGGTAATTGCCTATGAAAAAATATATATTAGGATTTGTTTCGGCAATCTGTTTTCTTCCGCTTATAGAATCATTAACTGAATTGATTCAAGTGGCATTGGAAGTACCAAAAGGTAAGTTAAGCAAAAAAGTTATAAAAATAAACAATGAACTTCAAGATATTCAAGAACAGTCTGAGCCGGTTAATACTTGCGCTATTGATTTTCAGATTCCTGATGAAGAATATTATGAAGATGTTGATTTTTAGAGAGTTATTTTACTCTCTTATTTTAGTTGTGAAAGGATAAAAAGGAATGGCAAATTTTGTATTTAAAGAAACAAAACAGACTGCAATGAAGATTGTAGGAATTTTAAATAGTAATGATTTAACTATTAATGTAGACGGCGAAGAAAAAAAATTATCTACTCTTTTATCCGTATTTAATGATAGCGATGTTGAAATAAATATAAAGATTAAAGAGGAAAATGAACTCGTTGAACCTACTGAAGATGAAAACGAAGACGAATAAGAAAGTGGGTGGAGATACTGTTTAATATTGAAAAATTCAAAAATGAATTATTTAAATATGGATTGACAATTGATGCCTACGAAGCAATTATAAAAGACATTGACTCAAAAATTGATGGGGAAAATGATTACGATTGGTCTGAATTAAAAGATAAATATAACGTTCAGTGCAACTCAGATACTATTCGTAAATCGTCTTCTACTATTTTCGGTGGGAAAATGAGAAGTGAATATGAAAAATATAAATCTGAACAACATAATAACAGTTCATCAACAGATAAATTAGATGAAAAAATCCAGAATATGCGCAAAGAAAAGATTAAACTTTCTGATGCACGAGTTGAATATAATCGACTTATCAGACAGGAAGCTCGTAAAGAATCATATGCTGATATGGTTAAAAGAATTATCTGTGAAAATGTTGAACCAATGAATATTCCAATACATTATACATTGTTTAACAGTTCAACAGATTTACTTGTGCATTTAACAGATATTCATACTGGAATTGAGATACATAATTGGAAAAATGATTTTGATTCAGATATTTTAAAACAACGAATTGAAAAGTTTACTTCTGATATTCTTGATATCCGTGGAATACATCAATCTGAAAACTGTTATCTTGTAATTGGCGAGATTCTTAGTGGAATTATTCATAATAATCTTCGATTACAGAACAATATGGACTTAATGGAACAGTTTAAATATGTTTCAGAACTGATTTCTGCTATGCTCTCTCGCATGGCAAATCACTTTAACCATATCTATGTATATACAACTCCTGGTAATCATTCAAGGATATCCCCTAAAAAAGAAGACTCTTTAGATGGCGAAAATATGGATGTACTCTTACCATTTTATCTAAAGGCAAGAATGCAGAATATTGAAAACATTACAATTTGTGATAATACGGTCGAACCTGAAATTGCAATGTTTAATATTCGTGGTAACAATGTGTTTGCTTCACACGGACATAAAGATTCACCAAGTAATGTTGTGCAGAACTTTACTATGATGTTTGGAATTAAGCCTCAGATTGTATTGCTCGGACATAGACATACTAATGCTATGGAGACTATATATGATACAAAAGTAATTCAGTCAGGTTGTGTATCAGGTAGTGACAATTATGCCACTTCTATTAGAAAGACAAATAGACCAGAACAGACTATTTCTGTCGTTGGAGATGATGGTTTAATTTGTCTTTACGATATTCAATTAGACTAATGGATAAAATATTTTTTGGTTCACGAGAGCATGGGATGGTTGATTAAATAAGGTCAAATCTATGGGTATATAGGGCGAGCCTTAACCAAAATTATATACATTATACCATTAAACAACATTGCAGTCCACCATTCGGCTTGGTTCGGCTAAGTAAGATATGCAGAAATATTCTTAACTGTAATTATAGAATGGAATCCGACCATCATTAATAAACGGAAATAACTTCGGTTATACGAGGGAGTAGACTCATTCTGAGCTGTACCCTCTTTTTAGTTATAAATAATTGAGATAAAAGGAAGGAATTAAAAATGAACAAAAATATATTATTAAAGAAAATTAGCGAAAGAATTAATGGCGTAACAAAGTCAGATGTTGATGTCGTATTAGATACTTTTGAAGACGTTATTTTTGACACATTAAAGGCTGATTCAAGCGAAAAGATTAAGTTTGGAAAATTAGGTACATTTTCTGTTAAGGAAGTTCCTGCTAAGGATGGCATTTCTGCTATCAACGGCAAGCCTTGGCATACAGATGCACACAAAGAAATTGCATTTAAAATGAGTAAAACAAATAAAAATATTTAGTCTGAAAGGTCGTGATTATTATAAAAACTGTAGAAATATATGATTATGAACATTTTGCTTGTATAATTTCAGATACATATGATGACGTGACAAGCGATGATGAATTTAATTCAGTTGGAGTTGTTGCTAAATATGAAGATGCGAAGGAAATTATTAGAGAACTAATTGGACTTGGTCATGACATTACTAATGTTATATTAAACGATTCTCAGTATAATGGATATGACGATTCTTACATTATCACATTAGACAATAAAGGAATTTGGTGTGAACCTGTTAAGAGAAATTCTGGTTATATCTATGTAGAAAATCAAGTTTGTTACATTTTCGGAAATTGCAATTCAAAGATTCTCGAAAAAATTAAATCTGATAAAATTTATGAAGTTAAGTTTTATGACGAAGACGATTGTGACTGCGAATGTTGCGATTGTACAAGTTACAATCCTTCTACTTCTACTGCTTCATATTCTATTAATGGAAAATCTGTTGGTAAAGAAGAATATGAAAATGCTATGGCTGAAATAGATAAGAAGTATCAGGAATTTCGTGATGAATTTGCCGAGTTAATGAGATTGTTTTGGTAAATTCTAATATTTGACTTTTGGAGTGTGTGGTTTGTGCTGCACACTCTTTTTGTATGCATCGGTGGTGTAATTGGAAGCACGAGGATCTCCAAAATCCTTTGTTGTGGTTCGAGTCCATACTGGTGCGTTTATTTGTCGTGTATAAATGGAGAATATATAAATGTTTTGCAAAATAAATGAGATTTTACAAGAAGTGGCATAGTTAATACTATTCTACTTCTTTTTAATTTGAAAGGAAGTGAGAAATTTGGCACAACGAAGTAAACGAATTAAATTATATGACGCTGATAAAATGGAGCATATAAATCCTGAAACTTTAAAGTTATTTCAAAAATATCAAATTGATATGTCTATACGAGATTTATCTATTAATAGCATAAATGCATACAATGCAGACCTAAGACAATGGTTTATATTCATGTATGATAGACAATTCAATTTATCTGTACTAGAAGCTACAGAGGATGATATCACAGAATATTATTTTTGGCGAAAACAAGAAGGTAATAATGTTAATCGCATGAAACGTGTCATGTCGTCTGTTTCTGCGTTTTATAAATTTCTCAGGAAGAAAAGGTTAATCAAAGAAGATCCTACGGAATTTATTGATAGACCAAAAGCTGGTCAACCTATTGCGGTTCAAACATATTTAACAAAAGAACAAGTGCAATTAATGCGTGAAAGACTTGAAGAATTTGGTGACATTCAATTACAAACATATGCTTTTATGTCTCTTACTACTATGGGAAGGGTCAATGCTATTGCTCATTTAAGATGGGATCAAGTTGATTTTGATGAACGTATTTGTAGTAATGTGTTAGAAAAAGAGGGAAAACTTGTGGAGCTTAGCTTTTCGAGAGAGACAAAGGGCTATTTGGAGAAACTTATTGAATACAGAAAAGAGAATAATATAAATGACCACGGTTGGATTTTTATAACTCCATTTGTTACTGATGATAAGTGTCTTCAGAATTCAACACTTGATAAGTGGTGTAAAAAAATTGGAAATATGATTGATGTTCCAACATTACACCCACATGATTTTAGGCATAGTTATGCTACATTACTTAAAAATGAAGGTGTTAGCCTTGAGGATGTATCTACAATGCTCAATCATTCTGGTACAGATGTCACGAAAAAATACTATATTAAAATGGACACCTCAAAAGTTAGAAAGATTAAAGATAGCATAGAAATCTAACCCTTGACAAATCCTTAAACATATACTCCAAATAACAGAGAATAATAAAATATAACAAGCTGCTCACATCCAAAAGAAGCGAGGGTGGTCTGTAAATTAGGTTGCAGACTTTTATATTATTGAGTTACGAATCTCGCCAAAATCGTATTATGTAGAGGTTACGAAGCCTGTAAAAATCGTAACGGTGAACCATACCTACTCTCCCATAAGGGATAACACAAGATAGGACATCAACCTTGAGTGTGAAAGAAGTTGGATAGGATATGTATTCAGAAGTGGATTTTAGTTACATATCTGATGCCTTGTGATACCAGGAGCTTGATAGAAGGTATCGGAATCCCGAAAATAGTCAGCTTTTTGGTGAAGTAGATTATTTGTGAAGTGACCTAAATATTCGTTAAAGAGAGAATATTATACAGGTAAATCATTATAAGTGAGCAACAGCCACTCGTAAGGCTGTATATGAAAGCACGAGGAACGAAATTATTGAGTTTGAGAGACTCTATAATCTCCTTCGCTACTGCTCTTGGCGTTGGAATATTCTTGGCGGTATTATTTGTTGATATAGTAAGTCCTATTACTGCTACTCTGGTTAGCCTCATTGTGAGACGAGTGCGCACGAATACTAAGAGTGGCATATTCGTGATTCTCTGCGTTAATGAGAAACTATAATGAACAAAAATCTTCGGATTTTTACATGGAGAGGTATTTATACCTAGCCTTGATTTTTATGTGACTGGTGTCCGGTCTGACAATCTGAAAAGACAGATAAAACCAATTATTTTGCCTGGTTATTAAGTTGCTGTATGTAAGCGTGTGGCTATGATACTCACTTATTTTCGAGGCAAATTCTTCGAGAAGTCCTGAAGATGAAAGTCTATTTCTCTGGATGCATACGGAACTTAGATGTGAACAGTTCATCACTGTTCTCTCGCTTTATATATTTATTATATAAATAAAACCATTAAATAGAAAAAGTAGTTTTGTATTACTCTTCTATTTCATTAAAACAACACTTTCATTGGGAGTGTTGTAGAGAATAATAATATATAAGATAGTTGCAAATATCTTAAATACGATAAGAAAGGCAAGATAATCCTAGGTAAAAAGTAATGTACATTACACTCAGGTATATGAGTGAATCCAATTTACAATGAGTATCTTACATTCTTGCGAGATACGACCAAACAACCATTAGAAGACCTGAAAGAAGGCTACTTTTGGCTAGATAGATCCATTATTAAAGGATTTGATAAGCAAGGAAATGAACATAAATTCTATCGAGTGAAGATTGAAAATTCGCTTGAAAGTGTTGATTGTTTCAAATTAAAAAATTATGATAACGTTTCAGATGTTGATTTAGCAAGTTGGCAAGATTTAATTGAATTACAAAAGAAACATCTAATGCAAATTGAAACTGATTCGTTAAATCTAATCAAAGAAAAGATGGAGAAATATAATACATACGCTCCAATTATTCCAGTATCTATGGGTAAGGATTCAATGCTTACCTGTCATCTAGTAAGAAAATTATATCCAGAAACAAAAGCAATATTCAATAATACTTCACTTGACTGTGCAGATACATATAGAATGGTTAAGACTTTTCCTAATTGCGAGATTATGAATCCTGAGAGGGGGTTTTACCAATATATTAAAGAACAAAATATTATATTTAATAGAATTTCTCGTGGCTGTTGTAGAATCTTCAAAGTAGGTGAAATGGTTAGGCGTTTAGATCACAACAAACCATATTTAATGTGGATGGGGATGCGAAATGAAGAATCTAATACTAGAAGCGGATATCAAGATGAATGGGTAAACAAAGCTGAATGGGGAAATACATGCTGGCAGGGAATACTACCAATAAGAAAATGGGATGAAATGGATGTTTGGTTATATACGATATGGAAAAACATTGAAATAAATTCAAAGTATAAAAAAGGATATTCAAGGGTTGGCTGTGCCGTATCGTGCCCTTACTACACCAAATCAACATGGATTCTTGATAAATATTGGTATCCAACAATGAGAAATCGTTGGGAGAATATTTTAAAAGAAGACTTTATAAATAATTCAAAATGGTTAGTTATGAATTGCACAGTAGATGAATATATCAATCAAGCTTGGAATGGTGGAACATTCAGAGATGAACCGACCGATGAGGTTATTCAGGAATTTGCTGAGTACAATGGATTGAATGTTGGCGATACGAAAGTAGCAAAACAATATTTCAATAAGTATTGTGATGAGTGTGAAAAGAGAATAAAAGATAAGACAACGCTGGCAATGAATATGAAATTCCACGGAAGAGATGTGTCGAAGTTCTTGTGTAAGAAATGCTTCAAGAAATTATATGAGATGGATGATGATAAGTGGAATAAATATGTTGAATCATTCAAAAGAGATGGCTGTGCGTTATTTTAGAAATAAAGAGAGGTAGTTCTTCTACTTCTCTTTTAATTATATTTGAAGGAGGTGTGGCATTGGCTACAAGTAAAGAAAATAAAAAGAAAGTCTGTCCCATTTGTGGAAAACCAAAATCAATTGCCACAGGCTTCTATAAAAGTTCAAGTCCGTTATATCAGGAAGATAAATGTGTTCCTATTTGTATTTGTTGCGTAAAGGATGGAATTATAAATTCTGAGGACGGAACAATCAACAAGACAAAATTAAAGACTATGCTTCAAAGGTTAGACAAACCTTTGTATTGGGATGATTTGGATTCAGCTTACGCTCAATATAAACGCGAGCATAGTTATTTATCTGATGATGAAGTTGCGAAACATGGAAAAGATATTGTTGGATTATATTTCAAAAATGCAATGCTTAGACAAAATCGAAATAAATCATTTGCAGATTCAGAAAAAGATCATTTTCTTCATTCTAACTCAAATACTACTCTTTCTAAAAAAGATAGAATTAAGAAAGAATATATGGGTGTTGAAGACCCATCATCTATAAGTTCTCAAACTGTTGAAGAGCCATTAATTTATAGTGATAAGTGGATGGGAAATTATAGCGAATCTGACATAAAAAAATTGGATCACTATTATGAAAGTCTTGAAAATGACTACAATATAGTGACAGAAAATCATAGAGACTACGCTAGAAAAATTGCAAAAGCAAGTCTTCAGATGGATAAAACTTTTGATGATATGATGAATGGAGTTGATGGTGCTGATAAACGATATGAAAATGCCACGAAAGCATTTGATACATTGTCTAAATCTGCTAAGTTTAGTGAAAGCACAAGAAGTGTGAATGATGTTGGAGCAAGTAGTTTTTCAAAGGTTGCTGCTATGGTGGAATCTCACAATTGGATTCCAGTACACAAACCTTTAAAAAAAGATACTATTGATGAGTTGATTGATTATTTAAGTACAATCACAAAATCGGTGTAAGGCGGTGCTATTATGGCAGAAAATAGTATCAATATTGTTAAACAAAATGGATCTTCAGAAAATGTTTCTATTGATTATGAAGCATGGACGGAGTTCTTTTCATATTACAGATATTACGTTGATGAATTTGCTGTAGACATATTAGGACTAGAATTGTTCCCATTTCAACGAGTTATTCTTCGTGCTATGGCAAGAGGACAATTTAGTGTACTTATTGCTTGTCGTGGATTGGGGAAGTCTTGGATCGTATGCGTGTTCTACGTATGTATGGCAATTCTCTATCCGAATATCAAACTTGGAATTGCATCTGGTAATTCACAACAAGCTAAGAACGTAATCATTCAGAAACTCAAAGGTGAGTTATATAAAAATGAAAATATAAAAAGTGAAATGGTGCGTGAACCTAGAACAAGCGGTGATGACTGTTATGGAGAATTTAATAACGGTTCAGAGATTCGTGCTATAACTTTAGCACAAGATCGTGGTGGAGATAGTGCAAGATCGTGGCGTTTCAATATACTCCTAGTAGATGAGGCAAGACTTGTTAAAGATGACATTGTAGAGACAATTCTTATACCTATGACAAAAACAAAACGTCAAAATGCTCTTAAATGGAAACAAAATGAAAAAGGTAAAGTTATTTTTATTTCTTCTGCTTATCTTAAAACGAGTGGCTTATATACACGATTTAAGTACCATTTTGATCAGATGACAAGCGGAAATAAGAATTATATTGCTATGTGTTTCCCATACCAAGTAGGTATTCAAGCAGGATTATTTGACGAAGAAGATATCCGTCAAGAACGAGAAAAACCTACAATGACAGAAGATATTTTTAAGTATGAGTATGAAGGTGTATTCGTTGGTTCTAGTGGAGAAAGTTATTATCCATATGAAATCACGATGCCGTGTCGTGTTCTTGATAGATGTGAATTATCTCAGCCAAAAAAATCTGATTCAATCTATGTCATAACTCATGATGTTGCCGTTTCTGGTGCAAAAAATTCCGATAATGCATGTACACATGTAATAAAACTAAAGAAGCGTATAGATGGCACATATATCAAGCAGGTAGTTTATACCAAAGTTATCAATGGTATGCCTCTTAGTGTGCAACGAGATATGCTTAGAGAATTGATACATATCAAATTTCCTAACACAGTTAAATTACTTGTCGATGCTCAAGGTGTTGGAGCAAGTTTACCAAGTATGTTCTACGAATCTTGGGAATACCAAGATAAAAAGACAGGACTAGTAACAGAATACCCTCCATTAATTTTGGACGATGATGAAGAAAGTGCAAATGTGCTTGATAATGCAATCCCTATGATTCGTGGTATTCATGGTATGAACACTTTTGTAAACTTATATTACCCATATATGAAAGCATGTTTTGAAAATCGTTCATTGGAATTATTAAAACAATCTGCCGATATAGATTTGTTATATAAAACTGGTGAACTATCATTTGATGAATTTGAACAATATATTCAACACGATATCCTTCAAAGCGAATTGAGCAACATTAAACAATCATTTACGTCTAATGAAAATATGACTTATACAAGAATTGTAAAATCAGCAAAACGAGATCGTGCTACGAGCTTAATGTATGGACTTTCATTTGTATGCGAGCTTGAACAAGAAAACAGAAAAGATATATATAAAAGAAAAAGTGCAGATTATTCTTCTGCTCCACGTATGGTTAGCACAATATCATTCTAAGAAAGGAGATGGAATATGTCAGAAGAAAATACAGAAAATTTTGAAGTGACACTTGCTTCAAAAACAGATGACGGTGATACTATTGTATTGACTTCAGCAGAGACCGCAGAAAAATGGTTATCTGATGCATTAAAAAAATATGATCCGTCTAATCGTCAATATTCTGCATATCTGAATGATAGATCATCTCAAACAACTGTAACACAAGAGGTATTGGATACGCTTGCAGTAGATCCGCAAAATAATGTGGATAAAATTAAGCAAATCAATTCAATCGTCAAGTATTACATAAATAGTGATGATATTATTGGCAAGGTTGCAGAAACTATTGAAACAAATGTAAATACTGAATCCAGACTTAGTTATAATAATTTTGGTTCTCAGCGAAATAAAAATAAGACTCTTGAAAAGGCAAAACAAATTATTAATTCTTTTAATGAGTCGATTGATTTAAAGGAATTCATTCGTAAAGGAATACCTACAACCTATACGAATGGAACATATATTGCTTATCTTCGTCATGAAAATGGCGATTATAAGATAGATTATTTTCCTATTGGAGTTGCTTTAATTTCAAATTACACAATTGGGAACAAACCAGTTGTGTTAATTGATATAGAAGCTCTAAAGAGTAAACTTTCAAATAATTATCCAAAAACTCGTAAAAAGAAAAAACCTTTATTCTTCAAAAATATGGAAGAAGAAATTATGGCAAATTATCCTTCTGAAATTTATCAGGCATATAAGGATAAGGAACAATACGCAAAATTAGATATTAAATATTCTGCTGTATGTAGAATTGGAAATCTTAATGGGAAATATGGTCTTACCCCAATATTCAGAGCATTACCTTCTACTCTTATGTTAAAAACATTTGAAGATGCAGATAGAGTTACTGCAAAGGCAAATGCAAAAAAGATAGTATTTCAGAAACTTCGTAAAGAAGTAATGGGAAGCGATTATAACAAAGATGGTTTTGATATAATGGCATATGCTCACGAAAACTTAATGGCAGCATGGAAGCAACAAACTGTTTTGGTTACGTGTCCTCCCGCCGTTGAAAACATTTCTTATGTAGAAAGCAAAACGGAACTTACGGATACGAATACCATTAACAGTTATCGTACTCGTACTCTTTCTACTCTTGGTATTTCATTTTTAATGGATACGTCTTCACAATCTGTTTCTACTGCGACAATTTCAGTTAGTCAGCTTATGAAAACAATAAATAAAATTGGTGAGCAGCTTGAAACAGTTCTTGAAAGTTGGTATAAGCAGATTCTTCAAGATAATGGAATTAGTGTGGAATATGCACCTAAAATTACTATTATTGATTCTGAACAGTTAGAGGCAGATGTCAGAAAAGACCTTGCTACTACTCTTTATACAACATTTAACGCAAGTTTGGAAACAACACTTGGAATGCTTGGAATTAATGTTGAAGATGAAGCAGCAAAGAGAATTTCTGAAAACGAAAAAGGATATGATAAAATATTTACTCCTAGACTTACAGCTTATACGAATCCGGGGAATTCTAATACCACTGACGACAAAGGTGGTAATCCAAGAGAGTCAACAAATAAGACCAAAGAATCTTATGACGAAGAATATAATAAAACAAGGAAAGGTGGTGCTTAATCATCAAACAAATTGATTAAATTGCGAACGCACACTCGTGACTTTAGTCATGGGTAAGTGAGCGTTTACAAAATAGTCAGGATATACAGAAATGTGTATCTAGTGATGCTTTTTGACATCCAATGCTAATTGAATTGCTGGAAACTCCTAAAGCTATTCAAACTACAACGTAATACCTTAAATGGTATAAGCGTGAATGTTACGAAAGTGGAAAAAATTGAATAGATGGTACAAGGTTAAATCCTAAACACTAAATAATGGACAATCAGCAGCTAAGACCGAAAGGTAAAGTTCAACGACCATTCCTCTTGAGGGAAGTACACACAAGCGTGTGGAAGTGGTTAGCCCCTAACATGTAATGATGAGGGAGAAGATATGGTCTGTGCTTATGTGAAAACATAAGAAGTTCATAAGGGAACTGCATAGGAACTAGCGAGCCTATGTGAACGACAACCTCTAAAATGATTAAAGAATCCTACGATTCTTATATATTATTTAAACAAAATAAAAACACTTTCAGAGAATATATAAATGTAGATATATTTTATTGAATTTCGATTACATCTTCTATCTTACAATTAAGATATTTACAAATGTTTTCGATTGTTTCAAGTGAGATATATTCACTCTTTGACATCTTGGCAAGAGTGGCAGACGAAAATCCAACTGCTGTTCTTAACTGAGTTTTTGTCATATCTCTTTCTAATAATAATCTAAATAATGGTTTATAACTAATCATAGTAACACCTCCTTCATTTAGATTGTACCATATATTGTTTATAAGTCAAGAAAAGATGTTTAGAAATATAAATATTTTATTTGACATTTTGTTTGACATATGATATATTATGTTTAGAAAGATAAATATTATATTCAGAAAGGAAGTGATATTATGGCAGAAAAGGCTTATAAATATAGAATATACCCAAATAAAAAGCAGAAAGAACTTATTCATAAAACTTTTGGGTGTACGAGATTTGTGTATAACTATTATCTTAATAAGCGAAAAGAAATGTATGAGAATGATAAAACTACATTTACATACAACATGTGTTCTAAAGATTTAACGCAATTAAAGAAAGAATTTGAATGGCTTAAAGAACCAGATAAAGATTCTTTGCAGAAGTGTTTAAAAGATTTAGATATGGCTTATCAGAAATTCTTTAAAGAACATACTGGTTATCCAAAATATAAATCAAAAAAGAATAGATATCAGTCTTATAGAACAAGTTTTACAAAAACAACTGCTGGTGGAAATATAATGTTTTTAGATAAACATATAAAACTTCCAAAGTTAGGATTAGTTAAAGTAAGAGATAAGCAGATTCCACAAGGAAGAATATTAAATGCCACAATATCACAAGAGCCAAATGGACACTATTACTGTTCTCTATGTTGTACAGATGTAGAATTTGAGCAGTCACCAAAAACTAATCAGAATATAGGATTAGATTTAGGCTTGGTAGATTTTGCAATACTATCTGATGGAACAAAAATTGAAAACCCTCGATTCTTTGAAAAATCAGAAAAGAAACTTATCAAATTACAACGTGAATTATCAAGAAAAACAATTGGTAGTAATCGTTGGAACAAAGCGAGAATTAAGGTTGCAAATTTACAGAAACATATTTCTAATCAGAGAAATGATTTCTTGCAAAAACTTACAACAAAAATTATAAGAATGTATGATGTGATTGCCATTGAAGATTTGGATGTTAAATCTATGAAAGAAACAAACTCTACCATTCGCAATAAACGAGTTGGTGATGTATCTTGGTCAGAATTTCGTAGAATATTGACATATAAGTCACAGTGGTACGGAAAGAAATTATCTGTAATAGATAGATATTATCCTTCGTCACAGATTTGTCATTGTTGTGGACATAAAGATGGTAAGAAATTAGAAGATATTAGATTTTGGGTTTGTCCTAAATGTAACTCAGAATTAGATAGAGATATAAATGCTGCTATCAATATTCTGAATGAAGGATTAAGAATTATAAATGTTTAAGTAATATATAAGAACCGTAGGAACTACGGGGATAGCTCGGTGATACTTAACTCAATAGAGTTATTGACCGAGAACCACGTGACTTTAGTCATATGAGGTTCAGGTAATTGTCCCACTTTACAACACATCGCACGAATATGTGTTAAAAGCACTTATGTCAGTTGCGATTCAAAATATTAGTGATATAGTCCGAGTTACAATTGTGGATGATAATTCTTCTACTGACTATTCGGATTTAATCAATACATTTAATAAATTGCTTAATATTCAGTATATCAAATTACAGAATAATCAAGGTGTTGGGCACGCTAGACAAGTTGGTTTTAAATCAACAACGTGTCCATATGTAACCTATTTAGATGCAGATGACGCTTTCTATAATGAATATAGTTTAGCACTACTCTATGAAAAAATACTCAAAACAAAATGTGATTTTGTTAGTGGTAATTTTATTCGTGAGTATAATTCTGAATCTACTGAATCATGCCTTCCTTCTCAACCGAAACTATCTAAAGTCCCTGGTCGAAACCAGACTTGGGTATTCTCTCGCCTGTTCTCTAGGGACTATTTAGTTTCACATAATATATATTTTTCTGACATGCGATATAACGAAGATGTTTCATATATGCAGTTGTGTCTATGTCAATCTAAAAGTCACGAGTATATTAATAATACTGTTTATGTTCAGCATTGTAATATGGACTCACTTACTCGTTCTGACAATGAATTTCACAAAAATGCAAAAGGATTAATTAATTTTATAGAGGCACTCTCCTATTCTCATATGAGAAAGCGTGAGTTAAATCTTATTGAGACTGAAAAATCTAAGGAACAAGTTGCTGATGGTTTAGCAGTTGGTTATTGGTATTTTATTCAATGTTATAACGAAGAATCAACCGAATCTTGTGAGAAATATTTGGAAGCATTTCAAAAATTCTACAATATGGTCACTGATGACTATTCTGGAATAATTCAAAGTGATTTATTAAAACATAGTTATTTTGTTAGCTTAAATTCGATGGTGGAATTGTCTAATAAATATATTCCTACTATTGGATTTTATGAGTTAATGAATGACTTAGAAACAAACAAGCATAAAGTCAATGACGTATCTTCTTATGGATACGAACTTGGCTAGAAAGTGAGGTACAAAAATGGACAATTTTGAAATGTCCTCTTCTGTATTGGAACTTTCAGAACACAAAACATACTTAGAGCTTACTCGTAGGTCGTGCTATTACAATTACCCAAATGGGAATAATGTACAACTTAATAGCGATAATGCCGAAGAAATGGCAGAAACTTTAGTTAATCAGCCTGTCGTTGCAAAATATAAAAAGATTGCAGGTAAAGATGATTTGGGTGGACATGAATGTTCTGTTGATAAAAACGGAAATGTAAAGTTTGGCACGGCAACTATTGGCGTGAATACTGCTGTTGAAGTTAAAGATGATGATGTAACTCTTTACAGTGGTGAAACAGTTAATACACCGTGCTTATTTGTTACGAGCCGTATTTGGAAAAGAAACAGTTCTGTTTGTGACGCAATTAAGAGATTATTTAATCTTGGACAGTTGCATAGTTCTTGGGAAATTCTTTCTGAGAAAACAGAAATGGTTGATGGAGTTAAGGTATTAAAAAAATATCTTTTTGAAAGTGACTGCTTATTGGGATCACGTACTACTCCCGCATACGGAAATTGTGCAGAAACTCTATGTATGGCAAGTTTGGATGAAGAAAGTCCAGAGATGTTAATAGCCGAAGCATTGGCTAATGACATATATAACACTGAGGCAAAGGAGGATAATATGGCTAAAACTCAGGAAATCGCTGAAGAAAAAGTAGTCGAAATTCCTACTGAGGCAAGCGAGGTAAAGGTTGAAAATACTGATACTCTTGTTGCTGAAGTAAGTGAAGGCGAAATTTCTGAAAGTGAAAATAAAGATGAAGCTGAAAAATCAGAAGAAATTTCTGAGACTAAAGACGAAAAGCCGTCTGAAGTTGAAAAATCAGAAGAAACACCTGAAACATCAGCTCTTACTGTTAGGGATTTAAGAGCAAAAATTTCTGAAATATGTAGACAAACATATCGTTGGTTCTATATTTGCTTTATGTTCCCAGCAGAAAATTATGTATTAGGTAAAACAGATGAAGATGGAGAAAATGAACTTGATTTTGTTAAGTTCGCATATACAGTCAATGGTGATGAAGTTACTGTTGGTGAACCTGAAAAGGTTACTTTATCTGTAAGTGTTGCTGAAATCAATAACACCATTGCTGAAAAGAATGACGCTATTGTTAAAGCAAATGCAGAAATTCAGACTTTAAAGGCTGAAAATGAAACACTTCTCTCTTATAAAGAAAGATGTGAAAAGGAAGACGCTGAAAAAGCTGAGAATGAACTTTCTGAAAAGAAAGAGGCATTAAAGAAATATGCTTTAGATTCTAAGCAGATTACAGAGGCAGAACTTGAAACAGACAAATTTAAGAAAATAATTGATGAGTTAGATAAGGCTCAGTTAAGTGAAATCATTTCAGATAGAGTTGTTGCTTCATTATCAAAAGAATCGAAAGCAGAAACAAAAGTTGAAACTTCTGAGGTTGAAGTAGAAAAGCCACAGGCTAATCTTGAAACAGCCGAGGATAACGAAATTGATGTGGATAACATCATCAAATCATTTTTAAGAAAATAATGGAGGTATCTTAAATGTACAGAGTATTACAGGGACATAATGGTAAAGTTGCTGACGCAACATATGTGGCTGGTGCAGATATGAAGAAAGGTATGCTTGTTGTAAAGGGTACTGATGGAAAGGTAGCTTTTCCTTCTGCTGCTACTGACAAAAATGTATTTTTCGTAGGCAAAGAATTAATTGCTACAGGAATTGATGGGGATCGTGATCTTCCAGATTATAGCGATGTATTTGAAAATATCAATGAAGGTGAATTCGTTACATCAGAACAGCCAGTTAGTGGAGAAGTTTATTTCACAGACCAGACAACAGGAACATTCGCAGTTGGTGGATATGCAACTGTAGGAACTGATGGTAAACTTGTTTCCACTACTACTGCCACAAGAATTCAGGTAAGAAATACAGCGGCTAAAGATTGTGGAACACACGTAGGAATTGAAGTTGCTATACTTGATTAATTTAAATTAAATATAAAATTTTCATTAGACGCTTTATGCGTCTTATTTTATTGCAAATAATTTACGGAGGTAAACAAAAATGGCATTAAATACAGAAATTGCTGAAATTATGAATACAAGCGGTCGAGTATATGAGGTCGCTGAAAAGGTTGTTGGAAAATGCAACCTTAACGCTGAAGACAAGGAAATTGCACAGGTAGTAGATGCTTGGGCAAAGAAAATCGGAGAAACAGGAAATGATGAAGGTCACGAAATTTCACAGTTAATTCTCAAGACTATTTCCGATCCAGTATATGATAAGCCAGATGAAATCATTGATATGATGTTCGAGAAGGATTCAATTGGTGAATTCGATGACTATGAAATCGAAAAGACTCCAAAGAACACATTAGTTGCATATGATGCTGCTAAGGGCGGAAACGTAAATAAGTCTTATATTGATGGTTCTATCTTAAAGCCAACATGGAAACATGGACAGGTTGAGACAGAACTTTCTTACGCTCAGTTAAGACGTGGTGGTTTCAAATCAATCGCTCAGTTATCAGTATTTGCTAAGGAAGCACTCGACAACAAGAAGATTAAAGATGCTTTCACAGCACTTGATAAGGCTATTGTTGGTGGTGAACAGGTAATCAATGTAACAGGTGGGGTATCAGCTCTTACAGTTGCAAATATGGACGCTCTCTCACTCTATATAATGGATATGCTTGACGCTGGTGATACTGCGTTTGCATTTGGTTTAAACAAATATGCTCAGAAGATTGCTCAGCTTCAGGGTGCAAACTCTTTTATGAGTGATAATATGAAAGATGCATACAACAGATATGGTCTTGCTAAAGAATACAATGGATTATTAATCGGTGGATTCTCTGGACAGAAGAAAGCATCTGATGGTGAACTTCTCGTTCCAGATAAGCGTATTTTCGGAGTGAGCGGTAAGATAGGAACAATTTGTGATAGAGGGGATCTTAGAGTATATCAGACAATGGATAACAATAAAGAAAAGGTATCTCTTAAATTCACAGGTTATGAGTATGGTATCAAGATTACAAGACCTGATAAGGTTGCTAAGATTGCATTTACTCAGTAATTAATAATTAAAGGAGGGTGTATCTACACTCTCCTTATTTTATGAAAGAAGGAAGGGAATTTTTATGGCATTAAAAGATAGTGCTTTTGTAAAAGTATATAACTATAATCCATTTATTTTAGCAGTTGGGGATAAAATGTTAGCCCCTTGCTATAATTATGATGAACCGACATATGAATCTATTTCTGTTGACCAATTACAGTATATTAATTCAAATTCAAATGCTGTAAGAAATGGATTAGTACGATTTGATGAAAATGAAGAGGACGATATTTATGCTGAGTTAGGTGTAGATAAATCAAGAATTATTAAGAATGAAGAAATCGAAGATATAATTTTACATCCTACTCAGGGAAAATTACAGAAACTTCTTGAGATTATTGATTCTTCTGTATTTGATAGAGTTGTGACAATTCATCAGGGATTAATTAGTTCTGGTGCTTACGATATTTCTAACCGTGTCACTATGGCAATTGAGGAACGTGAAAAAGAATTTCGTAGAAATATTCTTACAACAAATATTAAACTCACTTCTAAAGTTGAACAGAAAAACTCAAATGATGAAGAAGTTGAAAATATTAAGAAACAGAATGCTGATTTACAGAATCAATTAAATCAGATGCAGGAAATGATGAAACAGCTTTTGGCTACTCAGAACAAAGTTGATAAAAATAAAACTGTTTCTACTTCTACTCCTAAGAAAAAATCGGGTAGACCCGCAAAAACAACAAAATAGAATGGAGGGTTGCTTATGACATCTTATGAACAATTGTATACTCCATTTTTTGACAGAATTGAAAAAGATGCTAATTTTTTTAGTTATTACAATCTAACCAAAGACGAGGCATTGGAAATTGCAAAAAGTCGTACAAGGAATTACTTATCTGAAGCAATTTCTATTTGGAAAAGGAACTGTACTTTAGATTTCGAATTAGAAATGAATGACGATGTAGAAGAAATAAGCGAAACCCTTACTAATGACGAAATAAATTTATTAGCTGATTTAATGTATGAAGTATACATATCAAGAGATGTGGTTACATTGAAATCTATGGTAAATGCACTTACTTCTACTGATTTAAAAATGTTACATTCTCCGGCAAACGAAAGAAAAACTTTTATGGATATGTATAAAACATTGAAATATAACAATGAAGTTACCATGTCTCAATATAATGGCAGAGACAGAGAAACGGGTAAACGAAAAGTTATTAACTATTCTCAATACGGAATTTAGAGGTGATGATTATGATAGATATTGATTATTACCGAAAAATTCAAAACGCTTGTGGTGTTGAATCATTACAAGAAGCAAAAAGAAGTCAAGTCAAACAAGATTTGAATAGAGATTTTAATAACACATTAGACGCTTATAAAGTAACCATTGATGATGTAGAACAAGATTTAACAATTTTAAAAACGAATGATTCTCATACTAAGAAAATTAAATCAAGACCAAATGAAAGTTTTAATGCCGGACAGATTGTATATTGGCAAAATTCCCATTGGTTGATAAATGAAGTTGACACTAATAACGACATTATTACTCATGGTAAAATGGTTGAGTGTAATCATATATTATATTGGCAAGATAATAGTGGAGATATTATTAGTAGATATGTATATGTAGAAGACTTTACGAAATATTCAAACGGAGAGACAGGTAATTCGACCATTATCATAGGTGATAATCAGTATGGAGTTTATATTCCTATAGACAAAGATACCAAAAAACTCAAACGTGGTATGCGATTCGTATTCGATTTTGAAGATTCGGAGAATCCAGATGTTTATGCTTTAACTAATAGAAAAATTAATCTGTATAATTACGAGACTATTAATAAAGGTGGAATTATTTTATTGACATTTTCATTTGATGCCTTTAATTCTGCTACAGATAAAAAGGTTATGTTAGATGATAGTAAACAAATTTGGATTTGTAATTATTCTTCTACTTCTACTCCTATTATTGTTGGTGGCGATACGCTTCGAGTTGGGCGTAAAAAGACTTTTAGTATTGAAACTGTTTATGATATTAAATGGGTTGTAATTTCAGATTTTAGTATTGAAACAAAAATAACGAATAATAAAATTCAATTATTCGTAGATGATGATTCTCTTGTTGGAGAATCTTTTATTTTGAGAATTTTAGATACCAATAAGAACGATTCTGTTTTAGCAGAAAAAACAATTACTATTATATCTAGTATTTAGAAAGGGGTTTGAATGGAAACAGTTTTAAAAGATTTAGGAAAATATAAATCAAATATTCTTACCTCTTTGTTAAATTCAGATGATATTAAAGACATTATAACAGATGGGAAATATGACGAAGATGAATGGTATGGAATAAATGATGACGACAATG
>ERZ860668.39-NODE-39-length-100091-cov-7.068155_pt1 | contig 100091 bp, 84 predicted proteins | sample MGYA00510062_ERZ860668 | MGnify/ENA primary metagenome ERZ860668 (study PRJEB30046, sample SAMN00715258) | human gut metagenome | study: EMG produced TPA metagenomics assembly of the A metagenome-wide association study of gut microbiota in type 2...
TCGGTCGGCGGCTATTCGTCGGAAACATTTATAGAAAATGAACTTCGTTCATTTTCTATAAATGTTTCCTCCTCTTATAATTTTTCATCTGCCATAAGATTTTCACATTTGCTTAATCTTTCATAACTTTTCTGCTGTCCTACTGTTAAAAACAAATATAGAATTTCTATAATTGTTGTTGCTGATACTCTTGAGAAATAAAACTCATTTAAGAATAATTTTTCTCTGGTAGCCGTCTGTATATGATAGTCTACCGTCTTTGCAATAGTCGAATCGGGATTATTTGTAATGCCAATGGTTGTTGCTCCATTTTCCTTTGCGGCCTCAACCATTTTCTGAACCTGCTTCGACTCTCCTGTGTTAGAAATTGCAATTAACACATCTTGTTCTTTTAAAGTCATAGAAAATGATAATTGAGTTTCCCATATGCTTCCTGCCATGGAGCGGATTCCAATTTCATTAAACTTATATGCGCCGTCTAAAGCTACAGGAATCGTATTTCCTACTGCAACAAACTGTACAATTCCCGCATTCTGTATACTTTCAAGAATCTTATCAAATTCTTTTGTATCTATTAACGAAATGGTCTGCTTCATTTCTTCTATTTTATTTGCTAAAATATTTTGTAATGACTGTCCGATATCTTCTCTTGTAATATCATTAGAAACCGGTATGTTGTCATCACCTTCAACAATTTCTCTTGCCAATGCAATCTTCAAATGGTGAAATCCGTCCACGTCACACTTTTTACAAAATCGTGAAACACTTGCTACACTTGTTCCACTATTCTTAGCTAATTCTGAAATTGTCATATTTACAACTTCTTTATAATTGCTAAGTATGTAATTTCCTATCTTTTTTTCCTGTTCAAAAAACGAGTCATATAATCTGTTTATATTTTCAATTACCGAAATATTTTTTTTCATCTTATTTCCTTTCGCGAAAATCATTTTCATATCTTTATAATACATAATAATTTTTTTCACGTCAATATCTTTTATAAAAATTATTTTCTTGATTCCTTTTCTTATGAAAGATTTATTTTCCTACCACGTTTATTAATTTTTGTAAGACTAAAATCCACTTTGCCCAATTCAAAATGGGAATAATTTTTTCACTTCACATTTATTAATTTTTTAATAAATATTTTGACCTAATTAAATTTTTATTTTATGATTTATTTTAGATGTGATGAAAGTATCATAATATGCCTCAGAACTTGTAACATCTATGCCTTTATCACTATTATTTAAGTATTCGATTATTTTTATTATGAATTGGAGCATTATATATGATTATTTGTAAAAATAGAGAACTAAAAACCAAAACTAAACTTGTTATTTTTGATATGGACGGGCTGCTTTTTGATACGGAAAAGTTGTTTATGGAAACTCAGGCTCCTATATTAGAAAAATACGGTTATAAACAAAGAAAAGAAAATTATGTAAAAACATTAGGTATTGCCGGAGAGACTCTCAAACGTACTCTTTATGATATTTACGGTTCTGATTATCCTGATGAGATAATCTCTAACGAGACCCGAAAACAGGTGAATTATATAATTGAAAAAAACGGAGTTCAGATTAAGCCCGGAATAAAAGAGCTTTTGCAGGCTCTATTTGCCGCAAATATTCCATGTGTAGTTGCTTCATCCACTAAAACTGAAATTGTATTAAAATATTTAAAACGTGCAGAAATTGATAAATATTTTAGTTTCGTTATTGGTGGTGACAAAGTTAACGAATCTAAACCAAACCCTGAAATTTTTCTTAAAGCATGGAAATCAGTGGATGTTCCCTTAAAAGCTGCTCTTATATTGGAGGATTCTGAAAATGGTTTATTAGCTTCAAAGAATGCAAATATTCCTTCTATTTGCATACCTGACTTAAAATATCCTGAACCTGAGTACGAATCCATTCCTGCATATATTGTAGAAACGGGATTAGATGTTATTGATATTTTGGGAATTTAAATGAGTTTTATTTTTGTAAATTAATTAACTTTTTTTATTTTTGAGTTTTAAATAACTTTACTTGGAGAATTTGACCAACTTTATTGTTAAACTTTAAATAACTTTTATTTCGGAGAATTTAAACAACTTTATAACTCAGATATGAAATTTTTATTCACTTTAATTTAAAACAAAAACCACATCTTTACCTATTTTCTTTTAGTTAACTTTAAAAATAGTATATCTGATGTGGTTTTTATATTTCTAAATCTTATTTATATTTTTTAATCTGTTCACTTAAAAATTCAGGATCTTCAAAATAATCAATCTTCATTGCATGTTTAACTTCGCTTAAAGTCTGTGCTGCTCTTTCCTGTGCAACTTCTGTTCCTTTTTTAAGGATTTCGTATACACCTTCGATGTCTTTTTCGTATTCTTTTCTACGTGCTCTGATTGGAGAAAGCTCTTCCTGGATAACATTGTTAAGGAACTTCTTAACCTTAACATCCCCAAGTCCACCTCTCTGATAATGAGCTTTTAATTCATCAAGGTTTGCATATTCAGGAAGATATTCTGCAAAATGTCCTTCATTTGAAAATGCATCCAAATATGTGAATACTGTATTTCCTTCAATCTTACCCGGATCTTCGATACGGATATGATCAGGGTCTGTAAACATAGACATTACTTTCTTCTTAACTTCCTTCTCATCTTCTGAAAGATAGATACAATTTCCAAGAGACTTACTCATCTTAGCCTTTCCATCAATTCCCGGAAGTCTTAAGCATGCCTTATTGTCAGGAAGGAGAATCTGTGGTTCTACAAGTGTCTCCCCGTATACTGAGTTAAACTTGTGAACAATCTCTCTTGTCTGTTCAAGCATAGGCATCTGGTCCTCTCCTACAGGAACTGTTGTTGCCTTAAATGCTGTAATATCTGAAGCCTGACTGATTGGATATGTGAAAAATCCAGTAGGAATACTTGTTTCGAAATTACGCATCTGAATTTCTGATTTTACAGTAGGATTTCTCTGCAATCTAGATACTGTAACCAAATTCATATAATAAAATGTTAATTCTGTTAATTCTGTAACTGCTGACTGTACAAATATATTAGACTTAGCAGGATCAATTCCTACTGACAAATAATCAAGTGCAACTTCCATGATATTGTCTCTAATCTTTGCCGGATTATCTGCATTATCAGTTAATGCCTGTGCATCTGCAATCATAATAAAAATATCATCAAATTCACCTGAGTTCTGTAACTCTACTCGTCTTTTTAATGAACCTACATAATGTCCTACATGAAGTTTTCCTGTTGGACGGTCACCTGTTAAAATAATTTTTCCCATAACTACTATTTCCTATCTTCTATATCATTTTAATTTTATAAATTACTGTTTTTCCTCAAACACTAACATTTTCACATTATACCACAAATACTCTTTATGGGAAAGTTTCTAAAATATATTTCATACTGTGTTTCAAAAATACCTATTTTTTCTTTCAATATTTATTTTTTTCTTTTCTTTGACAGGCAAAACAACTAGGATTGTTGAAAAAAGAATTAAAAATATTCCCATTCCAAGTTTCCATGTCATTTCCTCTTTAAAAACAATCAATCCAATTATTACTCCTGTCAATGGTTCAAATGTACTCAGCAATGATGCAGTTAACGCACCACATAAAAAAGCACCTTTTTGAAATAATACCAATGCTATAACTGTTGCAAAAAATGCCAAACATATTTCTGCTAAAAATTCCTGCATGCTTCCTATAAATCTGAGTTTTCCAATAAATGCAGAAAATATTCCTGTCTCTATAGCAGCAAAAAAGCATAACCAAAAAGATATTAACATTACAGATTCACCCTTTAATTTAGATTTTTCCAATAATATAACATATAGTGAATATACTATTCCTGAAATTACAGCTAAAGCCATTCCTTTTACTCCAGCCTGCTTTTCCGGAGAATATAACATTATTATTCCCACTACGCACACTATAGCACACAAAACCTGTTTTTTTTCCATATTTGTTTTAAAAACTATAGCCATAATAATCATAACAGAAATAGGATAAGTAAAATGCAATGACGTTGCCAATCCTGAGTCTATGTAATTGTATGAAATATATAATAAAATTGGGGTAACTCCATATAAAATAGATAATCCCAATATTTTAATTAATTTGTCTTTACTTAACAGTATTTTTTTATTATAGAATCCTTTTATGATTATTGCCATAAATATACTCGCCCATAAAAATCTCCAAAATACAACCGAATAAGCATTACTACCACTTTTATACGCCATTTTTGTTAAAAAAGGCATTGTTCCAAAAAGAATTGCCGACGCAATTATATAGAGTTGTCCTTTCCAACTTTTTAACATTTTTTCCCTCTCTAACATAAAATATTAGACTCCGAAGTTTTCTATTTCTCCGGAGTCCATACACACAAAACTACTTACTTATATCTTTTCTTAATTAATTCAACCAAATCCTCCGTTATTTTTTCTGGTTCTCCCTGTCTAAATTTAGTGCTTCTTCCTTCATAGCATGTTTCGTATTCCTCTGACCTAACCATATATCCAACCATTCCATTTGTATATCCCCATATTATACAATATTTGGCTTTACTGGCTGCTTTTATTTGCAATCCGAAACATGAAAACAATTCAGCAGGTATCTGACATATCTCCAAATCTCCCAATCTTATTATCGATGCATCAAATTCATTTTTTACGTGTTTTTCATTATACTGTTGTTTTAAAAAAGTTAAACCACTTATTAATAGCTTTCTCTGATCAAAGTCTTTTTCAATTTTTAACTTTGCCACATCCTCACTTATTTCTTTTTTCAAATTTTCCATAGTGTCATTACTTTTGTCGAATTCGTCTAAATAATGATACTTATCTATTTTGATATCAGAAAATAATACCGGTTTATAGTCTCCTGCCATTCTCAATTGTGCAATTATTGCATCCCCTAATCTTTTAATCTCATCAAATCCAGCTTTTTTTCTATATTGTCTGTTTCCCATATCGCCACTTGCTCCTTGCATCATAAGTGGCGAAACACCCCATTCTTTCTCTATTGTCCTACTTAAATATCCAATAATGTCTGTTGTCAATTCAACACTCATTGGATCATTTACAGTTGCGTGACACGCTATGTTAAAACACCCTGCCACAATATTACCATTTTTATCAACAAACTTAATTTCTAATATATTTTTATCTTCAATACCTCCCTTGCCGTTTCGATTTCCATATAAACCATCGATAACTGTATTTCTAACGTAAGGTGTAACCTGTGTAAATCCTTTATTAAAGCACTCACTAACTGCTTCTTCAAACTTTTTGACTAAAAATTCCCTATATCCCGGAACAACTTTTACTTCATCCATTCCAAATGCATTTTCTTCTAATGTTTCAGGACCTGTATGGGTGTGAATTGTACCTATTATTATATTCTCATATGGTACATTGTACATCTTCTGTACAGATTTTCTCATAGTATCCGCTAATCTAAAATCTATTTCTATTATATCTATTTCTCCCCATACCATTAACTTGTTATTAATTTTGAATACTATTACAGTACACTCAAAACAATCATGAACTTTATTTGTTTTTTCGCTTCTCAAAGGATTTCCACTTACGAAGCATGGTAAGTAAGGTCCTGTGGGTGTGATTTTAACTGTACTTGTTGATACTAAAATCATAATAATTTCCTTTCTTAATTTTATTCATCTTCTTCATTCGCATCCGAACTTATTTCATTCACAAATTGTATTGTTTCTCTTGCTAATTTAACAGAGTTTGATAACTGCTCTTTGTTTATACATTCTTCAGGTAGTAACACAAGTTCCATTGCAAGAGGTGCATTTATACCTGTAATCAAAAATATATTTTCATTAACGTATGGGATAAATTTTTGATTTACACTTCCTGCTAAGACATCTGTCATTACAACGACCTTATCTTCTTTTGAAAATTTATCAAAGACTTTTTTAATTTCCTCTTCAATATTATAATTTTCCGTTACATAAGCCGAAATAGCATATACGTTTTCATTTACGGATGTTAAAAATTCTACTGTTTCCTTTAACCCATCTGCCATTCTATAATGTGATGCAAAAATATATCTAACCATAATTCCTCTCTCAACCTAAAAAATATTATCTTTTTCTAAAGGAAATTTCCCACAAAGAAATATACCTATTTCAATGTGTAGAAATTTCCCATTAGATATGTTATGCCAACAGTCCAGTTGCAGCACCTATACACCCAATAACTAATAAGCCTAAAATTATATATGTCAATTTAACGCCTTTTTTCAGCAATTTATAAACCACTACTGTTAAAGCCAACGGTAACATACAAGGTAATATTGCATCTAAAATATCTGTTTGTATATTCATAGACACATCTCCGTACTTAAACTTTAGCCCTGTTGTCATTGTTACTACACTTGGAATCATTGCTCCTACTACAAACAATCCTAAAATCGAAGCACATTCAGTAAAAGCATTTAACTTATTACCTATTGCTGAAATAAAGCTTGCTCCTAACTTATATCCATAATTCCACCACGATAGTCTCCAAATATAGAACACAACATATAATGTACACCATATAATTAATCCTATAGGGTTACCTTTAGTTCCCATATAACCGGCTATAGAACCAAATATTGTAGGTAATAATATCCATCCTAAAGAATCACCTACTCCAGCTAAAGGTCCCATTAGTCCTACTTTAAGTGACTGAACTGCATCCAAAGCCTCAAGTCCGTCTTTATCTTCCATTGCTAATCCAGCACCTAAAAGCAATCCATGAAAATATGGCATTGTATTATAATACTTAAACTGATTCATCATTGCCTTCTGATAATCATCATCATCAGGATAAATTTTTCTTAGTGCCTTTGCCTCTGCAAATGCTACTGCACCTCCAAGCTGTGTTTCATAATTAAACAGATTTACATTAATCCATGATCTTAATGCACAACGTCTTAAATCTTTTTTAGTCAATACTGGTGTTCTATCACTCATCTTCATCGAACCCTCCTTCCACAGAAACTGTTTCAGTTGTCGAAACAGCCTGTCTCTTGTAATACTCGTATGCTACTGCTGCACCTACAATAGCCACAGGCAATACACTCAAATTCATATATGCAACCAGCACAAAGCCAATTGCTACAAAGCCTATGTATTTCTTCGTAGGCATATATGTAAGTAACATTCCAATACCAATAACAGGTAACATTCCACATGCTATTGTTAATCCCCCTGTAAACCATTTTGGCATTGAATTAACTATAAAATCTGTTACATTTTCACCAAACGCTAAAATAATAAGTGTTGGTAAAGCTGCACTTAAGAAAAATAAAACAGGTCCTAAGTAAAGAATCCTCTCCATTTTTTTAAATTTATTTTCCATACAATATTTCTGTGCTTTTCTCACAACAAATCCATTAAGAATTTTTGCAATTACATCCATTTGCACTCCTAATGCTCCAGCTGCTATACCTACTGCAATTCCCACTGACATATCCTGCCCCGTGTGAATTGTAAGTGCAGTTGCAACTACCGCTGCCATTCCATAATTAGGAACACTTGAGCCACCAATTGCTGCCACACCAAGTGACATCAACTGTATACTTGCGCCAACTATCAAAGCAGTCTTCGGATCACCCATAACAGCACCTACCAGCACTGCATAAAACATATAATTGTCTGTTATAATCTGAGGACCATAGTTGTCTAAATACTGTAATCCTGCTATTACTGCCGCTGCGATTACAAATCCTATTGCCATTGTTTTTTCCTCCTACTTTCTTTATATTAATTTTTCCAACGGTTCAGGTTTATCATTTGGAACATACTGAACTAAAACTCTCGTGCCTTTTTCCATGATTTTTTTAAAGACAGATTCATCCTTTTTTTTCACATAAGCCCTTTTACTTACTTTTATACTTTCTGTATTTTCAGGCACTTCTGTTCCACCTAAAATTAGCGTTCCAATCTCATTTCCGTCCTCAATCAAATCTAAAATTATCTGCGGATCATTACATACAACAAAGACTTTCTGCCCATTGTATTTACCATTTTTAAAATTGGTATATGCAGTTTCTCTATTGATAATTGATAAAGAAACCCCCGACGGTTTTCCTATTCGCATTGCCTCCTTTAGCATTGGCGTATTAGCCGTTTTGTCATCAATTACCATAACTCTGTTTGCACCGGACTTTGGTGTCCACTGAGAAGCTACTATTCCATGTAACAATCTGTTGTCTAATCTTGCTAATGAAATTCCCATAATTTTCTCCTTTCCTGCTTTTAGTTTTTTTATTTTTAAATACATTCGTATCAACGAATTTCTCTATAAATATCCATAAGAAACTTTCCTACACCATCATTATTATTTTCTGTAATAACATACTTTGCACACTTTTTAACCTCATCTAAAGCATTTCCCATTGCCACTGGAATTCCTGCATAATTAAGCATTGATATGTCACTTTCGCTATCTCCAATTGCAACTACGCTTTTCCTATTAATTCCCAACTGTTCACATAACCACCCTAAAGCTATACCCTTACTAGTTTTTTTTGAACATGCTTCAACAGCCAATATGTTAGACTGCATAATTATTATTTTCTTATACTTATTCTTCAACCTCTTAATTTTTTTCACATCGCCAGGGCTGTTAAGTAATGTTCCTATTTTTTCAGGAATAATATTTTTCTCCATTATAATATCTATCAAACTTTCTTCATTCACACCTGATACTTCAAAAAATTCAGCAAACGTATTCAGTAAAAAATTTGTTATATTTTTTGTTGAATAATAAATTTTTTCGTTACTTACAAAATATGTAAATATTTGATATCTTTCCAATTCTTTTATTAAATCAATTGATTCAAATAAATCCATTGAAACTACTCTTAGATTTTTCTGTTTAACGCAATCTTTTATAATTCCACCATTCTCTCCAATAAAATATCTGATTCCAATTGGTTCAAGTTTCTTCTGAACAATATCATCATTTGACATCCTTCCGGATGTTGGCACAATGTATATACCTTTACTTATAATTTTCTCCATAACACGCATACTTTCAGGGGAAATCTTTTTGTTGTCATTTAATAGCGTGCCATCTAAATCTAATGCTATTAATTCTATTTTCTGCATGCAACCTCCTTATAATATGTTTTCACCTTCTTTTTAGTATATTCAAATATTAACACACAATTTCTGCATTTTATAGCATATAAAGCATAATATCATACTTTATTTTTGTGCTTACAGCACAATTTTATTGTGTTATAATGTATAATTATGAATACATTTTCGTGTATTAATCTGGCAAATCCGATTTTCTTCCCTAATGATTTAAAGGCAAAAAAGTCATAAAGTCTTTATCATAAAAAGAAATATATCTGATAATTAGGTTCTTTTATAACAATACCAAACTTAAAGACATATCATAAACTGCTATTTTATGCAGATTATGATATGTCACAAGCGCCTAATAAATACTTAAAAAGGAGATATTATCATGTCACTGACACTTGAATATTTTTATCAAAAAACAAGCACCAAATATAATTTAAAATTATTGACTACTTCTGTGAATCTTAATAAAGAAATAACTTGGGTATACCTTTTAGACGATATAAATAACAGTTCTTTTGTAAGAGGTGGAGAACTAATTATCACAACCGGTCTAACTACTAAATGCACTCAGAAACTAGACCATCTAATAAACGCGGCTTACATCAAAGGTTCCTGTGGTTTACTAATCAATACTGGTATGTATATTAAAGATGTTCCCTCTCGAATAATCGAATTTGGGGAAAAAAATAATTTTCCTATTTTTTCAATGCCATGGGACACTCATATAGCTGATATAATGCAGGAATATTGTAACGAAATTATTTCCGAGCAAAAAGTTGTTTTGCAAAAAAACAGTGTATTTCTAAGAAGTATTTTACGTTCTTCTTTAAAAGAAGATATACAGATTCTTAATCAATTCATAGGCTTTAGAGTTGTTGCCAGTAAAATACCTTTAACCATTCTACATTTTGCACAAATTGAACTTGATAATATTCATTATTATATTTGTTCCACTAATAGCATTATTTCTACCGATTGTAATATAGGCTTAAGTAATCATATTGAATCAATTGATTCAATGTACCAATACTATATGCAAGCCTATAAGGCTTTAAAAGTTTCATTTATAAAAGGACAAAATCTAATGCATTTTTCTGACATTGGACTTTACGACATATCTCTTTCTATTGATGACAAGTATGTTTGTGAATATGCCCATAAACTGCTTTCACCATTAAATGATAGTGAACTCTTAAATACTTTTCGTGTATATCTAGAATGTAATGGAAGCGTTAATTTAGTTGCTAATAAACTTTTTGTTCACAGAAATACAATTAATTATCGCATTCATCAGATAAAGGAGCAGTTATGCTTAGATTTAGACATACCTGAAAACAGATTAAAATATCTTCTTGCACTCTACATATGCGATTGTGATAATATTAACTTTTAATAATTATCTGCATAATTGAAATTTAACCTGAATTATTCGCAGAACAGACAGTATCTGAACTGACAATTGAACCATGAATATGAAAATTAATCCTTGCAGCCACTTTTACGGCATAGTCACGAATAATTCAGTATTAACAGTATTAACAATATTAATGATTAATTAACTATACAAAGGAGCGTGTTTATATATGAATAGAAAAAATATTAATGGAAAAACAGTTTCTTTTTCAAGGACTGAGCAGGTACATGTAATAAAGCCATGTGATTTAAATGGTGGCGGTCGTTTATTTGGTGGAGCATTACTTTCCATGCTTGATGAAATTGCCGGAATTGTTGCAAAGCGCCATTCCGGTTGCAATAATGTAACAACTGCTGCAATCGACCATTTAGACTTTAAAGATGGAGCCTATGTAAATGATTTGCTGGTAATTATCGGTTATGTAACATATACCGGAAACACTTCAATGGAAGTTCGCATAGATACTTATGTTGAAAATAATGAAGGAATGCGTCACCCTATTAACAGAGCTTTCTTTGTAATGGTTGCAATGGGCGCTAATAACAGACCAACAAAAGTTCCACCGCTTATCATTGAAAATGAATTTCAGCAGGCCGAGTGGGACTGTGCCCTTAAACGAAAAGAAAACCGAATCAAGATGAAGAATGATTTTTAATTTCATTCACATATGCAATATATTTTTCTCTTTAAATTTATAATTGCATTCAAATAAAATATATTTCACTTAATTAAATTAATTTATTTTTCACTTGACAATTTTTTATTTTCTGTTCCATCCCATTATTAAAGGCTCTCTTTTCTCAAACACTATATATTGTGTTTTTGTTTTTTAATTTTCGCAATATTTTGTAGACATTCGTTTAGCTTAGTGCTATAATCTAATGCATGCGAAAGAGTTAAACACCTTACTTGATTATCATAGTTTAACACATCGCTTTTTTATTGCCTAAAAACACAATGTATTTAATTGTGTTTAATATAGAACAGCATTATTATCGTATTTTTAATGCTGTATACATGATATATGAAAAGAAAGAAGGAACGAAAAAATGATAAGTGTTATTAAACGTGACGGTCATAGAGCTACTTATGATCGTAACAAAATTGTATCAGCTATTCAGAAGGCGAACACAGAAGTCGACCAGGAAGAAAGAATTAGTGAGGAACAGATTTATAATATATTAGCTTCTATTGAAAACCGTGGTTTTGATGAGATGGCAGTTGAAGATATTCAGGATATTATTGAGCAGAAGCTTATGGCCGAGAAGAAATTTGTTCTTGCAAAAACATACATCATTTATCGTTATACAAGAGAACTTGTTAGAAAAGCCAATACTACTGATGATTCTATTCTTGCATTAATTGGTAATACTAATAAGGATGTTATGGAAGAGAATTCAAATAAGAATGCTGTAGTTGCATCAACTCAGCGTGACTTAATTGCCGGTGAAGTTTCAAGGGATTTAACAAGAAGAGTTTTACTTCCTGAAAAGATTTCTAAAGCTCACGATGAAGGAATTCTTCATTTCCATGATTCAGACTATTATTTGCAACCTATTTTTAACTGCTGCTTAATCAATATAGGAGATATGCTTGATAACGGAACTGTTATCAACGGAAAATTAATTGAAAGTCCTAAGAGTTTTCAGGTTGCATGTACTGTAATGACTCAGATTATTGCAAGCGTTGCAAGCAGTCAGTACGGTGGACAGTCTGTAGACATTAAGCATTTAGGAAAATATCTCCGTAAAAGCCGTGAAAAATATACAAGAAATTATCTTTCAAAATATGGAGATAAGGTTGACCCTGAGACATTAGAATCATTTGTAAATGACAGACTTTATGATGAATTAAAGTCAGGTGTTCAGACAATCCAGTATCAGATTAATACTTTAATGACAACTAACGGTCAGTCACCATTTGTTACTCTTTTCTTAAACATCGATGAAAATGATGAATATGTAGATGAAGTAGCAATGATTGTTGAAGAGATTTTAAGACAGCGTTATGAGGGAATTAAAAATGAACAGGGTGTTTACGTTACTCCTGCTTTCCCTAAACTTATATATGTTTTAGATGAACATAACTGCTTAAAGGGTGGCAAATACGACTACATTACTAAGATGGCTGTTAAATGTTCTTCTAAGAGAATGTATCCTGACTATATTTCAGCTAAGAAAATGCGTGAAAATTACGAAGGACAGGTATTCTCATGTATGGGTTGCCGTTCTTTCCTTTCTCCTTGGAAAGATGAAAATGGTAATTACAAATGGGAAGGTCGTTTCAACCAGGGTGTTGTAAGTATTAACCTTCCACAGATTGGTATTATTTCAGGACAGGATGAAGAAAAATTCTGGCCACTTCTTGAAGAGAGATTATCTCTTTGCTTTGAAGCACTTATGTGCAGACATCATGCATTAGAAGGTACACTTTCTAACGTCAGCCCAATTCATTGGCAGTATGGTGCTATTGCAAGACTTGGTAAAAATGAACCTATTGATAAATTATTACACGATGGTTATTCAACTATTTCTCTTGGTTACATTGGTTTATATGAAGTAACTAAATTAGTTAAAGGAGTTAGCCATACAGACCCTAAGGGACTTGATTTTGCATTGCGTGTTATGAAACGTTTAAGAGCTGCTTGTGATTCATGGAAAGAAAACACAGGTATTGCATTTGGTTTATACGGAACACCTGCTGAATCATTATGTTATAGATTTGCAAGAATTGATAAAGAAAAATTTGGCGATATCAAGGATGTTACAGATAAGGGTTATTATACTAATTCTTACCATGTTGATGTTCGTGAAAAGATTGATGCTTTCAGCAAATTTACTTTTGAAAGTCAGTTCCAGTCTATTTCTTCAGGTGGTGCTATTTCATATGTTGAAATACCTAACATGCGTAACAACCTTGAAGCTCTTGAAGAATTAGTTAAATTTATATACGATAACATACAGTACGCTGAATTTAACACTAAATCAGATTATTGTCATGTATGCGGATATGACGGAGAAATTATTATTAATGATGATGGCGAATGGGAATGCCCACAGTGTCACAACAAAGATCATTCTAAAATGAATGTAACAAGAAGAACTTGCGGTTATTTAGGTGAGAACTTCTGGAATGTTGGTAAGACAAAAGAAATTAAAGCACGAGTTTTACATTTATAGTAACATATATTTCCTACAGGGCCTTTGCAATTAATTTGGCGAAGGCCCATTTTAATGTATTATTTCAATAAATTTGGAGGTTGCTTATGAATTACGCAGATATTAAGCGTTATGATGTTGCTAACGGTCCCGGAGTAAGAGTTTCCGTGTTTGTTAGTGGCTGTACTCACAGATGTCCCGGTTGTTTTAACGAAGAAGCTTGGGACTTTAACTTTGGAAAACCTTTTACACAGGAAACAATTGATTATATAATAGATTTGCTTAAACCTGATTTCTACAAAGGTATTACGTTTCTTGGTGGTGAACCTTTAGAACACGTAAATCAGCAGGGGCTTCTTCCTCTTGCAAGAAAGATTCGTGAAGTATATCCTGAAAAATCAATTTGGTGTTTTACAGGATATGATTTTGAAAAAGATGTACTCGGTCGAATGATTAATGAATGGCCTGAAACTAAAGAACTTCTTTCTTACATAGATGTTTTAGTTGATGGTGAATTTATCGAAGCTCAAAAAGACTTATCTTTAGTATTTAAAGGTTCAGCTAATCAAAGACATATATTAGTTCAGGAATCAATGAAATCCGGCTCTCTTGTATTATGGGAAAAACCGGAATATATTACTAACTTTTAATATTCATTATGAAAGGATTTAACTATGACAGCAAATATTAATATTAAGAAACTTAAAGATTCAGCAGTCATTCCAACATACGGCTCTGAATGGGCTGCCGGAGCTGATTTGTATGCATGCCTTGATACACCGGCAACAATTCTTCCAGGAAATACTGTTTTCATTCCAACAGGTATCGCTCTTGAAATTCCTGTAGGTTATGCAGGACTTATTTATGCCCGCAGTGGTCTTTCCTGCAAACAAGGTTTGGCTCCTGCAAACAAAGTAGGTGTTATTGACGCTGACTATCGTGGTGAAATTATTGTTGCTCTTCATAATCATGGTGATTCTGCAAAAACTGTAGAACCCGGCGATAGAATTGCTCAAATGGTCATCACTCCATTTTTAACAGCTAACTTTATCGAAACAGATGAATTAAACGATACTGTTCGTGGTGAAGGTGGTTTTGGTTCCAGCGGAAAAAACTAAATAAAATAACGCTAAGTTATATGGCATCTTCAATTTTTATACAAAAATCGAAGATGCCATTCTTTATTCTCCCCGCATTACTTTATCTATCAGTACAGCAAGAGGTTCTGCTGCATTTACGGCCTCCTGATATGTATTTGTCTGAGCGCCAATTTCAATAAGCATACACTGTCTGCACACTCCAAGGTTATATTCATATGCATTAATGTAATTTCGTCGTGTAAAATCAGGATAATAAGCTTCCGCAGCTAATTTCATCTGGAGCGTAAGTGCTAGATTTTCAAATAAATAATCATTATGCAAATAGCTTATATCTCCACTTTCCTTAAATCTTGACATTCCATTTAAAAACATTATTTTAGCTGTTGGTTTTCCATTTATTTCTGTCACAAGATGGGTATTGTCATTTACGCCATCCCTATGTATATCCAACACCAAAGATATTGAAGGATTGTCTTTTAATATCTTTTTTACACCTTTTTCAGACTGGGTATAGGCTTCATTTCTATCAAGTACGCCATTTACAATATCATATGTTGTTTTATCGTGGATTACATTGTATCCAAATTGTTTTGATAATACTTTTTCCAATCTGTTTCCCACACCTATGATGGTTGTATTTTTATCCTCTGAATTACTATTTGAAAATGTCTCCATGGAATGTGTATGATAAATTAATATCTGAGGCTTTTTATTATTTCCTTTTATTTTAAATTTTTCGCTTAACGCCTTATCAAGTGGCATATCACTTTCTCTTATTGTAGTAGCTGCTGTAACAGTGTAAAATCTTTCAATGACTTTTTTAAACGAGCCTAAATTATCCTTTGTATATTTTGTGCCTGTCATTTTAGGTATTGGAACTAATTCTTTCTTCGCTTCTTCTACTTTTGTCTGTGGTTGTGTAGTTGTCTCTTCCACGGTTTCTAGTTGCGTCGTTTCCGGTTGTTCAGTTGCATTAACTTTATCATAAATTAACTGCACAACCTGTTTATATCCCGGGTCATTTGTATCATAAGAATATTCACTTCCATTTATATACTCTGTTACTACCGATTCTAAAATTTGTTTCTTCATTTCTTCTGACAAATCACCATGATTCTCCATATATATCATATACTGCGTTAATATGCTTGTATTTTCAATAATTTCTCCCACAAGAAAATTGGCTGTCTGCACGGCAGCCTCATTAATATTTTCTTTTGCTTTGTCTTTAACAAATGTATTAATGCATTTACTTGCTATATATATACTCAATACTATAATCAGTACTGACACAATTACCTGAAATGTCTTTTCTTTTACATTTAATCGCCATCCGTTTACATGTATTCCCTGCTGCACGCTATCACCTCAACATTTTATATTGATTAGCAGTATAATGGTAAAAACCTTTATCCCCACAATCATTATATGCAGCATGTTTATAATCTATTTATTGAATTTGCAATTATGGTACTTAGATTGTCTACAATTTCATCGACGTCTTTCGGCGTAACAAACATCTGTCCTATATCCTCTGTCATAATTTCTGCAAATAACTGATATTTTTCTTCAACAGTAAAATCCTCAAACACTTTTTGAAGACAGTTATTTTCCATATTCTGCGACAATAGATATATCAACTTATCCATCGTATCATTAACAATCGTAACACTATGCACAACCATAGGAACACCTATTGCTATTACTGTGCATCCAAGATTTTCCCTATTTAACCCCTCTCTATTATTTCCTATTCCTGAACCCGGTATAATTCCTGTGTCAGTAAGCTGAATTGTAGTTGTAACACGTGAAATATTTCTTGCCGCAAGTGAATCAATCGCTATTATCAAATCAGGCTTCATTTCATCTACTATACCCTTTACTATTGAGAATGTTTCCATTCCTGTCTGTGCAAGGACTCCCGGTGAAATACAATATATGTTTTTTCTTATTTGAACTAATGAGGCAGTTCTTGGTCCTATTGCATCAGGTGTAGCCTGAGCATTTCCTAATCCTACTATTAAAATAGCTTCAGGTCTTTTGTCTTTTCCGATATTTGCGTTAATTAAATGTCCTATATTTTTCAATAATTCGTCTGAAATTTTTTTCTGGTTATATTTATCATCTTCTTTGGCATACTTTGTTTCTATAGTAATATAATGCCCTTTTGGCTTTCCCATGACTTTAGCACCTTTTTCAGTTTTAATATTTACGAGAGTTGTTGTCATTTTAAGTTCATCATTATACTTTTTCTTTAACTCAACTCCATCTATCTCAACATTATCTTTAAATTTTTCACGTTCTTCTAAAGCTAAATCTGTATATATATCCACTCTATCTTCTCTATTTTTAAATCCTTTAAACTTCATATTATTCACCTTCACATTTTTTATTTATTTTGTGCAAATAATTGTAATTTATTATTCAAAAATATATTGACATTACATGCTCAATATCATAGAATACTAGTTGATGTCTGTGTCATACGTCCGCAAATCCAATGGCACAGATGGTGAAACTATTTAATTCCTAATCTCTCTCAAGGGAATTAAGAAACTTATTATTTCACGGAGGTGGACACGATGGCTAACATTAAGTCAGCAAAGAAAAGAATTCTTGTTAATCAGACAAGATATGAAAGAAACAAATCAGTTAAATCTGCAATCAAGACAGCTACTAAGAAAGTAGAAGCTGCTGTAGCTAACAAAGACAAAGAAACAGCTCAGGCAGAATTAATTAAGGCAATCAAGCTTATTGAAACAGCTGGTTCAAAGGGAGTATTCCACAAGAACAACGTTGCTAGAAAAGTTTCAAGATTAACAAAAGCAGTTAACTCAATTGCTTAATTATTAATAAAAAGAAGCTGTGGCTCTATTTATTAGAGTTACAGCTTCTTTTTTAATTCATACTTTTTTTACTTTCTTATACAACAAAGCTGCCTCTTTAATGAGACAGCTCTGTATTTATTAATATTTTTTAATTAACTATTATCAGGTTTTGTAATTATTAGTTCTATTTACTTCTAATTTTTCTAACCTTACTGTATTTTCCGTATACTTTCTTTCCGTTTACAATTACATATGCACGTACTTTTATATAGTATACTTTGTTACTCTTAATCTTTGTAAGAACTTTCTTAGTCTTGTTATTCTTCTTTACGTTAACTTTTGAAGCTTTCTTAAATTTCTTATTTGTTGCGTAACTAATTTCATAACCTTTTGCTTTCTTGTTCTTCTTCCATGTTACAGTAACTTTTGTCTTCTTAGCAGAAATTTTAACTTTCTTAACTTTTGCAGGTGATTTTACAGATGAACCATCAGTTAATGTTCCTGTTGTTACTTCCTGGTTTGATGAACCTGTTGTAGTAACATCCGGTTTCTTAGTAGTTGTTTCTTCTGTCTTTTTAGTTGTAGTTTCTTCTACCTTAGTTATTGTAGATTCTTCTACGTTACCTGTAGTTGTTTCTTCTACATCACCTGTAGTTGTTTCTTCCGGTGTTGTTGTTTCTTCTTCTTTTGCCTTTGAGCCTAAAACTTCTATTTCTGCAAGACCAACTGCTGTTGTTGAATCTGAAACTTTATCTACAACAAATTTAATATTTTTAACAACTTTTTCTTCACCTAAATTGATAATCTTAACAGAACCATCATTTGGAAGTTCTCCAACTTCAATTCTTGTTCCATCATCTAATTCTAAATGTGATGCTGTTATCTGATCATCTGTGTTTGGTCTGTCATAAAGTTTAATTGTTGAAACTTTGTACTCTTCATTGAAAGCAAGATTTAACCAAGCTCCTGCTCCTTCGTTCTTTGTTACCCATTCAGCCCATGGGAATCTTGTATGAAGATTTGCAAGTCCTGTTGCATAACCATCTGCAATACCATCAACTGCCTTAACTGCACTCTGGTCATCCCATCTGCTGTCACTACTGTTTTCACTTGATGCAGTAATGTCTGCAAATAATCCAATACTATTTGTTTCATGTTTATAGAATACTTCGTTAACCTTTGAGAATGAAGCAATCCAGTTGTAGTATTCTGTTGTATACTCACGAAGTGCCTTATCCTTTAAGTTATACTTAAATGGTCCCTGACGCATGCTGTATGGAGTTAATACGTTTTCTCTTTCGCTCCAGTTAAGCATTGTCTTTTCTTCAAGACCATCAAGGTGCTGCCAAGCTCCTAAATATGTGTTAAGTTCTTTGCCCCAACCGTAGTTACCCTGATCTTTAGGATATACTTCATCAGTCATATGGCTATGGATAATAGCTTCGTGAACTGTTGGCTGGAATTTATCGTTTTCCTTCTGGATATTCTTAATAGCTTCATTACCGAATAATCCAAAGTATGCATGGTCATAATGCATATCGTATCTTGATGTCATATAAACATCTGTTGGGTTAACACTCTTCATTACACTTTCAAGGTCTGCTAAGAAGTTAGCACGTGTGTATGAAGCATGTTCTCCTGTCATAAGATAATGATAATCATTTCTTACACTTTCATCACCATATGTTTTTGTTACACCATTTCTTGAAGATATAACTTTATTATCATCTGCAATGAAAATATTATATACAAAACTGTCTGTAAATGCTGTTGTGTACTGTCCAACACCCATACCACCGTTATCTGCATAGCCTAAGAAGTACAAGTGATCTGTTGGTACACCGATTGTATTTAATGCATTTACTGTATCTCTGATTCTTAATTTACCATGGTCTACACCACTGTAATCTCCGTTTGTTGCATATACAACGTAAACTTCGTCGCCATTTGCAACAGCTCTGTTCATAACACCACCTGCCATTAACATTTCATCATCTTCGTGAGGTGCCATTACTAAGATTCTCTTATGATGTTTAACTTTTGCGTCAACACCGTCAAAGTGTACTTCTGAAACTTTTGCAGTCATACCCTTTTCGAACTGGAACTTAATTCCTGTAATTTCGTCTTTTGATGCTGATACAACTTTTCCTGAATCTTTTGAATCACATGAACCTGCTTCAACCCATCCTTCAGATGTGTTAACCAATACTTTGTATGGTGCAGCTTCGCCTTCAAAATCAACGCTGAAGTTTTCAATATTGTATTCTCTGTCTAAACCGATTGTTAATGATGGATTTTCATCATCAGCATCAGGTGTCCATGTTGTGTTTGCATCTCTATCTGTAACATTTTCTCCATCCTTAGATGATGAAACTGTTACCGGCTGGCTGTATGCCAAGTCAATATCAATGTTCTGTCCTTTTTCAGTAAGAACAATCTTGTTTTCTTCTTCAGGATTGATTACTTCTTCACCTAAAACTTTTACTTCACCAATTGCAGGCCAAACTGCTACTCTTGACTCTTTGTGAAGTGGTAACTGTGTTAATGTTACACGAACATATTGGTATTTGTTATTTGCATATTCTGCTGCAATCTTACCATACTGTTCCTTTGAGAAATCAGTGTTAGCTGTATTATCCCATAACATATCCCAGCTACTCTTATCATTTGAACCTTCTACCTTATACTGCCATGCCTGACCGTAAGCCGGTGTTGTTGCCGCCTGAGCATCTTCAAGTGTAGGAAGTACTTCATGTTCAAATACTAAGTCAAATGCCTGAATCTGCTGAGCCTTACCAAGGTCAACCATCCACCAAGCACCTTCTTTTTCTGAATCTCCGTCGCCTACCCAAAGTGTTCCGTCGTTTCCGTCAATTGCATTTGCAGGATCTCTACTTACTGTTGAAGCTGTTGCTTCTCCATCAAGTGCAAAGTTAGTAAGTTCTTTTGGTCTGTATACGTTAAACTCTGCTACTGCAGGCCATGCATCTTCAATAGTATCTCCAAATGTAAATCTAACATATGAGTATTTCTTTTCTGTTATAGATTCATCTAAAGTTACTTTCTGTGTAGATGCAACTTCTTCATTTGCTGTCTGATCCCAGATAACATCCCAGTTAGTCTTGTCTGTTGAAGCTTCTACTTTATATTTCCATGCTGATTTAGCTTTATCACCACCGAAAGTAACATCTAATTTTTCGATATTATAACTTCCGTCTAAATCTACAACAAAGTTTGCTCTGTCTTCTGTAACTGTATCACCCTGATTTGACCAACCATTTGAAATCCACATTGTTGTTTCATCACCATCCACAATGTTTGATCCTACGCATCCAGGATCCCAATCACTCTGAGATGATGTAGTTACAGTCTTATCAAGTGAAATATTAGTTTCTGTATCTGAAATTCTTTTCTTCTTTGATAAAACAATGTTATCAAACTTAACCTGATCTACACCATTATCTGACTTAATCACGATGTATGTTGCAGGAACCTGTTTCTTAAAGTTAGTTGTAAATGTCTGCTTCTTGCCTGTTACCGTAAATGTCTCGCTTTCTTCTCCTGCTTCAACCTTTACAGTAGCTGTTCCTTTAGCACAATATGCTTCAAAACTTGTTAAAGCATACTTGTCAGGAATAGCTATTTTGTTAGCCTGTTCTTCATTAGTATATGAAGTAGCCCATAATTTACCGTCTGTTACGTTCCAACCACGGTTACCGAAGTCACAGTTAGAATATACACCTGTTAATGCTCCGTTATTGCAATCATCAAAATCTAATAAAATCTTTCCTTCACCAAGGTCTTCTTTAATACCACTGTTGTAGCTGTTATCAGCACCAATGTTTGGCTTAACAAATGATTTTACTTCGTTTCCGTAGAAATCCTGTCCGCCATTGTCGATAACTGAAATACCCTGGTCAATAACTGTTGCTCCATCTTTAAGTTTGTATCCGTCAACAGTACCATAAGTAATCTTAAATTCGCCGTTAACGTCTTCAACTGTTGCGCTTGTTCCTTCTTCTAACTTAACATAGTCGCTCTTAACTGCTACCCTGGCATTTTCATCGTCAGCTCTTCTATTGTTAAGATTTGCTCCACCGTAAGCATTGTTATTTACAACACCCATATAACGTGAATCCCAAGCCTGTGCCTTATTTACTCCGTTGTCATCTATCTTTTGAGCTTCTGTTATAATGACATTATTTCTAATTTTAAATCTATCAGTAGAAGTTACTGCTGTTGTATCATCCCAGCTACGTGTAATAGATCCATCATGGTCTGCATCCATATAAATCAAGTTGTTATATGCATCCAAGCTTCCATTACCGCCCTGACATAATGTTAATACAGCACCACCGCCATAACGGTTTGTACCATATCCATCATTAACACTGATGTTATATCTGTAGTATGTCTGATATGATGTTCCTAATGCACATTCAAAGAATGAACCTGATGGATTGTCATGTGTATAGTTGTACTGAACATAATTTAAGTCTGCATAAACGTCAGCGTCAAATGCCTGTGAATCTTCCTTATCACCGGAAGCTCCTGAACCAAACACTTCGTTGTACTGGCAGATTGTTTTCTGACCATGTTCCCACCAAATAGGAACGTTTCCGTTAGGACCACTGTTACATCCATTTGCAACATTATATTCAATAAGTGCATTTTCATAATCTGATGGACAAATAGCTGCGTTACCTACGTTTTCGCAGTAATTGCTACGAATTACAAGATTTTTACTTCTATATGTTCCACCGCCACCTTCAGTAATTCCACTTTCATCAGGGAATGTTGAGCTTCCCCATGTTGAAATAAAGTTAATACCGTAATGGTTTACATTTTTTACATAGTTTCCTTCTACAGTAATGTCTTCCCAATTAGTTGCTTTCTTGTTACCACGGATAGCATATACAATACCACCACGACCGATACCTGCCTGCTGACCGATTGGAATAGAAATTACGTCATGAACGTATGTATTCTTTACATTAATTTCATGAAGTGTTCCTGCATCCTGTCCCATAATCAAGATACCATATTTCTTAATATGATCATCTTTAGTTTTTGTATGGTTTGTTACTTCAATAGATGTGATTTCCCAGTATTCCTGATTATAGAAATATACTGCTGTGTTAAATACACGATTCTCTAAATCATCACCTTTGTCTCCACACCAGCTATCACCATTGATAACAGGTCTGCCGTCTTTAACGTCACCATATGCGTCAATTGTAATAGGGTTTCCTTTTTCACCTGAACCCTTTGGACTTAAAAGACCGCTCCATGAGCAACCTCTTTTAAATCTAAGCTTATCACCCGGCTTGAAAGTAGTTGCATTAACTTTTTCAAGTGACTTCCAGGCTTTTGTTTCACTAGTACCGTCATTATCGTCATTTCCATTTTCGGAATCAACATAATAACTTACACCTGTTGCCTTTGCACTATTTTCTGTATCTGCTGCCGCAAATGTCACATTGCCCATAACTGTTGTAACAACTAAAGCAAGTGAAAGAAAAAGTGCCAACAAACGATTTCTCTTCATATCTTTTCTCCTTTGTTTATAACATTTTCCCACAACAAAAGTTGCAGGTGTTCCACGTTGTTAAATAAAAATCCGTTCACTATATGCGCGGACAAATTATAAATACTTTGCAGCATCCTTATCTACAATTACCGTAAGATTGTTATGTAACTGTAAAATAGATGCCGGAATTTTTGGAGTTACAGGTCCAAAGAATGCATCTTTTACAATCTGTGCTTTCTTTTCGCCATTTGCAATCAGTAAAATTCGTTTAGATTGCATTATTGATTTAATACCCATAGAAAAAGCTTTTTCAGGAACTTTTTCTCCTTCATGGAATAGTCTTGAGTTTGCATCGATTGTACTTTGTGTAAGTTCAACACAATGTGTTGTCTTTTCAAATGATTCGCCCGGTTCATTAAATCCGATATGACCATTTAATCCGATTCCCAATAACTGCATATCGATTCCGCCTACACTCTTTATGACATTCTCGTATCTTTCGCATTCAGCATCATCATCTATTGCCATTCCATTTGGTAAATGAGTATTTTCTTTTTTGATATTAATTCTGTCAAACAAATATTTGTTCATAAAATATCTGTAGCTCTGTTCATGTTCTGCAGGTAATCCTTTATATTCATCAAGATTAACTGTTCTTGCTTCTGAGAAATCAATATCTCCTTTTTCATACCAGTCAACTAACTGATTATATGTTCCAATAGGTGTCTCGCCTGTTGCCAGTCCAATTACAGCATTAGACTTCATTATTATCTGTGCAGATAAATAATTTGCAGCCTTTCTGCTCATGTCATTATAATCTTTAGCTATAATAATCTTCATTGTGAAATTACCTCTTTCCCTGTTCTATTAAAAAATTAACAAATGTGCTAACTCCACCACCAAGTACTTCTACATTTTCAGGTCTGCTTCCTTCAAGTGAAGATACATCGTAGAAATCACCATTTTTTGTTTTTTCTGTCTTCATAAAGCTATCACTTCCAAATAGTCCGTCTTCAATTCCCACATACTCATCACCCCAGTATGAACATTCCTCAGCTTTAATTCCTTCTGACTCAAATTTACTTAAAATAGTATTAACATTGTCGCTCTTACATGAAATTCCTACTTCTAAATATTTTGCATCACATGTTGCTGAAACCTTTGTTCCAAATCTTTCTCCAATTTCTTCTGAAATTGAAACCATCTGCTTTAAGCCACCATTTATTCCATGCTCACTTAAGATATTCTTTACTCTTGACATTTCATCTTCCTGCATAAACAATTGGTCTCCACGTTCGTCATTAACCATTAAATCTATTTTGCAGTAATTAGGTCTTGAGAAAACAATATCTGTTTCTAAGTTATATTTTTCTAATAACTCTCTGTGAACCTGATAACAAATATCATGAATAGTAAGTAAGCCATTTTTATCCGGGATGCAGTCGGCAAACACTACCGGTTTGCCGTCAACCATTTCATAGTTATATGCACCTCGTCCAAGTCCTAAGTAAAGATTTGAAGCTTCTTCTTTTGTAAAATGTTCATGAAGTTTTCCCTTTGCAATCTTGTCATAAGTTGTTCCACTTACAATAACAAGCTTTACTCCCTGCTGTAGCAACGGTTTCATCGCTGCTACAACTTCTTCTACAGGGGCCTGTCTTGACATAACTGCTGTTCCATCCCAGTCAAAAAATATTGCTTTATATTTCTTGGACATATTTATCTCCTTCCTTACTTAGAACTATCTTTTCTCCTAAACTTTCATATGAAAGTTCGCAATCATTAAGAAGTGTATATTCTACCTCTCTTTCAGCAACCTTTATATTAAGATTACTTCCTTTGTACTGAAGGCAGAATTCATATGACTTCCACTGACTTGGTAACTTAGGATTAATCTGAAGATATCCTGCATTTGATCTTACTCCTGCAAATCCAAATACAATTCCCTGCCATGTTCCTGCCATATTTGCTGCATGAATACCTGCATAAAAATTGTTGTGAATATCATCTAAATCCATACGCGCTGACTGTGAGAAATATTTATAAGCTTCATCATCATATCCAATCTGGCTTGCTAAGATTCCAAAAATACATGTTGATAAAGATGAATGATGAAGTGTTACTGTCTGATAAAAATCATAATTTCTCTTTAATTCTTCATTTGTAAAATAATTGCTATGAAGTAACATTCCTAAAATTGCATCAGCCTGTTTTGCCATCTTCTGTCTATAAACAAACAATGGATGATAATTTTCATAAAGCAAATGTCTCTTTTCTTCAGGAATCTTTGACTCATCCCAAGGTTTTCTCATTAAAAATCCATCATCCTGAGGATAAATCTGCATTTTTTCATCATATGGGAAATACATATTTTCAATGATTCTATCCCAGTAATCAATTTCTTCTTCCTTAAAATCTATCTTTTTAACTAATGCATCATAAGCATCTTTATCAATTTCTTTCATTTTTTCAAGTGCCCATTTAGCATCTCTTATATTTTCCCTTGCCATAAGGTTTGTATAGAAATTGTTATCAACTATAGCATTATATTCATCTGGTCCTGTTACTGCACAAATGCAATACTTGTTATCCTTACATTCTGCAAAGCATCCTACATCAGCCCAAACTCTTGCTGTTTCAACAAGAACTTCTGCTGCTTCATCTACTAAGAACTCATCATCTCCTGTAATATCAAGATAAAGTTTAAAAGCGTAAGCTATGTCTGCATTAACATGATACTGTGCCGTTCCAAGTGGGAAGTAAGTAGAAGCTTCTTCTCCATTTATTGTTCTCCATGGATATAACGCACCTTTTTCATGACCAAGTATTTTTGCGCGGTCTCTTGCCTGATTCAATGTGTCATATCTGTAATTGAGCAGCTGTTTTGCTAACTCTGATTCTGTATAAATGAACACCGGAAGCACATACATTTCTGTATCCCAGAAATAATGTCCCTCATAGCCTTCACCACTAAGTCCCTTTGCTCCCATGCCTGTTCTGCCATCACGACCTGCAGACTGCATTATGTGAAACAAATTGAATCTTATTCCCTGCTGAAGTGCCTCATCACCTTCAACCTTTATATCCGCTTTACTCCAAAATTCGTCCATATGTTTCTTCTGAAGTTTCTCCATTTCATCATATCCAAGATCCATTGCCTTCTTAAGCTCATCCTTAATGAAGTCAATCATCTTGTCTTCTGCGATATCAAAATCACAAGTATATCCAATCATTTTTTCAAATACATATGTTTTACCTTCCTCCACTGATAATTCATATGTAAGTGATGCGTCCTCTTCTAAAACTTCGCTGTTTTTTATTACACCTTCACATTTTGTAAGACTACCGCATGCCATTGACAATCCACTGTGAATTACTTTTCCTTTATGAAGTAAATAATTATCTTCTGCTTTTAACTCTTTAACTGCTAAATGCTTTCCATATGGACCATAGTCAATTAATGGATTTGTTTTTCTTGTATGGTTTTCTACTCCTGCTTCTAAATATGTAGTAAGTTCTATTTTTCCACTAAAATTAACAGGAGTTAATTTTATCTGAATCGCCATAATGTTCTTCTTTTCTAAAGAAACAAGTCTTCTAAATTCAGCTACAACTTTTTTACCATTAGGTGATTTCCATGTAACATTTCTTACTACAACTCCATCTTTCATTAAAAGCTTACGATTGTAATTAATTATTTCACCCTGATTTAAATCAAACACATCTCCATCAATAACAATCTTTGTTTTCTTAAGATTTGGCAAATTCAATAATGACTGACTTTTTTCAGGAAATCCGAAATTCCATTCGCCATACATAATATGTTCGCTCTCGTAAAATCCGTTAATGAAATTTCCTTCAAGACCTTCATCTACCGTAAATGGATATCCCTCATCAAAGGTTCCTCTTGTTCCTATATATCCATTAGAAAGAGCAAATGTAGTCTCATTTCTATAGTTCCACTCTTTTAAGAATTTTTCTTCTGTAATTACCCATTCTTCGATAGGATATGTATTTGCACCCATGCTGCAATCTCCTTTCTCTTATCCTTTTACTGCTCCTGCTGTCAAACTTTCCATTACCTGTTTCTGTAATATGATAAAGAATATAATTGTTGGTAATACCGTAATTACTACTGCCGCAAAAAGTGCAGAATAGTTATTTGCAAATGTTCCTAAATAATAGTTAAGTGCTATAGGTACTGTTCTTGCCGTATCCCCACTTGTAAGCATTAATGCGAAGTAGAATTCATTCCATGTATTGATAAACTGTAACATTGCGATTGTTGCAAGTCCCGGTTTAGCTAATGGTAAAACTACCTTTGTAAATGTCTGAATAAATGTAGCTCCATCAATATACGCTGATTCTTCTAATGCTAAAGGTATTGTTTTGTAATAACTTGTCATAACGAAGAATGACATTGGAATACCCATAGCTGCATAAACAATAATTAATCCAAGCTTTGTATCATACAATCCGACTGTCTTAAAGATTGAGAACAATGGCTGTGAAATTGCCTGTGCAGGAAGCATTAATGATGCTGAAATCATAAGAACCAAAATTGTTTTTAATTTAAAATTATATCTTGCTGTTACATATGCACACATTGCAACTACGCATAATGTAACTAATACGCTGACACCTACTACAATTACACTGTTTAAGAAATATTTCTGAATAGGTGCATATTTAAATGCATCTGCATAGTTTTTAAAATTAAAGCTCTTTGGCAATGACAATGCTGATGCATTGATTTCTGCATAAGTTTTAAATGAACTTAATGCTGCCCAAATAATAGGTCCAATTGAAATAGCTACTATTATTAATAAGAAAATATATTTCGCAATGCCTGCGATTACTCTAATAGCAAGAGGCTGTTTTTTTAAAGTTCTTGGTACGTTAATTGTTTCTGACATTTTATACCTCCTCTATTTCTTTCTTCTGATTAAACAATCTCTGAATTAATATAACTAATACAAGTCCTAAGATAATCTGAATTACACCTACTGCATTAGCTTTACCATAGTTATTTTCAAGTGTTATGATTTTATATAAATACATTGGAAGATTAAGAGTTGAGTTTCCAGGGCCTCCTCGTGTTGTCATGTAAATGATATCGAACTGAGAAACCATTGCTACTGATGCTAAAATTACACATGTTCCAAATGCATTTTTCATCATTGGAATTGTAATGTATCTGTCAGCCTGTCCTGCTGTAGCTCCATCAACCTGAGCTGCTTCATATATTTCAGGGCTTATAGCTCCCATTTCACCTAAGAATATAAGCATATTAAATCCTGAGTAGAAAACCCATGTAGCTGTTACTGTCCAGAAAGCATATTTTGAATTTCCGAAAAGGTTAACAACCTGCATAGTATCAATACCTAATTTTTCATATAACATTTTTACTACACCGAATGTAGGGTTTAAAAGCAATGAGTACATAACTGCTGTTGCTGCTGTTGGAATAATGTTAGGAATTACATATGCAACTCTTGCAAATTTCCATCCCTTTGGCTTTCTTCTTAAAATAAGAGCCATTATAAATCCCATAAGCACATGTAATGTTGACTGAATTACTACCCATTTTAATGTATTTATGATAGATACTCTAAAATCCGGGTCTGCAAATATTGTCTTGAAATTATCTAATCCTAAAAATGTTGGCGACTGAGTCAATGTATAATTACAAAACGAAGTTGCCATAACCATTATGAATGGAATAGCATACACTATGCAAAATAGGATTACACAAGGCAATGCAAATAAAAATATCCATCCTCTCTTGTTTTTTGTAGACATATTTTATACTTCCTTTCAAAAAAATAGTGTTGCACTAACTTTTATTAGTGCAACACTTGATTGTTAAGAATTAATCATTTTTCTGCGCTGCATCTGTAAGCTTCTTACAAAATCCTTTTGCATCTAAGCTGCCACTTGCAAGTTCAGGTAACTGATTTGAAAATTCATCGATTACATTCTGATACCAGTAAGCCTGATTCTGACCATATGTATATGTTGCTTTTGACTGAATATCTAATACTTCTGCCATTAACGGATCAGATTCCTTTAAGCTTTCAGGTACTTCAATGTTACTTGATACAGGCTGTAATCCTGCCATTTCCAATGCCTTTAACTGATTTTCAGCTGTTGTCTCAAACTTAAGGAATGCTACTGCTGCTTTAATCTTTTCAGGGTCTTTTGCACCTACCATGTCACCAGGTGTTGGAACACTTTCCATTCCGTTTCCTGGAAGAAGCATGATACCAACTTTGTCATAGAATCCTTCAGGTGCTTTGTCTTCGCTCTTGAAATCAGGAATCATCCATGGTCCGTTAGGAAGCATTGCTACTTCACCGTTAAAGAAGTGAGTTGCCATTGTGTCATATTTTCCGCCTAAAGCATCTGCTGTTGTGTAGTTCTTTAACATCTTCTGAAGTTCTGCTGTTGCTTTTTCAACTACAGGTACATTGTAATCTGTTGGATACTGAGTATTCATAAATGTGTTTCCTTCATCTCCTGCAGTTCCGATTAAAGCACTGTACCAAAGATTTGATAACCAACCTAAGTCTGCACTATCCATACTTACAGGTGTGATACCTTTTGATTTTAATGTGTCACAAGCTTCATAGAATTCATCCCATGTGCTATAAGCTACATCAGGAGCTTCGATTCCTGCTTTTTTGAATAAATCTTTGTTATAGTAGATATATGAAATTTCCTTTGATACAGGAATTCCGTATACCTTACCTTCATATGAGTTGAATTCAAGATCCTGTTCACTAAACATTGCTTTCCATTCCGGATCATCATCTAAATATGATGTTATATCCTGAACCTTTCCTGATTCAGCAGCTAAAGCCGTAATGTTGTTACCACCGTTTAATACGATGTCAGGAAGATCACCACTTGAGATTAATAATTTAATCTTCTGGTTGTAAGAATCTGTTGTAGGAATTTCTTCAAATTTAAATTCTACGTTCTTACCTTCTTCTGTCTTCTGGAATGCATCAAATAAATATTCATAATAATCTGCTGCATAATCAGTACCTACATGGTAGTTAATTACATTCAATACTACCTTTCCATCATCGCTCTTTGTGTCGTTCTTGCTTGACTTTCCGTCTGAGCCACAGCCTGTCATAAGACCAGCTACCATTGTCAAGCACATGAGTGCACATAACATTTTCTTTCTCATATCTTAACTTCCTCCTTAAAGTTGTTTTGTTTATGTTCACATTATATTGTTTTATTGCAAATATCTGAATAGAATATTTTTACATAAACTTGTGTTTTTTTTACATTATATATAGTAAAAAATCACATACTACCGTGTTGTTTATTTAATTTTTTATACATTTTAGACAATACCATTAATAAATTTACTTTTTATTTATTGTAAATATTAAATATAAGGAGAATAAGTGTAAAATTGTTAGATAATTTGGCAAATTATGTAAAAATTTACGGATGAAACCTGCTATTTTAGATTTCATCCGTAACTATTTAAATCTTACTCTTAAGTTTGTTCATCTTTTCCGACATTATAAACATAACTAAAGTAATTAACATAATATATATTGGAAATAGTGCGATTGTTATGTACTGGGATATTATTCCGAACAAAGCCGGCATAATAATAACTCCCATATATGCAAATGCCATCTGTATTCCTATAATTGCCTGCGAATTTTCTTTTCCAAAATTATCAGGCGTAGCATGTATTACTGATGGATATATTGGAGCACATCCAAATCCGACAAAGCCCAGACCTATTAGAGGGAATATTTCTTTTAACATTTTGTAACTTGAAAATAACTGATTTGCCGGAATTAGCAAAAATACAACTCCTATTAAAATTCCGCATATTCCAAGTCTGATCATTTTTTTATCGCCAAATTTGTCTGCTATAAAGCCACTCAAAAATCTGCCACCCGTAATTCCAATATAAAACAATCCAACAAAACTTGCTGCTGTATGGTTGCTTAACCCTCTGTTTATTACAAAATAACTTGATGCCCATAATCCTGTCGTCTGTTCTACCGCACAGTAGCAAAAAAACGCTATCAAAACAAAAGCTACACCTTTTATTTTAAATATTTCTTTTAATTTCTTTGGTTCTTTCTTTTCAGTTATGCTTTCTTCATTTTTTTCCTGATTTATTTTCCATAACGGTAATGCCGCAAATAAAACAATAGTTAGAACAAGCTGTATTACTGATATTGCCAAATATCCTCCACGCCATCCCTTTCCAAGTGACATTGCTACACCCATTACATACGGTCCAACAGCTGCTCCAATTCCCCAGAAACAGTGTAACCAGCTCATATGTCTTGACGCGAAATGAAGAGCAACATAATTGTTAAGCGCTGCATCTATTGCTCCTGCTCCCAATCCATAAGGAATCGCAAGGAAGCATAACATATAAAAGTTTCCGGAAACTGAAAATCCAAATAATGCAACAGCTGTTAAAAGTGTACTTACTGCCGAAATCATTCCCGTTCCAAACTTATATATTATCTTTTCAGAAAATAAACTTGAAATAACCGTTCCACAGGAAATTAACATTGAAATAATTCCCTCCATTGACAGCTGCGCCCCTAAATCCAAATGCATTTGCGGCCAAGCTGAACCTAAAAGTGAATCCGGCAATCCAAGACTAATAAATGCCAAATAAATAAGCGCTAATAATAATGTAACCATATTCTTTCCTCTCTTTTATATTCATTTAAATTAACATTTTATATAAATATTAGTATTCAAGAATTTAATTTCTTTAATTTACTTATAATAATTAATTATTTACTTTCTTTTATGCTAATACTAATTAATACTCTCATTTTCAATTTCCCATTGCTATAGTGTATCAGTTTTCCTCTATTTTATATATATTTTTTTACAAAAAAATACCTCCTTTCAGACTATGGTTTTACCCAAATTATCAAAAGGAGATATTCTTTGAATTTTCACGGTTGCCCGTTATCGTCTGTAATCTGATTTATTTTCATTATTAACAAACCTGATGACATGACATTTATTTAGTTGAAATTTGCATTTAGGTCTACAGCCATATGCCTATTTTGAAAATTATATAAAGCATATGACTTCAAGACCCGGGAAATGAGAAAGCGACTTTTAATATAAACCTGTCCAACCACTGTTTCCATTATTTATATCTATTACATGATCTAATCCATTCAAAAAATCATCATCACTAACACCGCTTGTTGTTATTACATCTTTTGTATCAAATTCTATTATTTCCATTTTAGGATATTCATATTTTCTCTTCATGTATTTCTCCTTACTGTGCCTGATTAGCATTGTACTTTGTTGCCCAACCTTCTATCATAGCTTTTATAGTCTCTCCAAGTCTATTAAGTTCAGCCTGTCCGCCCTCGCTTTGTGTCATGTTATACGCAACCTGTGCAACTGATCTTGTATCACTCATATTGTCAGAATAAACTGTTGTAGTTGTTCCATCTTTATAAGTAATTGTTACATATGCATTTGCAATAAAACCTCTTGCAAAATTTTCTTCTTTAATATTTACAACTGAGCCACAGTAAGTATTTGTTTTTGCACTTTCGTTTTCTCCATACCAACCATTATTTGCAATATCTAATTTTGTATAGTTACTTTCTTTTTCTAATACGTTACCATTTTTTTCATATAAATCTTTTGTAGTTATAAGCATTCCTTCCTTTATAGCTTTCTGCTCATTAACCGCTTTATAATTATCGCTTGTAACTGTTGTCTGGAATCTCATTCCATAAGGATCTGCCGTTCTGATTCCTGCACCATTTGCAATTGATAAGTTTAATGTATTTACAGCTTCCAAATTAATATTGTCTTTTACTGTTAATCCATCACCTTTTTTGTACATTTCTTCATTATAATAATAACCGTATGTAGCATCTCCATTAACTGTATATGTATCTCCATATGCCGCTTCTGTAGTTGAATCTCCTTCTGTTACAGTATAAACCGGTGAATAAATGTTAAATTCGTACATTGCTGCCCATACCTGTGCAGTACTAGATTGATGCAAAGGCATTCTATTTATTGTAAATCTCACATATTGATATTCATTATCTTTATCTTCACATTCACCGGACTGACTTCTACTCCAATTTTCATTGTCATCGTTCTCATTATTATTCCACAGCATAGTCCATGTGCTCTGATCATTAGAACCTTCTATAACATATTTCCATGTCTGACCATACTGACTTTCACTATCTGATGTATCAGCCTTGGCCTCTTCTAATGTTGGATACGCATCTTTTTGGAATAAAACATTGAATCCCTCTATTTTTCTAGTTTTTCCTAAATCAACTATTATGTACTGACCATTTCCATTTCCATTTCCGCCCCATCTTGATGAAGTGTTTCCATCGGTAACATTTGTAGCCGGAAATCCACCAGCCTCATTACCGCTTCCTCCGTCACTATAATATCCTTTCGCCGAGCATCCTTTTGCAACATTTGTCACTTTAGAATCACTAATTTTAACACCATAAGCACAAAATTCTCTCATTGCAGTCCAAACAAGCGTACCTGGAATATTAGTTATTTTTATTCTTAATTTATTATATACGTTTTCTCCGTATTCCGTGTTTTTTCCTGTTAAAGATTTACTGTTATCAGAATTGTTACTATTGTCCCATAACATATCCCAATTACTTTCATCATCCGTTCCTTCAACTGTATATCCCCACTCTCCGTCGTCTCTTGAGGCTTCAAATACAATCTTAAAATCTGATATTTTATAATATGCTCCTAAATCAATTGTTATTGTTCCTGTAATTCTGCCACCTGCTATCCATAAATTATTTTCATTTCCATCTACAATGTCAGATACGCTTCCACTAGATACTCCCATATCCGAAGTAACTGTTTTTCCATAAGTCACACACTCATTTCCGGAAAATGTACTTACTTCGCATGTAGTTGTATCGTCTCCCTTAACAGCTGCATAATCACCCATACCAACTGTTGACACGGTCATTATTGCTGCAAGAGACATTGCCAATAATTTCAATTTTTTCATCTTTCCATCTCCATTCTTTATATGATAATGCAATTATATCGGAGTTATTTTTCAGTTTTAATGTAATATTTTTACAAATACTTTGAATTTTTTTACCATTTTTAGACATTTTTTACAATTTCTTTGTATACTTTAATATTTTTGATATAATGTTTATAGCATTCTAAAGTAATTCTTTAAAAATAATTACTTTAAGGTACGGAACTATAAAATAACATCATTCGAGGACAAGGCATGGCAAAAGGATTTTTACATAAAAAAAGGAAACTAAGAACACAGGTTACCATATTAATTACAGTTACTATTGCATTTGCTTTAGTTATTAGTGGTGCATTATTTTGCTATAAGACTATTAATGAACTTCAAAAAAGTTTTAAAGAACAGATTTTTCAGGAAAGCCGCTCTACAATTAGTGCCATATCAACTAATATAGATACTATCGATTCAATATATCGTATATTAATTTCAAACACCAGCGTATATGATTGGTTAGAGAACAATTATGCTGACTCAACTAATTCGGTTACTACTGCAAAACAGATAACTTCTTCCCTTATCATGAATAATTTGTGGGAAAAAAGTTATCTTGAATCAGTTTATATTTATAACAAACGCGGAAAGCAGGTTCATGTTTCAAAAAATGAAACAAATTCTTCATTAATTATGAATAGAAGGATTTACAATTCTCTTACATCTCCTTCTCCTTCACTTTCATTTAGAACCTTTAATGATTCAAACTGCATTTATTTTATAAAGACAATATACAGTTCAAATAATGGTCAGCAGATTGGCGATATTCTTATTTCAATTAACATTAATGAATGGATGTTCTCCCTTAGTCAATATGTTTCTAACGATTGGCGTATATTTATATACAATGATGATTTAGAAGTTATGTCGGGTTTTAAATATAATGCTGAATCAACTAAATTATCATCAATACATAAACAGATTAATGCAATTGATGCATTGAAAATATCCTCTGTTAAATTTGATTCTGACGATTACTTTGTTTTGTCAAATGAAATGGAGTCTATTAACATCAACGCTGCTGTACTTGCCCCTGTCAGTCAGATAGAACATCAGATTTACAATATTCTTTTGCCATATATTATTGCAATCATATCAATTATAATTATTGTTTTAATATTTGCATTTGGAATAAGCAGACTAATCACACAGCCTATTTCCTTAATGATTAATTATGTAAATCGAATTGCGCAGGGAGATTACTCAGGAAATATAAACGGGCTTGAAAAATACGAAGAATTTTATTCTCTCCAATTATCAGTTAACTATATGTTGGATGAGATTCATTCCTTCCACGAAGATATTACGGAACAAAAGTTATTGTTAAAGGATTCTGAAATACGTGCATTGCAATCTCAGATTAATCCTCACTTTCTCTTTAATGTACTTAATGCTATTGCATGGAAAGCTGAGATGTCTGATAACAATGAAATTTATGATATGACGATTGCTCTTGGAGAATTATTAAAAGCAACTGTAAAATCTAAAAATGACTTTGCAATACCTCTTTCAGAAGAATTAAAATATGTCAAATTTTACAGTTACTTACAAAGAATTAGATTTGAAGACCGAATAAGCATCAACTTTCATATTGATGCAGGTCTTGATTCATATAAAGTTCCTGTATTTTGTATACAGACACTTGTTGAAAATGCTTATGTTCATGGTCTTGAACCAAAAGAAAGTTCAGGTGAACTAAACATTTACTTATACGAAAAATATGAATATCTTCATATTTCAATTGAAGATAATGGTATTGGATTTAATGAAATCCCTGATTTTAATAACCAGGCACCTTCATCTAAAGAATCAGGTACATCTAAAGGGCATACCCACGTTGGTCTTCGTAACCTAAATCGGAGATTAATATTAATGTATGGTCCTGAATGTGCCTTACATATTGAAAGTACTCCTATGGTAAAGACAGCTATTTCATTTAAAATTCCATGTGAAAAATAAGAAAGGTGTGATAGTATGATTTTTCACTTATTAATAGTAGACGATGAATCTATATTTAGAAAAGGCCTCTCTGAATATATAAATTGGGAGACATATGATTGTGTTGTTTCGGCAACAGCAAAGAACGGAACAGAGGCTATTGAAATAATCGAAAGTACTCCTATTGACATTGTAATAACTGATGTAAGAATGCCTTCTCTTGATGGTATCGGACTTGCTAAATACATTTATGAAAATCACCCTGAAATATCTGTTATCATACTTTCAGGATATTCAGAATTTGAATATGCACGTTCTGCAATTCAGTATAATGTTGCAGAATACCTGTTAAAACCGGCTGCAAAAACAGATGTAATAAATGCAGTTCAAAATGTTGCGAAAAAACTAATTGAATCTAAATCTTCTATTAGTAAAAGTGAGCAGGCATTTCTTAAGGATCAATTTTTTCAGGAACTTACAGACCACGTTGTACCTGATGATTCCTTAAACAAGCTATCGGACTTTGATATTAATTTAAACAATTATTATGTAGCTGCATTTCAATTACCGGACGATATGTCAATGGTTGGAACGTTAAAAGATATAATAATCGACAACAAGCTTAACAGTTATTGCTTTAGATATAACAATCTTATTATAAATGTATATTTTGATTATGAAAATGAAGATACATCAGCAATAATTGATAACTGCAACACAATCGTTTCTTCATTTAAAAAGTTTACATCATTAAATGTAAATGCGGGTATAAGCGGTTATCATCACAGTGCACGTGATTTTTCAACAGCTGTTTCAGAGGCAATATTAGCGTTATCATTAAATTTTTATTCCTCTGCCCATGTTGTTGAATTCTCCAGTGATTACGTTGCAGGTAAAGAAACCTTTTCTGCGGATATTAATTTACTGCTACACGATTTTGAAAACTCAGTTATACAGTTAGATTTTAAATCTGCTTCAGATATTTTAGGCTCTATATTTAATAAACTTGAAAACAATTTTTCTGATGAAAATACTGTTAGAAGCATCTGCACTCAAATTTATCTTATTTGCTATAGAGTAATGCTTAAAAGTAATACTCTTCCTACAGAAGATGAATATATAAATAAAATAAATTCAGTTTCAGATTTCTTCCAGTTAAAAGAAACTGTCAGAAATCTTATAGATGATGTAAAAAAACAATTAACCCAGTCCTCTAAAAAATATAGTTCTTTCATAGAGGAAACAATTATATACATCAAAGAACATATTGCTGACGATTTGTCACTTGAGCTTATCGCACAAAATGTTCACACTAATGAATCCTATTTAAGCAGAACTTTCAAAAAAGAATGTGGTCATTCAATTGTAAGTTACATTACAATGCTTAGAATCAGTATGGCTAAGGATTTCTTAGCAAATACAAACCTTAAAACATTTGAAATATCTGATAAAATAGGAATTCATGACCCTGCATATTTTTCTGTTATTTTTAAGAAGAATACAGGTCTTAGCCCGAAGGACTATAGGAATCAATTCGTAAGATAATTATTAATACTTTAAGAACTAACATGTTATGTTATTAACATTAGTTATATATTAAGATGTCAGCGTCAAAAGGTTCAAGCCCACATGCGTTTGCTCATAAGTAGGTAAAAGACCTTAGAGCTCACCCTGACATCATATTAATTAACTTTTACAAAATATTGAAAGGAGATTTTAATATGGCAAACAGAATAATGTTAAATGAAACATCTTATCACGGTTCAGGTGCAATTAACGAAATTGCAACAGAAGCAAAGGCTCACGGATTCAAAAAGGCTTTTGTATGTTCAGATCCTGACTTAATCAAATTCAACGTTACATCTAAGGTTACAGATATCTTAGATAAAAACGACTTGGCTTATGAAATATATTCAGATATCAAAGCTAACCCAACAATCGAAAATGTACAGCATGGTGTTCAGGCTTTTAAAGATTCTAAAGCTGATTACATTATTGCAATTGGTGGTGGTTCTTCAATGGATACAGCAAAAGCAATCGGAATAATTATTGCAAATCCGGAATTTGAAGATGTAAGAAGTCTTGAAGGCGTAGCGCCTACTAAAAAGCCTTGTGTTCCTATTATTGCAGTACCTACTACTGCAGGAACAGCTGCTGAAGTTACAATTAATTATGTTATTACAGATATTGAAAGAAAACGTAAATTTGTATGCGTTGACCCACATGATATGCCAATTATCGCTATCGTAGATCCTGATATGATGTCTTCAATGCCAAAGGGACTTACAGCTTCTACCGGTATGGACGCCCTTACTCACGCCATCGAAGGTTACACAACAAAGGCTGCATGGGAAATGACAGATATGTTCCATTTAAAGGCTATTGAAATTATTAGCAAATCTCTTAGAGGCGCAGTTGAAAATACTAAGGAGGGTCGTGAAGGAATGGCTCTAGGTCAGTACATTGCCGGAATGGGATTTTCAAATGTAGGGCTTGGAATTGCTCACTCAATGGCTCATACTTTAGGTGCTGTTTATGACACTCCTCACGGTGTTGCATGTGCCATGATGCTCCCTATTGTTATGGAATATAATCAGGAATGTACCGGTGAGAAATATCGTGAAATTGCCCGTGCAATGGGTGTTAAAGGCGTTGATGAAATGTCAACTGATGAATACAGAAAAGCAGCAATTGATGCCGTTAAGCAATTGTCAACTGATGTAGGAATTCCTTCAAAGCTTGATGCAATCAAAGAAGATGATTTACCTTTCCTTGCCAAGTCTGCTGCTGCAGATGCTTGCGCATCTGGAAATCCTAAAGATGCAAGTGTTGATGACTTTATAGAATTATTTAGAAAAATTATGTAAGAATATTTGAGAGTGTGAAATACTCTCTGTAAATCCGTATTTCTATTTAGTTTTATAAAACAAAATAAAAGTCGAAGCTTATTTCAAAAAGTTTCGGCTTTTATTCATATTATATACTCAGTCACAAGAAAGAGCATTGTGTTTTGATTTTAATCACTAACTCAATGCTCTTTTTGTTAAATTCGTTTCTTTTTTTCTTCTTTTTTACTATACTTAATTAACAGCATTTCTACTCCAATATTTTCATCCATAGCCCCTCTCTTTATAAGTTGCTCTGTTTTTATACTTTCAGCTAACCCGTCCTTAAGTTCTCTCATTTGAAAGTTTCTTGCCTGTTGTATGCTTTTCCCTGCTATAAACGCCTGAACTCCCATGGCTTTTGCCACATCATTTTTACCCATGCCCTGATTTGATAAATCTTTTGCCTGTAGCATAAGATTAAATTGTCTTGTAATCATATACAAAATACGCATCGGTGGTTCCTTAGCTGCTATGAGTTCATAATATGAATCAAGCGTCTTTTTCTGATTCTTTGTAGAAATGGCATCAATCATATCAAATATTTTGACAGACATCTGAGTTACGCATACTGCATCTATTGCATCTTTATCAACTACGTCTGTTTTCATACAATAACAGATTAACTTTTCTATCTCAGTGGACAATGTTTCCATATCCGTTCCTACTTTTTGAAGCAAATACATCATATTTGCTTTTGTTATACGTTTTCCTGCATTTGCAAATAATCTGGCAGCCCATACACTCAAATCACCTTCTGTCTGGCTTGTCATTTCGCAAATATATCCACTTGCCTTTACTGCTTTGTATAATTTACTTCTCTTATCTATATTGCTTTCTACAAACAACATAATTGTGCTTTCAGGAATTGACTTAACATATTCAGCAAGTTCATCTCCACCTGACTTAAACATCTCTGTGTCTTCAAGCACTACTAATCGATATTCAGCCATAAACGGCATTGTTTCAGCCACGTCGATAATTTCCTTTACATTAAGACCCTTTCCTTCATAAAAGTTAGAATTCATGGTATCTCCACCATTTATTGCCTGAATAAGCTGATTTTTATAATTTTTAACAAGATACTCTTCTTCACCGCATAGCAAATAAACTCTTTTAAACTTTCCTGTCTTTATATCTTCTGATAATGTTTTCATTTTTATTTCTTATATCCTTATTACTTAATTAAATGCACAAATAATTTTAGCACAGAAATTCATTCCATTCATCTATTTTATTCTAATGTATCATATTTTTATTTTTTTACGGAAAAGATTTTCATTTTCTATAACATATTTATGCTTCACAAACAATTCTTCTAAATAGTCGGTTCATTTTACTTTGGATTATCGTATTATTACTGATAATATTTAGCAAATCTCTTTTTAACATTCGATTTCATTTTGCACATAAAATCTATCACTCCATCCTAAAGTCAATCTCGCCAATTAAATCTGTTCGCAATATTTCTGTATTATGCATATTTAATCTATCTATGGTTTCTATATGAGGATGTCCATAGCTATTTCCCTCACCGCATGAAATCACGCTGTATTTGGGACTGACCTTGCTTAACAGCTTTTCTGAAGAAGAAAACCTTGACCCATGGTGTGGAACCTTTAATACTGTATATTTTTGTGCCAAATTTTTTTCAATATTATTTTCTACCTCACTGCTTATATCTCCTGTTAAAAGCATTGAAAAATTTTTATACTTTACATCAAGTACAGTGCTGTTATCATTTTTGTCATCCATTTGATTTTTAATATCTGGATTTATGCATTTAATTTTTAATGGCCCTGCCTCTATTGAATCACCATTTTTCAAATAAAGCACCTCTACACCCATTGCATGGGCTAATTTCTCCATCTCCACATATTCATCGTCTTTATTTAAAAGCTTTGGCAATACTATATTTCTGACCTTTATTCCTCCGTTGTCTGACTGTTCTAAAAGCTCTCTTACCCCACTTACATGGTCATTATCAAGATGGCTGATTATTGCATAATCAATCGCCCTTATTCCTTTGTATTTAATAAACGGAATTATTCTGTACTTCCCTACATTTTTAACATCACTGCTTCCTCCGTCAACAGTTATAAAAGCATCATGTGTCCGAATCGCAATTCCATCTCCCTGCCCTACATCAAGAAAATTAACTTCAAATCCCGTAAATATATGCACAAATAAACTTATCGTTATTATTATGAAACTTCCAAAAACAAATATAATTTTTTTAATGAAAATTTTTCTCTTTTTTGCTTTCTTACTCTTTTTGCTTTCGACAATTTGCCCTGTTTTTGGTATTATCTTTTTACTCTCCTTATCCTCACTTTTCTTTAGATATATTTTCATTCCTATGCACATGCCTGCAATCGTACAATAATAAATTATAACCACAAATATATTGGGTTTGCCACATATCATATTATAAAATGGAATATGCTCTACTATCGTGCATAACAAACCATACAACTTTATAATTAGACACGCCGGCAAAATAGTTATCTTTCCAATAATTACAAACAAATATGAAGAATATAGTCCCACAAATCCACTCGCTATAACGATTCCCATTAATGGAACAATAATTAAATTTAGTAGTACTGAATACATTGGTATCTGATAATAATTCCAGGCTATAATAGGGTTCATAACAATAGTGATGCACAAGCTAAATCCAAATGCACTCCACCTTTTTCCTTTTATATCCATAAATTTTTCTGTTATTTTCCATACAAAATTCGCTCCTATTATTGCCGCAAATGACATTTGAAATCCACTGTTTATTATTACCATCGGATTACTGCATACAATAAGTAAAAATGCTAACGCTATCGCATTTATCCTATCATTTTTTCGTCCCAAAACTTCGCCGGCAATATTCATTATAAACATAATTGTTGCCCTTACTGTCGCCACCCCGAATCCGGTCATCATTGAAAATAACAAGATAATTGAAATTGAAAAAAACGCTGCCGGTATAAATTTAAGTTTCTTTCTAATTAATGAATACACAAACAAGCCGATTAATGAAATGTGTAACCCGGAAATTGCCAAAATATGTGAAATTCCATTCATTTGATATAGTGACTTAATATCGTCATTAATATCATTCTTATTACCAAGCAAAATTCCCTGTATAATCCCTCCGTTTTCCAGGTTACATATCTTAAAAACACCTACGTTATTATCATTGCAAATCTTTTTAAGTTGCCTTGTATAACTTTTCTTCAAATCATATAATCTCTGTTTTATAAGGTTTGTCTCATTAGAAGTTATCTCTACACTGCAATTTGCTATTTCTCCATACATTCCAAGAGACTGATAGTATTTGTCTGAATCAAAATTTCCTTTGTTTCGTGCTTTGTCAAATCTATTAATTATGCCTTTGCATTTAACATTGTTGCCGATAGATACAGATAACTCTTCTTTCGTTTCAAAAATCAAATTTACATCCTTTATTTTTTTCAAATTTCTTTTATTATTTTCTGCTAAATTCTCTATCGTTGTTTTTATTTTGTATCTAAATCCATATTTTGTGTCTGTTATCTGTAAAATTTCTCCATTAACAACGATTGTTTGTCCATTCATCTCATCTATTGATTTCTTTTTAGAAAGTTCTCCCTCAGTAATCAAATATCCAACAACCATAAAGCATAAACTTAATGTCATTAACATTACCTTTTCAATCTTTTGCTCCCTGTTTTTAAATAGTAGTAAAATAAATGAAAGCAAAACAAGCAGCACTGTTACAAATAACAATGCTGCCTGTGCATATATAGCTATCACCTCTCCAAGTACAAAAGCCAATGTTATTGTTAATATTGGTCTTTTAATAGCTATTCTCCTTCTTTTGTTTCATTTTCAATATAATCTAAGTTTCTAATGAAAGCGTTGTCTAACTTCACTCCTTTAAAACTTACATTTGTATCTCCATTTACCATTATCTGAACTTTATGAACATAGTTAAGTTCTGATAATGAATTTACTATAGAATATATTGCAAGTTCAGGAGAACCAACTATCTGTTCTGTCAGAAAATTTGAATTGAAATTTACATAACAGATATTATCAGTAGTCATAACGCTGATTAACTTTATATCTTTTGAAAAAATTCTATTGTATTCCTTTTCATCCGGACCTTCTATTAGTCTCTTTACAATAAATTCTTCTTTAGATTCTTCTCCTGTATAATTTTCCATAACATCACATTCTTTTAACTTAGAACTATCTTCATTTCCGTAATAGAGAATAAATCTTGTTGAAAATACAATGTTATTATCACTACCATAATTATCCACAAAATCAGTGGCCTGCATATTTCCTATAATAGTTCCATCTCTTCTTGTCAACGCACTGTCATTAACGGTAAATGCAACATAATCTACAGACTCAATCTGAGTTAAAGTAAGAACTACTGCTGCTCTTATTAACACTTCTTCATCCTTGCTGATTTCAAGATATTCCTCACTAAAATCCAATGTTAAAATTCCATCCAAAAGATTGTAACTGTTTACAATTACTTTTTTAGGAATGGCTTTACCGGTTAACTTCTTTATCATTTCATCTACCTGTTCTAAGGTATCTGAACTCTTTGTTTTATATTGTTCATTTTCAAGTTTATCTTTGTCCCGGCTAACATAAAAAATATAATTCCCATCATATCTTTTTGTGCTGCTATTTTTTGTTTTTCCACATCCTACCGCTGTAACCATAAGTACACACACAAGAATGCTGCATATTATTTTCTTATATCTGTTCATTTTATTAAACACCACGTTTCAATCTTTATTGTTCAATATACTTTAATGGAATACGAACTGTAAATGTAGTTCCTTCTCCCTCTTTACTATGAACTTTAACTGTACCTTCATGAAGCAATATAATATTTTTAGTTATTGACAAACCAAGTCCTGTGCCACCTGTTTCTCTTGCTCTTGCCTTATCAACTCTGAAAAATCTTTCAAAAATATGCTCCTGCTGGTCATCTTCGATTCCAATTCCTGAGTCTGCAACTTTGAGATAGAAATACTGATGATCTGCATTTAGCGATACTCTTACCCATCCGTCAGTCACATTATATTTAATGGCATTTTCAACTAAATTAGTTACAACCATGTTAAATTTGACTTCATCTACATCTGCCATTACAGGTCTGAAACTTTCAAGCACAACTTCAATATTTTTTACTTCTGCTATAGGTCTTAATCTCTTTAAAGTGCTTTCAACAAGTTCATTGATATTTACTGTTGAAATATTAAGTTTATCATTTCCACTGTCCATTCTTACCAGATTAAGCAAATCTGTTATTATATCATTTTCACGGTCAATTTCTTTTGCTATATCCGTCAAAAATTCCTGATACAATTCTTCCGGCACATTTTCCTGACCTACTAAAGAATCCGCAAGAACCTTCATTGAAGTTATTGGTGTCTTTAATTCATGGGATACATTTGAAACAAATTGCTGTCTTGACTCATCCTGCTTAGCAATTATTTCAACCATCTGGTTAAATTCCCTGATTATGTTTTTAACTTCCGTCTCACCTTTTTCTTCAATATTCGCCTTCAAATTTCCGGTTGAAATACGTTCAATAGACTCTTCTATACTCTTAATAGGCTTAACTAATATTCTTGAACAAATCCATGACATTATCAATGCAAATACTCCCAAGAGTAAATCAATAACAACTATGTAGTTAAGTATTGTGTAATAAAATTCCTTAAATGCTGTTGTTGAATATCTTGTATACATTGCTCCAAGTATTTTAGTCTGACTGTTACCATTTACATCTGTAACAGTAGACATTATGGGCAGTACATATTCAACATATTCCTGCTCCTCATAATAATTATATACTTCATCACCTGTCATTGCCTTTATAACACTTGAAGAAATATTTGTTTTTCCTTCGTCTGAATTATATGTGTCCTTTATTATAATATAGTCACTATTTATAACTTCAACTCTTCCTTCAAATCCTGTAGCAAGTTGCGACATTTCTGCCTCAGCAATTTCAGAATCCTGGTTGTCCATATAATTTTCGCTTAATATACAGTTTCTAAGTATATAATTTTGTGTTTTAAATTTTTCAAATCTTTGTTCTGAATAGTTATTGACCGCCATCTTTCCAATTAAAAAATTCGATACAATAACCGGTATTATAATCGCAATAAATGTTATTACAAATACTTTAAATCTCATACTTGTAATAACATTTACAAATTTATCTACTATCTTCTTCATTTATTTAACCCTGGAAAAAGTATCCCATTCCCCATTTTGTATGTACGTACTGTGGCTGGGCAGGATTTTTTTCTATTTTTTCTCTTAATCTTCTAACATGAACATCTACTGTTCTTGCATCTCCCGGGAAATGAGTTCCCCATACCAATCTTAACAATTCATCTCTGCTGTAAACTTTTCCAACATTTGTCGCTAAAAGTCCTAACAAATCAAATTCTTTTGACGTTACATTTATTTCTTTTCCTTCGATAAATAATCTCTTATCTTCTAAATCTAGCTTCATATCACCACTTACAATAACCTTTGGTTTTTCCACAGCCTTAGGTGCCTTCTTCGTATTTCTTCGGTTTATTGCTTTGATTCTGGCCTTAACTTCTAAAATATTAAAAGGTTTTGTGATATAATCATCTGCACCGTATTCAAGTCCTAATATTTTGTCCATATCATCGCCTTTAGCCGTAAGCATAATTATTGGAACATCTGAAAATTCACGCACCTGTTGGCACACTTCATACCCGTCAAATATCGGAAGCATTAAATCAAGTAAAACCATATCATATATATTCTCTCTGATTTTCTCTATAGCTTCTCCACCATCATATGCACAATCAACATCCATTCCGTCCTGTTCAAGACTAAATTTGATTCCTTTAACAATTAATTTCTCATCATCTACCACTAAAACCTTCATTTATACCTCTTCTTCTAATTTACAGTTATATCATTTTGTATATTTTCAAAAGTAGAATCTCCAATTCCTGACACATTCTTTATGTCTTCTATTGTCTGAAACTTTCCATTCTTCTCCCTGTATTCTATTATAGCCTTAGCCCTTGTTTCACCTACTCCTGAAAGACTCTGTAGTTCTTCAGGTGTCGCTGTATTAATATTTATCAAAGCATTATCACTATCTGTATTCTGCACAATATCAGTGTCCTGCTCCTGACTTTTCTTATATTCTTTCTTAGACAATATATGAATCTGTTGTCCATCATATACTGTCTCTGCAAGATTTAAATATTCTTTCTGGGCATTTTTTGTCATGCCCCCTGCTAACTCTATTGCCTGATATAATCTTGCTTCATTTTCTAATTTATAAACACCCGGGCTTTCAACTTCTCCACTTAAATATACATAAATATGATTTTTATTTTCTGTATATTCATAACTCTCTTCAATTGTTTCTTCGTTAATCATTATTTCCTTAGAATCATCGCATCCCGTTAAAATAATACCTGCACATATCATCAACACTACAATGCTTACATTCTTTGTAAAATAACTTAATTTATTTAATATTCTGTACATTTTTCCTCCTTTTTACGGAGTTTCCCTTAAACGTACACAATAATAATACCTAATAAAATTTCAAATCGCAATATCCAAATACCTGATTTTATTGATTTTATTTAATATTAATCTACTTTATATGCTCACTTTATTTTTTAAATATAAATATACCCACAACGGCTAAAACAACTCCCACTAATTTACTCCATTCAAAAGGTACCTTTTCCACTCCAAATATTCCAAAAACTTCTATCAGATATGCAACAACAATCTGGGAAATAACAATTATCAGTACAGCCTGCGCCGGGCCAAGATTATCCATACTTTTAATTACTGTCCATGTAATTACTGCCCCTATAGTTCCACCAAGAAGCATGTATTTATGTTCTACATTAAATATTGCAGTCATACTTTCCCTGCCTGTTACAAACCATGCAATTATGCAGACAATTAAAGCTGTAAACTGTACCCAGCTGTTTGCGACCCACATACTTGAACTTTCCGTTACTTTCGTATTAAAAACTCCCTGAATACTCATTAGAGCTCCTGAAATTAATGCAATAATAAAACCCCACATAATACTTTCCTCCCTCTTGAAGTATTATGTGAGGTTTTGAAATTTTTATACTAATGACTTTCTTAATATTTCAATCATTTCATCAACATTTTCTTTTGTAATCGTAAGCGGTGGCACCATTCTTAGTACATCGCTTCCGGCTGAAATTACTAATAAACCATTTTCAATAGCCTTATTAACTGTCTCTCCTACAGGTGTTGTAAGGACAAGTCCCTGCATAAATCCTTTTCCTCTTCTTGCAGTTACATTGTCAAAATCTTTAACTATTTCATCCAATTTTTCTTCCAAATATGGAGCAACTTTATTTACATTTTCTACGATTTTTTCTTCTTTAAATAAATCAAATACCGTAGAAACTGCTGCAGTAGCTAATGGATTTCCACCATATGTAGTTCCGTGATCTCCCGGTACTAATGAATTACATGTTTTTTCTCCTGCAACAAATGCTCCAACAGGAACACCACAACCTAATGCTTTTGCTACTGTAACGATATCCGGTTTAATTCCATAATGTTCATAAGCAAACATTTTACCTGTTCGTCCCATTCCACACTGAATTTCATCACAAATCATTATTATATCATTTTCATCACAAAGCTTTCTTATTCCTTTGATAAATTCTTCATCTGCAGGATATATTCCGCCTTCGCCCTGAAGTGTTTCTAAAACAATCGCGCATGTTTTATCAGTTATTAATGACTCAACACTTTCAAGATTGTTGTACTCAGCAAATTTTATTCCATCAATCATAGGTCCAAATGGTTCCTGATAATGTGCATTTCCTGTAACTGCCAACGCTCCTAATGTTCTTCCGTGAAAAGAATGGTTCATAGCTATAATTTCATGATTTGCATGACCGTCCCTATCATACGCATATCTTTTAGCCATTTTTATAGCACCTTCAATTGCCTCTGTTCCGCTATTTGTGAAAAACACTTTTTTAAGACCTGTTGCCTCAACAACTTTTTGTGCTGCTTCAATTGCCGGTACATTGTAATATAAATTAGAAGTGTGTATTACCTTGTCAATCTGCGCTTTCAATGCATCATTATATTTTTTATTATTATATCCTAATGCAAATACAGCAATTCCTGCTGCAAAGTCCAAATATTTCTTTCCATTTACATCATACAAATATACTCCGTCGCCTTTTTCTATTACAATTTTAAATCTGTTGTATGTATGTACTAAAAATTGCTCTGCTTTATCCATATATTCCTGAGCTGTCATTTCATTTCTCCTTGTATAAATATATTGCCACATCCTTTGATTGTTGGCTAATTATAGGAAATATTTATAGAAAAACTCTCTTCATTTTGTTTTCTATTCATTCCCAAATTTTTCCTGGTCATCTGCTAAAATAGCTGTTCCGATACCTTTATTTGTAAATATTTCAAGTAATAAGCAGTGTGGAATTCTTCCATCTAAAATATGTACTCGTGAAACGCCATTGTTAATAGCATTTATACAGTTATTAATCTTAGGAAGCATTCCTCCCTGAATAGTTCCATCCTCAATCAAATTTTTTGCTTCAGATACTGTCATTTCAGAAATAACTGTATTTGGATCATCCTTATCCATATAAACACCTTCTGTATCTGTAAGGAATGCCAATTTTTCTGCATTTACTGCTTCTGCGATTGCACTTGCAGCATCATCAGCATTAATATTATATCCGTGGAAATCTTCATCCAATCCTATCGGACATACAATAGGAAGGAAATCCTTTTCTATCAAATCTAAAAGGATATCCGGATTTACCTTTGTTACTTCTCCTACATATCCAATATCTTCACCCTGTGAATATTTCTTTTTAACATTAAGCATGCCACCGTCTTTACCACTTATTCCGATTGCTTTTACGCCAAGCTGTTCCACAATCTGAACAAGTTGTTTATTTACTTTATTAAGGACCATTTCCGCAACTTCTAATGTATCTTCATCTGTTACTCTTAATCCGTTTATGAATTTTGGCTCCATTCCAAGCTTATTAACAAAACCGCTTATTGCTTTACCTCCACCATGAACGATGATTGGCTTAAATCCTACTAATTTCAAAAGAGTAATATCCTGTATTACACTCTGCATAAAGTTTTCATCAAGCATAGCACTTCCGCCGTATTTAATAACAATAATTTTTCTGCTAAATCTCTGAATATAAGGTAACGCTTCAATTAATACATTTCCTTTTTCAATCCATTTTTCCATCTCAAGTTCTTTTGATCCCTTCATAATCATGGCCTGCCTATCCTTCTTTCTCTATTCCTTTTTTTATTATTAATTGCTTTTTTAACTTCTGTAATCTGCATTAATTGATACATATTCATGAGTCAAATCACATCCCCATGCTGTTGCTTCACAATCTCCCATTTTCACATCAGCAATTGTTGTAACTTCAGGCTCTGACAAAATCTTTGTAGCCATCTTTTCACTGTAATCTGTTGCTCTACCATTTTCAACTATTTTTAATTTTCCAACTTTGCTTTCAAAATAAATATCTACACTATCAGGATTAAATTTAGCTGTTGAATATCCCATTGCACATAAGATTCTTCCCCAGTTTGCATCATGTCCGTAAATTGCTGCTTTTACAAGACTTGATGTAACTACAGATTTCGCTAATGTAACTGCCTGTTCTTTTGATTCGCAGTTAATCATTTTTACTTCTAAAAGAGCTGTTGCCCCTTCACCGTCTCCTGCAATCTTCTTTGATAAAGTTACTGTTACTTCATGTAATGCTTCTACAAATTTATAATAGTCTTTGTTCTTTTCAGTAATCTTTTTATTTTCTGCTAATCCATTTGCAAGTAATAATACTGTATCATTTGTGGATGTATCTCCATCTACAGAAATCATGTTAAATGTATCTTTTATATCATTACTTAATGCTTCATATAATAAATCTTTTGAAATGTTAACATCGGTTGTAATAAATCCTAACATTGTACACATATTTGGATGAATCATTCCTGATCCTTTACACATACCACCAATTGTAACCTTCTTGCCACCTATCATTAATTCAACTGCTACTTCTTTTGGTACTGTATCTGTTGTCATTATTGCTTCCGCTGCCAAATGTCCACCTTCTAAACTTGCATCTAATGTAGGTACGAGCATTCCTATTCCGTTTACAATTTTATCCATAGGAAGCTGAGCTCCTATTACACCTGTAGATGCAACTAATACGCTTTCCTTGTTAATCCCAAGCATTGCTGCTGTTTCCTGTGCCATTTCTTCACAGTATTTCATGCCTTCTTCACCTGTGCATGCGTTAGCTACTCCGCTGTTACATACAACTGCCTGTGAAAATTCGTTTTCATATATCATTTTCTGATCCCATTTTACGGGAGCTGCTTTTACCTGATTTGTTGTAAATGTTCCTGCTGCTGTACAAGGTACAACACTGTATATCATTGCCATGTCTTTTTTATCTTTTTTTATTCCTGCGTTTAAGCCCATTGCTGAAAAGCCCTGTGGTGCTGTTACGCCGCCTTTTATTTTCTTCATTATATTTCCTCCAATTAACAAGCTGGCTTGCCCTTTTGATTATCCATATTCAGCTCGATTCCAGTTGCTTTGCAACTTTCATCTCGCTGTGTTTACATTTGTGATTCCCTGACTTTCGCCATTCTTTTCACATCGTCCCTTCGTTCCGATGCGCAACACGGCTTTCGCCGTGTCTTACTAAATATGCAAAACATTTTTTCTGCAAGCTAGCTTGCCCAAATTGTTTTGCATATTTAGTAGAATGGCGATGCGCTGTACCTATGGGAACATAGGTACTTGTTGTAAGCCTTCGTTTTCAGGTAATCCAAATATTATATTCATGTTTTGGACTGCCTGGCCTGCTGCTCCTTTTATGAGGTTGTCAAGGGCTCCCATCATTATGATTCGTCCTGTTCTTTCATCTATTTTGAAGCTTACATCTACATAATTGCTTCCTTCTACCCATCTTGTTTCAGGTGGTGTTTCGTTTTCTAATACTCTTATAAACTGTTCTTTTTTATAATATTTATCGTAAACTGCTTTTACTTCTTCATATGTAACTTCTTTTTTGAGATTTGCGTATGCAGTTACTAATATTCCTCTCTGCATTGGTACTAAGTGTGGTGTGAAGTTTATAAGCACTTCTTCGCCTGCAGCATATCCTAACTGCTCTTCTATTTCAGGTGTGTGTCTGTGTGTTCCTACACCATAAGCTTTTATGTTTTCATTTACTTCGCAAAATAAGTTTGGAACTTTTGCTCCTCTTCCTGCTCCTGACGTTCCTGATTTAGCATCTATAATAATTGATTTTGGATCAATTAATCCTTCTTTTACCATAGGATATATTGACAAAATGCTACATGTAGTGTAACATCCCGGATTTGCAATCAATCTTGCTCCCTTTGTCTTTTCCCTATTTATTTCACATAATCCATAAACAGCTTCATCTATAAATTCAGGACTTTTGTGTTCTATCTTGTACCATTTTTCATAAGTAGCAACATCCTTAATTCGGAAGTCTGCACTTAAATCTATAATCTTTACCTTATTTAATATTTCTTCATTAACTAATGATGAACATAATCCCTGTGGTGTTGCTGTAAATATTACATCTACTTTATCTGCCAACTCTTCTATATTGTCATCCAGACATTTTTCATCAACTATCTCAAACATATTCGCAAATACGTCTGCATATTTCTTATCTATATAGCTTCTTGAGCCATACCATACAACCTCTGCATCTTTATGCTGCTGAAGCAATCTTACTATTTCTACTCCCGCATATCCTGTAGCACCTATGATTCCTACTTTTATCATAACAGCCTCCTCTATTTATTCGGTAAAAAACTAACTAAATTCTATAATTACCTATTTAATTGCCGTAACTTTTATTTTAATCCTTTCCTTTATATATGTCAAAAATTGGTTACTGTAATCCTATCTTTTCTTATTAAAGATATAAATTTATTAATTTTTCTTTCTTTTGTCCGTGGTTCAGTATACATCTTTTATGTATATTATGCAATATATTCTTTAAATTTTGCATAAAACAGCTCATTTTTAATTTTATCTTGCATTTTATACATCATTGTTGTATAGTATCAGATAGTAAAAATATTAATGGAGGAATCACATGAAAGAGAAAGTTGTTTTAGCATACTCAGGTGGACTTGATACTACTGCTATCATCCCTTGGTTAAAAGAAAATTATAATTATGATGTAGTTTGCTGTTGTGTAGACTGTGGACAGGGTGAAGAATTAGATGGTCTTGAAGAAAGAGCCAAATATTCAGGTGCTACTAAATTATATATAGAAGACATTACAGATGAATTTTGCGATGACTATATTGTTCCTTGCGTTCAGGCTGACGCCGTATATGAAAACAAGTACTTATTAGGTACTTCAATGGCTCGTCCGGGCATTGCAAAGAGATTAGTTGAAATTGCAAGAAAAGAAGGTGCTGTTGCTATTTGCCACGGTGCTACAGGTAAAGGTAATGACCAGATTCGTTTCGAGCTTAGTATCAAAGCTTTAGCTCCTGACATTAAGATTATTGCTCCTTGGAGAGATGATAAGTGGAAAATGGATTCTCGTGAAGCTGAAATTGAATATTGTAAAGCTCATGGAATTGACCTTCCATTTGGTACAGATCAAAGTTACAGCCGTGACAGAAACTTATGGCACATCAGCCATGAAGGCTTAGAATTAGAAGATCCTGCAAATGAGCCAAACTATGAACATCTTTTAGTTTTAGGTGTTTCTCCTGAAAAGGCACCTGATGAACCTGAATATGTTACAATGACATTTGAAAAGGGTGTTCCTACTTCAGTTAACGGAAAGCAGATGAAAGTTTCTGACATCATTCGTGAATTAAACCGTCTTGGTGGAAAGCACGGAATTGGAATTATCGATATCGTTGAAAATCGTGTAGTTGGTATGAAATCACGTGGTGTTTATGAAACTCCAGGTGGAACAATTCTTATGGAAGCTCACAGACAGCTTGAAGAATTAGTTCTTGACCGTGCTACAATGGAAACAAAGAAAGATATGGGCAACAAGTTAGCTCAGATTGTATACGAAGGAAAATGGTTTACTCCTCTTCGTGAAGCAGTTCAGGCATTTGTTGAATCAACTCAGGAATATGTTACAGGTGAAGTTAAATTCAAACTTTACAAAGGAAACATTATTAAAGCCGGAACAACTTCTCCATATTCATTATATAATGAAAGTCTTGCATCATTTACAACAGGTGATTTATATGACCATCATGACGCTGACGGATTTATTACTTTATTTGGCTTACCATTAAAAGTAAGAGCTATGAAAATGCAGGAATTAGAAAAAAATAACAATAAATAATTAATTAAAATTTAAAAGCCTGACAATAGATTGATTGTCAGGCTTTTTGTCTTTCCTTTTTTTACATTTTATAGTAAAATGGTCTTTGTGTTTAACTATTATTATTGTTAGTTATTACGGTGATTTTATTACTTTTTACCAATCACCCGATTTTACAGATAAAAGATAATAAAAAGGATAATAAATTATGAAAGTAAAAGATTCAATTATTGTTATCCGCAAGGCTATTTTGTGCCATATAAAAAATCCCGAAATAAGGCAGTTTCTATATGGTCTTTTAAGTTATGAAATGATATCATACGTCTTTTTTGGCGTATTTACAGCTATTATAGATTATTGTGTTTATGCATTTTTGTCTGTTCTTGGAATAAACGTTATGTTTTCAAATGCATTGTCATGGTTGTGTGCCGTGATATTTTCATTCTCGACTAACAGACGATGGGTTTTTAAAATGGGTTTTGATAATATTAAGGATGTTTTACATTCCTTTAATAAATTTGTGTGTGCAAGATTTGCCACCCTTATCATGACTGAAGTAATGTTATTAATAGCACAGTTTGCGGCTTTCAATATATATCGTACTAAGATATTTGCCATGGTTTTAACGGTAATTATCAATTACATAATAAGTAAATTATTTATTTTTAAGTAAAGCGGACTTATATTTATATCGGTTCGTGTTTACATTAATATATAATGAATTGAGGATGTTTAAGGAGAATAAAAATGAACAAGAAAAATTTTTCAATCTCAAAATGGTTCGATGAAAACAAGTTATATTTGCTTGCTTTTATTTTACCTGTAATTTCAATGTTATTTGTTTACTACTTTAAGGATGTCTATCCTTTTGGAGACCAAATGTACCTTCGTAGTGACTGTTATCATCAGTATGCACCTTACTTAGATATTTTAAAAGAAAAATTATCTTCCGGTGGCAGCCTTCTTTATACCTGGGAAATTGGTGGTGGTATGAACTTTGTAGCTCTTGCGGCTTACTATCTTGCAAGTCCGTTCAATCTCTTAGTTTTATTTTTACCGGGAACAATTTCAGATGCAGTAAGTTTCTTTATTATTGCTAAAATGGGACTTGCCGGTTTTTCAGCTGCATACTATCTTTCAAAAAGATTTGGTAATAAAGACTTAAGCGTTGTGATATTTAGTATGCTTTATGCTTTATCAGCATATTTTGCAGCTTTTAGTTGGAACATTATGTGGCTTGACTGTATGTTCCTTCTTCCATTTATTATGCTTGGACTTGAAAGACTTGTTAATGAAGGAAAATGTAAAATGTACTGCATTTCTCTTGCTTTAACAATTTTTTCTAATTACTATATAGCAATTATGTTATGTATTTACAGTGTTTTATACTTCATTTACTTATCATTAGTTCGTAATTTTGATGAAGAAATAAATAAAGTTAAATCTCACCTTATTGCAATTAAAGATTTTGCTTTATATTCATTATTAGCAGGTGGACTTGCAGCATGCGTTGTTCTTCCTGAATATTTTAACCTTTTAACAACAAAATCTGCTGACTCAAGTTTTCCTGAAAAACTTGAAGAATATTTTTCAGTATTATATATGTTATTCAGATCGTTATTTGCAATTCCGGTTGCAGATTTAAAGTATCCACATGACCCTAATATCTACTGTTCTATCATAGTATTTATTTTGGTTCCATTATTTGTAATCTGCAAAAAAATTAATATCAAAGAGCGAATTGGCAAAACAGCTTTAGCTTTAATTTTCCTTTTAAGCTTTAGTTTTAATATTCCAAACTACATATGGCATGGATTCCATTTTCCAAACAGCCTTCCATGTAGAGAATCATTTATTTACATTTTTCTTATTGTAACTATGGCATATGAAGCATTTTTACATATAAGAGAAATAAATGGAAAACATTTAGCCGCTACTTTTGCAGGCTCTGCTTTATTAATTCTTGTATTAGAAGAATTGTTCAAGAATGCTGACTTTTTCAGTGATTTAGTAATAACAACAGACATTACAAAAATAATTTACACAAGTTTATTATTCCTTGTTATTTACGTTGTACTTATTGCATTGTATAAATATCATGAGAACAAATCATTTATAATTTCCTATTTAATTGGATCTATTATTTTCATAGAATTGATACTTAATTTTACTATTACAGGTATTCCAAGTACTTCTAACAGGGATGCTTATGTTGAAAGTAACGAAGCCTTCAAGCAGTTAAATGAAGCTGCAAAGAAAGATGCTGACGCTGATGGAGTTAAGTTCTATAGAAGTGAACAGTTATCACATAGAACACGTAATGATGGAGCATTGTTCAAATACAATAGTATTTCTACTTTCTCATCTGTATCATCCGCAGCTATTCAGGATTACTTTACTTCTATCGGATTACAGACATCATTTAACGCTTATTCATCATATGGAATTACTCCACTTACAGCAGCTTTATTCTCATTAAGATATGAATACTCTACCGGTGATACTTCTTTCCCTTCAGAAAGTTCACTTTTATCATCAGCAAGTTATATGGCTGATGGAAATAATCAGACAACACTTAATATTTATAAATATGAAAAGAGTCTTCCTCTTGGATTTGTAATTAATTCAAGTACAATGTCTGAATGGGATTTATCAGGTAGTGACCCATTTACAATTCAAAACAGTTTTGTAACTACAGCTATTAGCGGTGGCAGTACAATATTCCATAAAATTCAGTCAGATAGTACAGCTTCATTTACTGCAGAATTTGCTACAAGCGACGGAACAGATAACAATATTCCATCTGTTACTCCTTCAAGCCTGGATGTATATTTCTACTGTCCTACATCTGCTGAAACATTAAATGCAAATATTACTACACCTGATGGTGTTTCAACTTCACAATCTTTCTCATCAACACAGCAGAATTATATCTGCCACATTGGTACTGTTGAGAAAGGAAGTGCAATTACAATTACAGCCGGAGACGGTTCTGCAATTTCTGAATGTTATGGATATGCTTTTGATAGTGATGCATGGGCTGTTGATTACGAATTATTAAATTCTCAACCATACACTATCGAATCATTTAAAGATACTAAAATTGAAGGTTCTGTAACTGCTGCATCAAGCGGATTACTTTACACTTCAATCCCATATGACAAAGGTTGGTCAGTATATGTTGACGGGAACAAAGTAAAACCTATTGCTATATGTTCCGGCTCATTAATGGGTGTTTATGTATCACAGGGAACACACTCCGTTACATTTAAATATACACCTAGTGGATTTGTTTACGGAATACTTATTTCACTTGTATCATTGTTAATTCTTTTAGCTCTTATATTTAAGAAAAAATTAATTGCATTAATAAAGAAAGAATCTATAAACGGCAATGGCAGCAAGAGCAAAAAAGATAATGCCAAAAGTAATAATTCTAAAATTAAAAATGAAAGTATAAATACAAATAGTAATAAAAATAAACAGAAAGAAATAACTTCTGAAAACAATGCTACAGATAATAATCCTAAAGCTTCTGAGCATTAATCAAATAAAAGATTTATGAATTAGAATTAATAATAAGCATAGATATGAATATATACTAATACGAATATATACTAATACGAATATATATCAATGTATTATATTTCATTCATAACAATATAAAAAAAGAACTGAAAATGATATTTTGTCTGCTTGACATTAACGTATCATTTTCAGTTCTTTTTTTTTATTATTAAATTAAATATATGTTGGGTCAAAAACCCCAGTTTGGATACTTACGGATTTTTTGTGTCATGTACACTCACAATCCCAATCTTAAATAATTCAAATTATATTATTCAGCTGCAATAGTATCAAACACATCCATTATATTTGTGCTAACCATATTTTCTCCATCAGGAAGTGCTATATCATCCCATGCAGATGTATTAAAATCACTCTTTACGTCGCTAATATAATTGTCATATACCTTACTAAATGCAGAATTCTTAGTACTTTCAATAATTGCACTCTTATTCTGTGCTGTCTCATCTTTTAAATAACTGTTTTCACAATATACCAGATATAATCCGTCATCCTGAGTAATTATTGAACTCATTTCTTCATTTGCTAAATCAAATGCGGCAATTTCATAATCCTGTGTTGCCTCATTTTTCTTTATTGTTTTTGTTACTAATTCATCATCACTATACTGCTTTGCTTCTTTTGCAAATGTCTGATATCCACCATTAACAAGACTTATTACTTCCTCTAACTGTTTAGTTGCTTTATTTGTTTTCGTCTTTGTAGTATCGATATGAATATACTGAACTTTAATTACTCTGGCTTCTTCATCGCTTATCTCTTCTCCTACATTAGCTGTCAATGTATTATAAGCTTTCTTTGCCTTGTAATAATTTGTAAATAATGTTTCAACTGTCTCTTCTGTTGCCGTTGTATAATCCTTTTCTTCATCTGTAAGACTATTATAATACTCTTTTGCTGCTGCAGCTATTGAAGTCTTTTCTACATCATCTATTGTTACATTATTCTTATCAGCTAAAGCTGCCATTGTGTATGTGATTGATATATCATTCTTTACTTCGTCTTTTACAAAATCACCAAGTGTAGTCTTCTCAAGTTTCTGGCTCCAGTCAACAATTCCTCCAAAGTCATTTTTGTATTTATTTGCACTGTTAAGTATTATTAATTTTGCTTCCGACACCGAGCATATTAATTTGTCTACTACAAATGCCTCATCACTTTTAAGTCCAAACAAATCTCCGACTACAGGAGTATCGCTTTTTAAACCACATCCACTAAGAACTGTTGTTGCCATTACCATACTAATGCCTAAGGCAATAACTTTTTTCTTTATCATAACTGATACCCTACCTTTCAATTACATTCTCAAAATATCTTCTAATATAGAGTCAACATCAGGAGTTATATGCTTTGCACACTTTCTTATATCTGAAGGAGAATGTTGCATTGCATAACTATAATAAGAACGTTCAAACATTTCAACATCATTATAATTATCTCCAAATGTTACTGTATCTTCTGAAGTAACTTCGAATATATGCTGTACAACTGCAAGTGCATTTCCCTTATTCACATATTCATCAGTTAAATCTACCCAATTATTGCCTGATATGGCGATTTTTATTTTATCACCCCATCTGTCAACTATTGATTCATAAAATTCCTCTGTAAGTCCATATTTTGCATATATGGAGATTTTTGTAATAGGTTCTTTAACTTCCTTAAAGTCCTTTACATTTTCTGTGGAAAATCCATGCTCTGCAAGATATCTTGTAAAATCAGTATCATATGTGCTTACATAAGATCCTGTTTCTCCTGCTAAAAGAACTCTGCAGTCTCTTTTCTTCTGCATTTCATTCATTATTGTTACGCTAAGCATTTTATCTATAGGTGTCTTACATAAGACTTTCCCCTGATACATAACAACTCCACCATTATTAGTGATATAAATAATGTCATTTTTTATCTTTCCAAAAAGGGGTCTGATAGCATCATAGTCTCTCCCTGATGCTACCGCAAACAAAACTCCTTTTTCCTTTAATTCACCCAAAAGAGACAATGTTTTCTCACTTATTCTTGTCTCCCCCGGTTTTATTAATGTTCCATCTACATCGCTTACAACTAACTTTATCATTGTTTTCTCTTTCAATTCCTTTTAATTTATTACTACATATTACTGCTATTTGCTCAAAGATACAACCTTAGAATATTTTCCATATACTTTTTTCCCATAAACTACCTTGTAACTTCTTACTTTGTAATAATATGTATAGCCGGAAACTGCTTTACCATCAGTAAATTTTACAACAGTATTTTTCTTTGTTGTTCTTACTCTTCTATATTTTAACTGGATGTTTGACTTTTTGTATACCTGATATCCTGTAACCCATTTATCTCTCTTCCATCTTACTACAGCACTATTTCCCTGCAACGCCATTGCGGATACAGATTTTACCCTCTTTGGAACTACTTTTGCAGATGCTGCTGCTGAGAATGATGATTTATGTGTTTTTCCACCACTAACAGTATAAGTTCTTATTTTGTAGCTATATGTGTTTCCTGTAACAAGTTTTTTATCTTTATATGATGTTACGGAAGCCGACAATTTAGCAATCTTTTTATATTTGCCTGCACTGTTTCTTCTGTAAATAATATATCCACTTACATTTGTTGCCGCATTCCATGTCAGTTTAATTGTGTTCTGATTATATGAAGCAACAGACTTAAAGCCAATCTGACCTGAAATAACAGTTATCAATGCCGTTGCTGTCTTTTTACCATTGTTAGTAGTAACTGTAATTGTTGCTGTTCCCGGAGCTACTGCTGTTACCACTCCCTTTTTAACTTTAGCTACAGCCGTGTTATCTGATTTCCATTTTACATTTTTATTAGTAGCATCCTCAGGAATCACCGTTGCTTTTAAAGTATATGTTTTTCCCACTCTTAAAGTCTTCTTTGTTTTGTTAAGTTTTACTCCTGTTACCGGACGTATAACTTTAATTTCACAAGTACCTACAGCTCCACCTATAGCTGTTGCAGTCGCAGATATTGTGGCTTTTCCTACTCCAACACCTTTTACTTTTCCTGTTTTTGAAACTTTAGCTACTAACGTGTTACTTGAAGTCCATGTTACTGTCTTATCCGGTGCATCAGCAGGATATACTGTTGCATTTAATTTTACTTTCTTGCCTATACCAATTGTTGCCTTTGTCTTATCTAATACACATCCTTTTGTGAATACTTGTATTGTATATGTTGCAAAATTACCACTTACTGCAAATGCTCTTATTGTAGTTGTTCCATCACCTACAGCGGTAATATTTCCTGCATCATCAACTGTTGCTACAGCAGGATTGTCTGAACGGTAAATTACTTTTTCATTAGGGTTTGATGTAGTTGCCTTAGCACTTACTGTTGTACCTGTAATCAAATTATTTTCAACTTCAGGTGTAACATATTCTGTTGAAACATATCCTGTATAAGAAACTCCGTTTTTTACTACATCAACTTTGGTCCAATATGGATTACTTAACCAGCTTACTGAATACTTTCTGTCTGTAAGCACGTTTTCTTTTATTGTAACGACATCATCTTTACTTAATTTAGTTAATGAACTATATCCGGTACTTGGGCCCTGTCTAAGATTTACATTTGATGTAATAACACCTGTCTTATCTCCTGATTTGCCCATTGTAACAGTTGTATTATCTCCAGGCATATTGTTGTATACAGGAATTATAAAATGACGCTGATTACTTTTAATTCCCAATGTATCATAAGCTTTTGCTGTAGTTCCTGTCTCTGATGCACAGCCAAATATATTTGTCATGTACTGATGTTTATATGTATTTTTAGCTGTTACATTAAACTTCTGCAAATATGTTGTATTCTGTCCTACATTGATATACTTTTCAGCTATATATTGTGCTCCACCTATTATTGAAGCTCCCGGAGTATTCCAAGGTGTACCATATCCATTCTTTGCGTTTGAAGCCCATTTTAAACCGTTTAAAATGGGCTGTGAACTTGTACTTGCACCTATATTATAGAAATTATAAATTCCTTTATATGATGTTGAATAATTTCCGGATACACTTCCACTTGCTCCCATTCCTGCATAAATTCCGTTTCTACCTGAACCTAGTTCCTGTAATATTTTTGAAGCAATATAATATGCACTTGCACCTGAAGTCTGAGCCGCCTGCAATATCTTTGATGAATAGCTTTCTGCCGTTGGAATATATGTTCCATTTGCATCAAGGTAAGCTATATTTGTATTAGCCATAAATGAACCTGTAAGTATTGCCTCAACGCCTGCCTGTGTCTGATTAGCTGCATCATATGCTAAATTTTCAAACATAAAAACATATGTATCGTTAAGAAAATTTCTTGGATCCATAAAGTATGCTACTGCATTTTTAGAAGCTGTTACCCATGTACTTCCATCTTTTGCAATATATTTTCCTGTAGCTGTATTATAGTCACCTGAAGCATTGCTCTGTAAAAACTCTGAATAGTTTGTATGTGTAAGACTTCTGTCATTAGATGCTTCATTATCTACTGCTGTTCCAAAATCAATTCCTGTATTAAAAGGCTGAAATGTCCAGTTAGGATATGTTGCATGTAACTGTCTTAAATACGGCTTGTAACTTTCCGGAAATCCACTTATGCTCGCCTCAAATGTTGCGTCATCTGCTTTGACTTCCGTAACTCCACTAAACTGTATGCTACTTACGATAATTGCAATTGCTAAAATTGTAACCTGTATATTCTTTGCTATTTTTGTAAAAATTTTACTTTTCAAGTGTATCCCTCTTTTCTCCTAAGTCCTCATTTATATTCGAACTTTAACACCTTTCGTATCTCTTCTTCCTGTTTTAAGTTTTCTAAGTTCAACTTTCTTTCCCTTGTATTCAACAACATCATTGTCTCCTACATCTAACAGATAAACATTAATTACAAAATCATCTGCATTTAATTTAATTCCTCTTACACCAACTGCAGTTTTCTTCTTTTCAGGAATCTCCTTAAGTGGAAATCTTAAAAATACCCCATTTTCCGTCTGAAGAACTAATATTTCCCTTGTATACTGAAGTTCTGTATTATTTCCTGCACTATCCATTTGCGAAGGTGTATCAAAATTCATTTCTAACTGAACATCATCCATAGGCATAAATTCGTCATCTGAACCTCCTGTTAATGCAACCGGCATTTCATACTCTTCATCCTCGACAGGCTTTGAAGTAATTCTTGTAATCTGAACTCCTACAAGACTGTCATCTTCCCCAAGCTTTGTAGCTGCAATTGTATTTCTTGTTGTCTCAAATTCACTGCCATCAACAAGCTTCATCATACCTTTTTTAGTAGTAAACAATAATTTCTTATCTTTAATCATTGAAGCACTAAATAATGCCACAATGCTTTCTCCTGCACTACTGTAATTTCCAAGATTATCTATTGGAACACCTTTATCCCTAAATTTTTTAATCGGCATTTTTATTATCTTTATCTGATGCATGTTTCCATTGTCTGTAAAAATGCACACCTTGTCTGTATTCATGCAATTAAAATAATATTTGTTTTCTTTAATTACCGCTTCTCTGTTTCTGTCAAATGTGGCCTGGTCAATTAATTTGGCATAACCAAATTTATCCATTACAAATACTACTTCCTGCTCAATTATCTTATTATCATCAAATACAGCTTCTTTTCCATCTTCAATAACAGTTCTTCTTGGCTGACCATATTCTTTCTTGATTGCAAGCAAATCTTTCTTGATTACTTTTGTCATGGAACGTCTGCTGTGAAGAATATCCTCGTATTTAGCAATTTTATTTACTAAATCTTCATATTCTTTCTGCAATGCAAGAACTTCTAAACCTATTAATTTAGCAAGTCTTAAATCAAGAATTGCCTGTGCCTGCTTTTCTGTAAAATTAAGATTAGCTGCTAACAGTTCTGATTCAGGATTCTTAAATTTAATGCCTTCAGTATTTCCATTTACAAGACACTCCTTTGCCTGTTTTAACTGCTGACTTCCTCTGATAATTTCAATAATCAAATCAATAATATTTGTTGCTCTTATAAGACCTTCTTTTATTTCTTTTTGTTCTAAAGCCTTATTAAGCATTGTTGTATATTTTCTAGTAGTTATTTCATACTGAAAATCCACATTATACTTAATTATTGATTTAAGCCCCATAACTTCCGGTCTTCCATCAGCTATGGCAAGCATATTTACACCAAATGTATCTTCAAGCCTTGTCTTTTTATATAGCATATTTGTAAGTTTTTCTACATCTGCTCCTTTTTTAAGTTCAAGTACTATTCTTATACCATTTTTATCTGATGCATTTGAAATATCAACAATATCATTTGTTTTTTTATTTTCCACAAGTGAAATAACGTCTGATATAAATTTACTAATATTAGCACCTATCATTGTGTAAGGAATTTCTGTTATTACAAGCTTGTCTTTCTCTTTTCCTTTACCTTTTTCAAATTCAAGCTTTCCACGTAATTTTAATTTACCGTTTCCTGTCTTATAAATGTCTGCCAACTCGGATTTGTTGGCTACAATTCCTCCTGTTGGGAAATCCGGTCCCGGCATTATTTCCAGTAATTCTTCTGTTGAAATGTCATTATTCTCCATATATGCGATAACTGCATCTATTACTTCACCTAAATTATGAGTAGGTATATTTGTTGCCATACCAACGGCAATACCTTCTGCTCCGTTAACTAAAATGTTAGGAACTTTTACCGGAAGAACTACAGGTTCTTTTTCCATTTCATCGAAGTTAGGCATGAAATCAACAACATCTTTATCTAAGTCTGCTAAATATACATCCTGTGTAAATTTCTTTAATTTTGCTTCCGTATAACGCATTGCGGCAGCTCCGTCTCCTTCAATTGAGCCGAAGTTTCCGTGCCCGTCTACTAAAGCCATTCCCTTTTTAAAATCCTGAGACATTACAACTAATGTTTCATAAATTGAGCTGTCACCATGTGGATGATATTTACCCATTGCTTCACCAACTATACGTGCTGATTTACGATGTGGTTTATCATAGTTAAGTCCTAACTGTTCCATGGCGTACAAAACTCTTCTCTGTACCGGCTTAAGTCCATCTCTTGCGTCAGGAAGTGCTCTGGCACAAATTACGCTCATAGCATAATCTATGTATGATTTTTGCATTACCTCAGAATATTCTGTTTTCACTATCTGTTCTGACATATGTTACTCCTATATAATATGTATTGTCCCTCTCTACGATGGGGTTGGTAATCGGAAACATCTATAGAAAATAAATTCATTTTGTTTCCTAAATGCTTATATATCTAATTCTGCATCTGTCGCATGTTCGTAAATGAAGTCCCTTCTAGGTCCTACGTTATTTCCCATAAGCATTTCTGTTACTTCTGATGCTAATCTTGCATCTTCTATTTCTACCTGCTTCAAAATTCTCGTTTCAGGATTAAGTGTAGTTTCCCACAACTGGTCTGCATCCATTTCTCCTAAGCCTTTATATCTTTGAAGCGTAAATCCTTTATGATCTTTTCTGTATTTTTCTAAAGCCTTGTCATCATATAAATACTGACCTTTTCCCTTTTTAGGTACAACCTTATATAATGGCGGTGTTGCTAAATAAACATGTCCATGCGTAATTAATTCAGGCATAAATCTATAGAAAAATGTTAATAACAATGTATCGATATGAGCTCCGTCAACATCGGCATCCGTCATTAAAATAATCTTGTTAAACTTTAATTTTTCTATATCAAAATCATTTCCATAACCTTCAGAAAATCCACATCCAAACGCATTAATCATTGTCTTAATTTCTGCATTTGCAAGAACTTTGTCGATAGAAGCTTTCTCAACATTTAAGATTTTTCCTCTTATAGGTAAAATTGCCTGTGTTCTACGCTTTCTTGCGCTTTTTGCTGAACCACCGGCAGAATCTCCTTCGACAATAAATATCTCACATTCTTCTGCTTTTCTGCTTTCACAGTTAGCAAGTTTTCCATTACTGTCTATTGAAAACTTTGTCTTTGTAAGCATATTTGTTTTTGTTTTTTCTTCCTGCTTACGGATTTTTGCTGATTTTTCAGCACATGCAATAACATTTTTAAGCACTTCAACATTTCTGTCAAAATACAATACCAATTCTTCACCTGTAATTTCAGCAGCAACTTTTCCGGCATCAGGATTATCTAATTTTGTCTTTGTCTGTCCTTCAAATCTTGGTTCAGGGTGCTTAACTGCCACAACTGCCGTCATACCGTTTCTAACGTCTGCCCCTGTAAAATTAGCATCCTTTTCCTTTAATATTCCTAATTCCCTTGCATACTGATTTATTACCATTGTAAATTTTGATTTAAATCCTGTAAGATGTGTTCCACCTTCCTGTGTGTAAATATTGTTACAAAATCCTAAAATATTTTCAGAAAATTCATTTACAAACTGAAATGCTACTTCCATTTCAATCCCATCAACAGTCTTTTTGAAATAAATTACATCATGAACCTTTTCTTTTTCTTTATTTAATTCTGCAACATACGCACAAATTCCATCAGGCTCATGGTAAGTAATTACTTCTTCTTCTGCAACTCTTTTATTTTCAAATATAATTGTAAGATTTGGATTTAAATATGCTGTTTCATGTAATCTGCTTTTAATTGCATCTGCTTTAAAATAAGTTTTTTCAAATATTTCGCCATCCGGGTAAAACTGTACTGTTGAACCTGTGTCATTTTTTCTACATGTTCCTACTTCTTTCAAAGGATACATTATTTTCCCACGCTCATATCTTTGATTATAAACTTTTCCGTCTCTTTTAACATTTACCTCTAACCATACTGAAAGCGCATTTACAACTGATGCACCAACACCATGGAGACCACCGGAAATCTTATAACCTCCGTCTCCAAACTTTCCTCCGGCATGAAGTACTGTAAATACTACTTCAACTGCAGGACGCCCTGTCTTATCATTTATATCAACCGGAATGCCTCGACCATTATCACTAATAGTAGCACTACCGTCTTTTTCCAATGTTACTTTTATTTCATTACAATATCCTGCTAAATGTTCATCAACTGAGTTGTCAACAATTTCATAAATCAAATGATTAAGCCCTTTTGTTCCAACACTTCCTATGTACATTCCGGGTCTTCTTCTAACCGCTTCTAACCCTTCTAATACTGCAATACTATTACCGTCGTAATTACTTTTTGCCATTACTAACTCCTTGATTACTTATTTGGATTCAAAAATCCATTGCCAAAATGTTTTCTTAATAATCTGTCTTCATCTTCAAAATGAGCATAATCGTTAAGTCTCTCGATATGATATGTTCCCAAATCTTTATCATACATAATCTCAGATATACTACAATTTTCAAGTTGTCTGCCAAATGTAAGCCACTTAGCATAATCAGCCTTAACTATGCCTGTAAGTAATGCCCTTATAGCACCTCCATGAGTTACTACCACTACATTTTCATAATCTTTATGTGCTATCTCATCTATCGCTTCAAAAACTCTGTTAAATACCATTTCACAATTTTCACCACCAGGATATGCCATATCCTTTTCCATCTTTGAACGCTCTGCGAGAAAATCCTTATATCTTTCTTTAAGGACACTGTTTTCAAGTCCTGTTAAATCACCAAACTCTGCTTCCCTTAATCTTTCATCAACAAATCTTGGTTTCTTAACATATTCATTTATTATATCTGCTGTTTCCTTCGCTCTAATTAAATTGCTTGAATACACAACTTCAATTCCATATTTAGCTAAACGCTTTCCTACTGAGTGCGCCTGCTCTCTACCTTCATCGGACAATTCCACATCAACATTACATAATTTACTGTTCTGTCTGCCATGTCTAATTAAATAAATATTCATATCACACCTGCCTTATCTAAATCTTTCCTTTTTTTACATATATATGATACCTTCAGATTGCTTCGTGCTTCACACTCTCGCAATCTGACCAACATGAGCATATCGTGGGATTTCATCCCACTTTTATGCTCATGTTGGGACGGGTCATGAATTCCATAAACCACATTTGAGCAAGCTCATGTGGTTTATGGAATTATAACCCTGGTATCACAGGTATTGAATCATTCCAGGACCTAATTTGTCCGTTGGTCTTTCTATAAATCCACATTTTTTATAAAAATGTTCTCTTCCCTTTGCACACATTAAATCAAACATCATTTCCGTACCGGGAATCTTTAATTCTAAAACAAATTCTTTTATATTTTGTAATAGTCTGTATCCTATACCACTTCCCTGATATTCCGGTACTACAATCAGATCCTGTACATAACATATAACTGCTCCATCTCCCACGACTCTTCCCATTCCTACCGGTTTGCCATTTTCATATGCAACAACTATATATAAACTGTTTTCCAATGCTTTTTTAGCCTGTTCTTTAGTCAACGGTTTCCATTTAACTTTTCCCCTTAACATCAAATATGTATCTACATCTAAAACATTTTCTTTAAGTACCATCTTGTTCCTCTATTCAATCACATATTCTGCCCACTTTAACTAATACATTATACTTTATCTGCCAATTCACTTCAAGAAATTTTATTTTTTGCTTTGTTTTTGCTTTATTTTCATGATTATTATTTTTCATTTTGCCCACACTATTTTTATGCAGATTATTTTGTAAACCCATTTTGTAGATTATTTTTGTGGAGGTAATTACAGATATGAAAAACAGATATGCTTTTATAAATTCTTTTAGTTTTTCCCTGATTTTCAAATTATTCGTTTTAGGAATAGCATCATTTTCTTTATATTTACATATTGATATTGATGATTTACCAAATACATTTAGATTTTTTGGATACTTTACCGTACTTTCTAATTTATTCTGTTTTATTATATTACTTTTAAATATTATCAAAATGATTTATAACCGTATTTCTTTTTCGGAAAAATATACTGCTTTAAAAGAATACTCACATTTTTTTGTTTTATTTAAAGGAATGAGCCTTATGTCAATAATCTTAACATTTTTCATATTTCACTATATGGTTGCTAATTACAAATATCCTCTGCTTATAAATAACATCTTAAATCTTCCTATAAAAGATTTATTCGCTCATTATCTGCTTCCACTTTTTTATGTTATAGACTGGCTTCTTTTCGCCCCTAAGGGATTGCAGAAATTAAATGCTCCCTTCATCTGGACTTTATATCCTTTTGTTTATCTTATTTTTACATTTGTAAGACTCTATCAGGTGCCTGAGTCTTCATATTTTCATTTAAATGAGGCTCCTTATTTTTTTCTTGATATAAATAAACTTGGATATGAGCGGGTAACAATTTTTTCAATAATTATTCTTTTTATTATTTTGTCTATTGGATATTTGATTATCGGAATCGAAAAAATTATGTGTATACTTCAAAATCGAAAGTTATAATCTGGCTTTCACTTATTTTGCACGCAAACAAATACCAGGCTGTGAATGTAATTCGCAGACTTGTTATTAACTTGAGTTACCCCCCCCATTCTTGACAAAGGGCAAAAAATAGTGCTTCACTTTTCCAGCAAAGCACTATTTTTATACTTATTTTCTGAAAGTCGGTTTTCATACCACTTTCGGTTTTCTTATTAAGTTTATTTTTCAATTTCTAACCTAATACAAAGCATCTGATTGCCATGTCAATTCCAACGATAACCAACAATGCTCCACCTGCTATATAAGCCTTTGTTTTTTGTTCAAATCCTGCTCTGTATCCTGTATACATTCCTGTATATGCGGCAACCCATGTTACAACCACTACTAAAATTCCTAAATTCAAAGGATTCGTATTACAAAGTCCTGCTGCAATACCTGTAGTTATTGTATATCCTCCAATTACCACCAATGGAAGAATGTATTTTTTTAATTCCATTTTCTCTTCTAATTTTTCATTGATTATATCATTCTTTAGTGCCTTAATAATTAACCTTATTCCTAGCAATACAAATATAGCAATTGCCAAAATGTGTCCAATAACTACTTCGTCGGCTGTTGTTACTATGTTAATTAAAAGTCTTGAAATTATATATCCTACTCCAAGCATTACAAGCTGAAGCAACGAAAGAATTACTCCAATTATAGTAAGTCTGCTTTTTTTAATATTTGCCACCATGGAGCCATTACACTCCATGATTGCAAATACTTCAAAGGATATACCAAATATAATCATTACATTTTCAATCCAAGTCACACAACCCCTCCCTTTTATCTGCTTTAATTTGAGGTTGAATATCAATTGATTTTATATCAATTTATTTTCACAACTAACTAAACCTAATGTTATTCACATAACATATTATGTGCTTTATTTTTATTATTTATCAGCTGAAACTCCATCAGTCTTAATAATGAACTTAACGTTGCTGTTTACTCCATCTGCTGTCTTAGTAAATGTTGTATAATCCTGAGCTGCTCTTGAAGTTGCGTTTATTCTGTTAACTAACTTCTTAACATCTCCGTTGTATGATGAAATAAGTTTCTGAATTGCTTCATCATTGAATTCTTTCATTCCATCTTTAAGTTCATTTGCACCATCATCTAACTTACTTACGCCATCACTAACAGTTGTTGTTGCTTCATTTAACTGTTTTGCACCTTTGTTAAGAGTATCATTGTTTGCAACTAATTTGTCACTACCTGTTTTTAACTTCTTAACACCTGACTTTAATGTTGGCATGCTATCATTTAATGTTCCTACACCTGTGTAAAGTGGAGAAATAGCTTTTTCATATAAAGTTTCAATTCCTGAATCTAATGATTTTGCACCATCTTTTAAGTCTGAGCTTCCTGATACAACTGATGATAAACCTGATTTAATCTGGCTTGCACCTTCAGATACTGATTTTGCTCCGGCTGCTAACTGCTTTGTGCTGCTTGCTACGCTTGTCATTGTAGTATCCAATGTATTTACACCTGTTGCAGCTTTTCCGGCTCCTGTTGCCAATTCTTTAGCACCATCCTGTAATTCTTTTAAATCTTCTTTCTTAGCTGAAACATTGTCTGCTACTTCATCCATAACTTTCAATGAAGCTACAGCTTCTGATAAAGAATTAACATTTTCTGTTGTTTTTGTAAGAACCTTTGCTGCACTCTTTGCATCTGTAACACCATAAGCATCAAGTCCTGTATAAGTATCTGCTGCAATTGCTGTAAGAATTGCAGTCTGAAGTTTCTTAGCATCTTTTAATGCTTTGTCAGCCTCATCGTATGACTTAACTCCGGCTTTAGCTAATTTTGTATAAATTCCTTTTTCCTGCTCTGCGATTGTGTTTCCAAGTCCGTTAATTGTGTCAGCTACTTCATCAACACCTGCGCTTACTTTCAATGCTCCATTCTTCAAATCTGTCATTGAAGTATTTAATATTGAAACCTGACCTGCAATTGTTGTTACACCATTGCTTAATGTTTCCATGTTAGTGCTTACAGTATTACTTCCTGTAGCTAATGTATCTGCACCTGTTGATAACTTATTAACACCTTCATTTAATGTCTTACTTCCATCTGCAAGTGCTTTAGCACCACCACGGATTGTCTTTGAATTTTCTTTTGTTCCAAAGTTTGTATAAATAGCATCTACAGCTTTTTTAACTGACTTCATGCCTTTTACAAGTTTTCCTGAAGATTTATATAATGTATTAATTCCTGAACTTACCTGACTTACACCGCCTGTATATGTTGCAATACCATTTTTAAGTGTAACCATTCCTGACTTAAATTCAGGCATATTGTTATTTAATGTATCAAGTCCTTCAGCTAAATCACTTGAACCATCCTGCAATTTTCCAGCTGCATCATCGATTTCATCAACTTTTTCATCTAAATCTGATAAGTCAATATCGCTAATGTCAAATCCTTCATTACATAAAGCAACTGTCATTGTCATATCGAGACTGAAGTTTTCAACATCTGCTGTCATTTCTACATAATCAGGAATTTCAACTTCATCATCACTTAAATCAAGATTGTCTTTCATTCCAGGCATTGCCATACCAACTACAATCTGATTCTTACCATCAGAAATTACCTTACCATTCTTAACATCTACATTCTGGAAATCATCATTTAAAATCATTCCCGAAACTGCGATAAACGGTACATAAATTTCTTCTTCTGCTCCATTTATGTCTGCTTTAACTTTTTCGTTATTTGTGTAATCAAATCTTACAGTAACTTTTCCACTCTTTCCGGCAATTTCATCTGCTGTCATTTCTTTTCCGTCTAAATAATATGTTATTTTAACATTAACAGGAGTTTCTTTTTCTGTAGTTCCCTGATAATAAATATCATTTCCTTTTGCTTCCCATTTGATGTTTTCGCCATCTTTTGTAAATGTTTCATCACCATTTACATTCTTAATGTCCTTTAAATCAGATTTATCTACAATAACATCTTCTCCTGCTGCATTCTTTAAATGATCACTTACGATTGTGCTTGTAGCTTTACCTGTGTTATCAGCAATTACATATACTGTTTCATCTTTGCCTATTTCTTTTTCTGAAACTGAGATAACATTATCAATTGCATCTTCTAACTCGCTCTTGTCATCACTATTTACATCTGTCTGAGTTTCTTCTGTAGAAACATCCTCCGGATTTGCAAATGTTGTATATCCATATGTTGATGCACCTGCAACAACAACTGTCATTGCACATGCGATTGTTCTTATTATAAACTTCTTACTAATTAAATTTGATTTTCTCATAGCGAACCTCCTACTTATTTGAAACTAACTCTTTGTTAATGAAACCTTTACTTGTTTTAATTATTAATTTATCAAATATCATAAATAATGACGGTAAAACAAATATAACTACTATCATACTTATGATTGCTCCTCTTGCCATTAAGTTACACAATGAACTAATCATATCGATGTTAGAATACATACCTACACCAAATGTGGCTGCAAAGAAACTCAAAGCACTAACTATAACTGACTGCATTGATTCTGTAAGAGCCTTTGTAATTGCTTCTTTCTTAGGTAATCCTGAATATCTGCCGTTCTTATATTTTGTTGTCATAAGAATTGCATAGTCAACTGTTGCACCTAACTGAATTGTACCAATTACAATTGATGCGATGAATGGCAATGTTGTTCCTGTGTAATATGAAATTCCCATATTCATACAAATAGCCGCTTCAATAACCGCTACTAAAATAAACGGTAATGAAATTGATTTAAATACGAATAATATAATTACAAATACCATTGCAATTGAAAGCGCATTAACTACTTTAAAATCGGTATCTGTTGTTTCAATTAAGTCTTTAGTACAAGGTGCTTCACCTATTAACATTCCATGCTTGTCATAACTCTTTATTATTTTTTCCAACTGAATACACTGTTCATTTACTTCATCTGAAGCCACCGCATATTCAGAACTAATTAATAAAAGTTCATATTTATCATTAATCAAATCTTCTGAGAGATTCTTCGGAATGATATCTCTTGGTATTGACGGACTTAATATTGAATCAATACCTAATACTGTTTTAACTCCATCTAAGTCTTTCATCTGATTAATCATCTTATTTGCATCAGCCTGTGAAAGACTACTGTCTACCATTGCGATATGAGTTGCACCCATTGCATACTGTTCATCCATCTTAGTATTTGCTGTAATACTTGGAAGTGTCTTTGGTAATGAACCAACTAAATCGTAGTATACTTTGTTGTTCTTGTAACCAAATGCTGCAGGTACTAATAATATTAAGAAAATAATTATGCAAATAGCTCTTCTCTTAATAACTGTTTTACCAATTCTACCTACATCAGGGATAATTGGTTTATGTTTTGTCTTCTGAACAAATTTATCAAAGATTAAAAGCATTGATGGTAAAATTGTTACACATCCAATTACACCGAATACTACACCTTTTGCCATTACCACACCAAGGTCTAAACCTAATGTAAATGTCATGAAACATAATGCTATAAATCCGGCAATTGTTGTTATTGAACTTCCTGTTACTGAAGCAAGTGTTTCACTAATTGCATTTGCCATAGCCGTATTATGATCATCCGGCGTCTTTTCACACTGTGCTTCATAACTGTGCCATAGGAAAATTGAGTAGTCCATTGTAACAGCCAACTGAAGTACTGCTGTTAACGCTTCTGTTAAATATGACATTTCACCTTGAATGAAATTCGTACCAAGGTTATAAACAATTGCCATACCAATTCCAAGTAAGAAGAATAATGGAGCTGCTGCTGAATCCATTGTTAACTGTAAAATTATAAGTGAAAGTATAGCTGCGATAATTACATAAATTGGAATTTCATGCATTACCAAATCTTTAATATCTGTAACTACAGACGACATACCACTTATATAACAATCTTTAGATGCAACTTTTCTTAATTCTTTTACTGCATCCATTGTTTCATCTGAAGACATTGATGAATCATATAAAACAATCATTAATGTGCTGTCAGCATCTTTATTATTGAAAAATTCCCGGATATCATTTGGAAGAACATCCATTGGAACTGTAAGGCCTGCAATTGAGTCATACCAGATAACTGATTTTACATGTTCAACTTTCTCCATGTCCTTTCTCATTGCTGATATATCTTTTTCATCCATTCCTTCAACTACACATAAAGAAAAGGCTCCTGTTCCAAATTCATCTAACAGAATATCCTGTCCTTTCATAGTTTCCATATCCTGTGGTAAATAGGATAAAATATCGTAATTAATTCTTGTTGTTATAAAACCAAATGCAGAAGGTATTAATAAAAGTAAACTGATAACAAATATCAATACTCTGTATTTAACAACTTTTTGTCCGAATTTTTTCATTCTTATCACTTCACCTTTCTTATTTTTCTGCACTCAGTATAAAAAAAAAGACCGAATACTTAAATATTCAATCTTTTTTCCATGTCTCTTTTAAATATACAAATCTGTCAATTTGTATATTTGATTTATTCAACTGTAATATCATTGTATTTTACATCTGACACAAAATTTTAACATTAAAAGAAATCTGTCATCTGCTTAGTCATCATATATTCATACGCTGCTGCAATTTCTCTTGGTGGGATATTCATCCCTGACTTTATCCATTCTATAACGATATAACACATAGACTGCGCATAAAACTGTGCAACCCTCTCATACGTAATCCACGGATGAGCCTTATCCATCTTAGGTCCCTTTTTCTCCATAATTGCAAGTAGTATCTGTCTTACACAATCCTCTGCGATACTCTGCAATGAATTCTGTCCTTCTAACTTTACTGCATTCATATAAAAAGGCTTGTCCTTTTCTAATGATGTAAACATTAAAACAACCGCTTCATTAAACATACCATTCTCAATTAATGGAGCTGCCGGTCTTATTATCTGTTCCATCACTATCCATTCTATCAGCTCATATTTATCTTGAAAATGATTATAAAATGTTGGTCTGATTACTCCTGCTTTATCCGTAATATCTTTTATGGTTATTTTTTCGATAGGATGTCTACTTGCAAGTTCCTTGAAACTTTCTGCCAACGCTAAATCAATTGCCTGCTTTCCCTGTCCTGTCATATTCTCCTCCTAGTGTTTCACACGCATTCTCTGTTCACTCTCTCCATAATATTCACAACTATGGCTTAGTATAACACGTTTCCACTTTTTTTCAACCTGTGTTATAATTATAAAAATAGTAAAATTATACGATTTAATCATATATTTACGGAGGATTTTAAAATGAATAAAATAACAAGTTTTACAATAAACCACCTGAAATTATTACCGGGTGTCTACGTTTCAAGAAAAGATAAAGTAGGCGATAATGTTCTTACAACATTTGACCTTAGAATTACCCGTCCAAATTATGAACCTGTTATGAATACTGCCGAAATTCATACAATAGAACATCTTGGTGCAACTTACCTTAGAAACAACTTTGAGTGGGGTGATAAAACTATATATTTTGGACCAATGGGATGTAGAACAGGTTTCTATATGATTCTTGCCGGAGACCTCACTTCTAATGATGTATTGCAGCTTGTAAAAGATATGTTCCTATTTATAAAGAACTATGAAGGTGATATTCCGGGTGCAAGTGCAAAAGACTGCGGAAATTATCTTGATTTAAATTTATATATGGCTAAATTTATTGCTGCAAAATATTATGACATTTTATCAAATATTACTCCTGAGCAATTAGTTTATCCTGAATAAAATATATTGTTATATATAACAAAGACCCTCTTACCTTATTTAATAAGAGGGTCTTTACTATTACTATTTTAATTTCATTAATTTACAATTTTCTATACCTGCATCCCAAAACTTGCTTAAAGGAAGGTTTCTAATCTGACACACAATACTTGAATTCATTGCTCCATGCCCTACAATAAGAACATCTTTTCCTTCATTTAAATCAGGCATAACAACTTCTTTAAGGAATTCCCCTGTTCGTTTAAACAACTCATAAAATGTTTCGCCTTCCTTAACTCCTTTGTATTTTTCAGGTTCTTTAAAAAATGTACGAATAGGACTATCTGTCGCTTTCGCCGGATTTTCCATTCCTTCATATATTCCAAAGCTCATCTCTCTTAATCTCTCATCATATATAATAGGAACATTTCTTCCTTCAAGAACTAATTTAGCTGTTTCTTTCGCTCTTACTAAAGGTGAACAATAACATACATCAAAATTAATATCTTTATATTTTTCCCCGGCAATTTTTGCCATCTGTCTTCCTTCTTCATTTAATGGTATATCTGTTCTTCCCTGAAGTTTATGTAATTCATTCCATTCAGTTTTTCCATGTCGCATTATGTAAAGCATTTTTGCCTCCTAAACTATGCTCTTCCTTCCGGTAATTTCTTTATGATTGTATTATAAATCCTTATTAAAAATGTAAGTGATACTGCCAACGAAATAATTTCTGCAATTGGGAATGACCACCATACTGCATGTAATCCGCCTACTTTTGCAAGAATATATGCTGCCGGTACTAAAACAAATAACTGACGCATAATAGAAACTATCATACTAAATACCGCTTTTCCTAAAGCCTGAAATACTGTTCCCGCAACGATACAGAACCATGCAATTAAGAAATGAATTCCTATTATTCTAAGTGCCGGTATACCAATTTCTAACAGCTGTTGTGAAGAATTAAACATTCCAAGAAGTACCTGTGGTATTGCTTCAAATGCTATAAATCCAACAAACGTCAGACAAAATGCTACTGCCATACTTAATTTAATGGTATGAATCATACGTTTTCTCTGCTTTGCTCCATAATTATAAGCAATAATAGGTGTAATTCCGTTGTTCAATCCAAATACAGGCATAAAGAAGAAACTCTGTAATTTGAAGTAAACACCAAAAACAGCCGTTGCCGTCGATGAAAATTCTATTAAAATGCGGTTCATGCAATATGTCATAATTGAACCTATTGACTGCATAATAATAGATGGAACACCTACTGCATATATTGTTCCAATAATTTTTAAGTCCGGTTTAAATCCTTTAAAGCTCAATTTAACATCATGATTATATTTATGATTACATGCGGCTGCCACAATTCCTGCAACACACTGTCCAATAACTGTCGCAATCGCCGCACCTGTAACACCCATTTTTGGTGCCCCAAATAAACCGAATATTAAAATAGGGTCTAAAATAATATTAGTTACTGCACCTGTAAGCTGTGATGTCATGCTGAAAATAGTTCTTCCTGTTGATGTTAATAAACGTTCAAAGAAAAACTGTGTAAATAACCCAAATGAGAAAATCATAACTGTACTCAAATATTCAATTCCCATTTCCATTATTTCAACATCTGCATTGCCAATCTGACTTAAATAAAAAGGTTTAACAACACTAAATCCTAAAATCAAGAATAAAATATAACTTAAAATATATAATACTGCTGCATTTGCCGCCGTGTCATTTGCCTTTTTAAAATTCTTTTCTCCCAATGACTTTGATAATAAAGCGTTCATACCAACTCCGGTACCTGCTCCCACTGCAATTAACAATGTCTGTAATGGAAACGCTAACGAAACTGCTGTCAACGCATTTTCTGACAATTTGGCAACAAATATACTATCCACAATATTGTACAATGCTTGAACAAGCATTGATACCATCATAGGCAATGACATATTAAAAATCAGTTTACCTACAGGCATTGTTCCCATTTTATTTTCTTCTTTTACTTCTGTTGCTATTTCCTGACTCATTTTTCCTCCAAGCTGCTATCTCATGATTATTAAAATATTAAGTATATAACAATCTATAATAATTTTAGTTTAATAATTTTTTAGTTCCAATCGAGTACTATAACACAAACCTTTTTAATAGACAACTATTTTAATTACAGCCAGTACAAACAAGTGAACCGGATAGAAAAGGTAGAAAAACCATTTCCATTTATATTTTCCTCTTTTTCCATTATAAAAGGCAATAGGAATAACACTTAAACTTCCAAGCCATTGAATACCCAAAGAATAAAATCCCATATTAAATACCATATTTCCAATTGCTTTTCCTATATGATATTCTCTAAATGTATAGAAAAAGAATATAAGTAAAATTCCTGTATAACTGTAAGTAACCTTTAGCATATATGCAAGTCCCATAGCGCCAAATACAGCAATTAACTGGGTAATCCAATTTAATGTACCAAAACTAAATACTTTTAATAAGATTTTTGGATATCTTATTCTAAACATTGATATATTATATAAAATCCATATCATTATATAGCCTATAAGCAGTCCTACCATTACGCTCTGACCTAATAGATTTATAAAATGTCCATGTATCATATCGTAAGGTACTTCCGAAACAACAGCAAATAGCAAAAGCCTGTATAAATGTTTTTTCTTATCTCTTGTGTGATAAAATCCTTCAACAAGTAAAAAGCAATATATAGGAAAACTCAATCTTCCAATACTTCTCATTACCATATATAAACTACTGCCTTGCGCTAAAAAAGCCATAGCAATATGGTCAATAAGCATAGTCACTACAGCTATAATTTTTAAGGCAAATGAGGATAGTCCATATTTATCCAAATCAATATACATCCCCATTCCTTTTTTATTTAATTCCTGAAAATTCATAGATTATGTATAAGCCAATTACACTAAATTGTAATTGGCTTTTCCTTTCTAGTATTATTTTGCAATTAAAATTGCCACACTCCTTGGTTGGGCAGTAAATATTCTGTCACCATCGTAAGCTGTATTTGAATCAGTTGTGCATAATAATTCCCATTTTTTCTTTTTTCTTGCTGATGGGATTCCAAATTTCTGTGGTTCCCAATGCATATTATAGGCTACATACACATCTGCCTCTTCGTCTCTTCCTGCCTCCATGGCGTATACTCCGCAATACATAGCAGAAAAATGTCTGTTAATATGTGCGAAATCCGGATACCACGCTTTACTTCCATGATATGACATATCCGGAAGTCCATATGATTTATAGTCCATTAATCTTAATTCTTCAGGCATGTGTAAAATCTTATGTTCTTTTCTAAACTTTATCATTGCCTTTGTATATGCAAATATTTCTTTTGCACATGCATTAGTATTCCAGTTTGTCCATGAAATTTCATTGTCAAGACAATAAGGATTGTTGTTTCCCTTCTGAGAATTGCACATCTCATCTCCTGCATAAATCATCGGTACTCCCTGACTAAGTAATACTAATGCCAAAGCATTTTTCATCTGCTTCTTTCTAAGATCCATTACCTTTTTCTTGCGGGTTTCACCTTCAAATCCACAATTCCAGCTATAATTGTATACTGCACCATCATTGTTATTTTCACCATTGTCTTCATTATATTTTCTGTCATATGAAACCATGTCAAACAATGTAAATGTGTTATGATTTGCCACATAATTTACATAGGCTACTCCCGGTGGATTTGCCTTAATCTTATATGAAATGGTATTAAGCATATCCTCATCCCCTTTAAGGAATCTTCTTGCTGTCACCATAAAATCATCATTAAAATTAGCAAGGTTCTTTATTTCAGGTCTGTCATTATAAAAATCAGTATCTGCAGCAAAACTATATGTAAAAATCTTTGTATCTGATAACAAATTATCCGTCTGAATCATCTTCATAACCGCCGGCTCACAATTTGCATGAATTCCATCTATGTGATAACTCATAACCCAATAATGAAGGCAATCTAAAATTAGTGTTGGATTCGTTCCTTCCGGGAAGAAAAATTCCATTGAAACTTCTATTCCGTTCTTATGAAGTTCCTTTACCATATATTTAAATTCATCTACTTCACTGCCTGATTCCTTAGCATAAGCGTAAGAAGCCTTTGGAGAAAAAATATATCCATCGGTATATCCCCAATAATTTAATTTTTCATTAGGAATACTAAAGCTACCTTTCATTGACGTCGGCTGTTTTTCAACATATACTTCATTAAATTCATATGCCGGCATAAGTTCTATCATTGTAATTCCAAGTTCCTTTAAATACGGAATCTTATCTACAATTCCAAGATATGTTCCCGGATGCTTTGACTTTGCACTCTTATGCTTTGTAAACCCTCTTACATGCAAACGATATATTATTGTTTCATCAAACGAATGATGTAACGGGCCATCACCTTCCCAATCATAATCATCATCTATAATTGTTCCTCTTAAATTTTGTGGCTGTACTCCCCATTCTTTCTTTCCTGAAAGCGACTTTGCATATAAATCAGTTACAATATTTCCATCAACAATAAAATTATAGTCGTATTTTCTATAATCCAAACCTTCTACTGACATTGCATGAACATTGCCTATAACCTGAGAAGCCTCAAATGATAATTGTTCTTCTTTTCCTGTCTCTCTGTCATAAAGAATCACTTTACACTGACTTGTATTCTTTGCGGTAATTGCAAAATTAACTTTATTTCCAATTACGCTTGCCCCCATTATTAAAGGGTTTCCTCTTGTGATTTTTATATTAGTTATATCCATGCTGCCTCCTTGATTTGCTGACCATTTTTATCATAAAAATCTGTAAGTAAACTTAAGCTTTTGTTGTTTACGCAATACATTATTGCTTATTACAGACCCTAATACAAATGTAATTATATCATAGTAAAAATATAAGAGAAACCTTGAATTTAATTTTACATCCTTATAATTTTATTTTTCATTGTCACAATTGCTATTTTTCAAAATTTTATTTTCCTATTTATATGTATTTTTCACCGTTGCTTTAATACATAAAAACTGATATACTCTAATTTACGGAAAATTTTTGAGTATTATAAATTCATGAGAGGTAATATTAAATGATAAGTACAAGTAATGTTTCATTGAGATTTGGCAAGAAAGCCTTATTTGAAGACGTAAATATTAAATTTACACCGGGTAACTGTTACGGATTAATTGGTGCTAACGGTGCCGGTAAATCAACATTTTTAAAAATTCTCACAGGTGAACTTGAGCCAACAAGCGGTGAAGTTATTATAACTCCGGGTGAGCGTCTTTCATTCTTAAAGCAGGATCACTTCCAGTATGATGAATATACTGTTCTTGATACTGTTATTATGGGTAACCAGAGATTATACGAAATTATGAAAGAAAAAGATGCCATTTATGCAAAGCCTGATTTTAGTGATGAAGATGGAATCCGTGCTTCAGAATTAGAAGGTGAGTTTGCAGAAATGAACGGATGGGAAGCTGAAAGTGATGCCGCTACTCTTTTAAATGGTTTAGGTGTAGATACAGAATACCATTACAGCACAATGAAAGATTTAAACGGTAATTTAAAGGTTAAAGTATTACTTGCCCAGGCATTATTTGGTAACCCTGATATTCTTCTTCTTGACGAACCTACAAACCACTTAGACTTAGATGCTATCGGATGGTTAGAAGAATTCTTAATCAATTTTGACAACACAGTTATTGTTGTATCTCATGACAGGTACTTTTTAAATAAAGTCTGCACTCAGATTGCAGACATTGATTATGCTAAGATTCAGCTTTATGCCGGAAACTATGATTTCTGGTATGAATCAAGTCAGTTAATCGTTAAGCAGATGAAAGAAGCTAACAGAAAGAAAGAAGAAAAAATCAAAGAATTGCAGGACTTCATTCAGCGATTCAGTGCTAATGCTTCTAAATCAAAACAGGCAACATCAAGAAAACGTGCTTTGGAAAAAATCGAACTTGACGACATTAAGCCATCAAGCCGTAAATATCCATATATTGATTTCCGTCCTGCCCGTGAAATTGGAAATGAAGTATTAACTGTAGAACATTTATCAAAGACAATTGATGGTGTTAAAGTATTAGACGACATCTCATTTGTAGTTGGACATGAAGACAAAATCGCTTTTGTAGGTTCTAACGGACTTGCTAAAACAACATTATTCCAGATTTTAGCAGGCGAAATGGAACCTGATGAAGGTTCATATAAATGGGGAATTACGACTTCACAGTCATATTTCCCTAAGGACAACACAAAAGATTTCGATTGTGACGACATTATTGTTGACTGGTTAACACAGTATTCTGAGATTAAAGATCCTACATATGTAAGAGGATTCCTTGGAAGAATGTTATTTGCCGGCGAAGACGGTGTTAAGAAAGTTAGAGTTTTATCCGGTGGTGAAAAGGTTAGAGTTATGTTATCAAAGCTTATGATTTCAGGTGCTAATGTTTTAATTATTGACGAACCTACTGACCATTTAGACATGGAAAGTATTACAGCACTTAACAACGGATTAATCAAATTCCCTGGCGTATTATTATTCTCTTCAAGAGATCATCAGGTAGTTCAGACAACAGCTAACCGTATCATTGAAATTGTAAACGGTAAATTAATCGATAAAGTTACTACTTATGATGAATATCTTGAAAATGACGAAATGGCAAGAAAGCGTACTGTATATACAATGGACGGTCAGGATTCTGATAACTAATTTAGTATTACTACGATATATTGTTAAATATCATTTTCATTACAATTCATATTACTTTTATGATGTAATAGAATGGAGAATATTATGAGACCTGCAACTATAATGTTGCCTCCCGGAGATATGGAGGCAATAGGAATTATAGAATTTGTTCACGGTATGTGTGAACACCGTAATCGTTACAACCATGTACTTAAATATTTCAGTGATAAAGGATTTATCTGTGCAATTGCAGATATTAAAGGACACGGAGAAAATGTTCTTACTCCTGACGACTATGGATATTTTGGCGAAGATGGTTACAAGGGACTTATTCAGGATATTGACGACTATACTACATTTTTAAAAAGAGAATACCCTAATCTTCCATTAATTTTAATTGGTCACAGTATGGGTTCTCTTCTTGTAAGAGGTTACATTAAGAAACATTCAGAGAAAATTGATGCTTTAGTTGTATGTGGTTCACCATCTGAAAATTCATTTACAGAATTAGGTAAAATTCTGATTCGCGTTATGGAGGTTTTTGTTGGCAACAGATACAGAAGTCCTTTTATTTCAAGGATGTTAAACGGACCATTTGAAAAACCATTTAAAAAAGATGGAATTAAAAACGCCTGGTTATGCAGTGACCTTTATGAGGTTGACAAATATAACAAAGACGAAAGATGTGGATTTGATTTCACACTAAACGGCTACTACTCATTATTTTCTTTAATGCAGTATGTCTACAATAAAGATGGCTATAAAAATAAAAACCGTGATTTAGAAATAATGTTTATCTCCGGTGATGATGATCCTTGCAAAATTAACGATAAGAAATTTAAAGAATCCGTACTTCTTTTAAAGAAAAGAGGATTCCAGAATACCTTTTCAAATACCTATCCCGGTATGAGACATGAATTATTTAATGAACCGGGTAGAGAAGAAGTTTTTGATGATATTTTAAAATTTATAGAAATTAAACTTGGAATTGAAACTTCAAGAGATTAAATATAAAACCTCCTGTGATATTAAGATGTATCACAGGAGGTTTTATATTATTTTAATTACTTTTTTACCTCATTCAACTATTTATATATTCCTTATCCATGCATTTGCCAAATCCATCCAGCATTCACATTCCTTTACTACTCCATATCCGTCAGAACTCATTGTAAGCTCTCCTGCTGTTCCGATTCCATGCGCTCCGCCTGCAAACACATGTAATTCTGTAGGTATATTATGCTGTCTTAATGCTGTTGCAAACATTAATGAATTTTCTACTGGTACTGTCTCATCATCAAAGCAATGCCATATAAAAGTCTGTGGAGTATCATTGTTCACATATTTTTCCATGGACATTTTATAATTAAGTTCATCAAATCTGTCTCCTAAAAGGTTTTCTATTGATTCCTTATGTCCATATTTACCTGATGATATAACCGGATAACACAAAATCTGTGCATTAGGTCTGCATACTTCATTTCCATTTACCCTGTTATTTGTAAACTGTGCTTTATTCCATGAATTTCCATAACTTGCAACCAAATGACCACCCGCTGAAAATCCACAGATAATTATCTTGTCTGCATCTATGTAATATTTGTCTGCGTTTTCCCTAAAATACTTAACAGTTGCTGCTAACTGTAATAATGCTGTTGGATAAACTGCCGGTTTTACCGAATATCTTAATACTGCAGCATGATATCCCATAGCCATGAATTTTAAAGCAATTCCTTCAGCTTCTCTATCAGACGTCATCTCATAACCGCCACCCGGACATATAATAATCAATGGTCTTAATCTTCCATCATACAATTCTTCTGAATTGCCAATCATATATGTAGTTATCTCAGCTGTTGGATGATGCTCCCCTATCTTTACACTAATCTTTTTGTGTATCATATTCTTTCCTTTCCCTTTGAAAATTCAAAGTATTTTCATCCGTCATAAAGTTATATTTTGATAAATTTATAACGGATTTTATTTTTATTAATAAAACAATATATATAACGTTAAAAGGCAAAAGCCCCGACTTTGATGCCTACTGATTGTTCTGTGCTACGCACTCCCTCAATCTTAATAATTTCCTAAAATCTGCATATTTAACGCCTCTGCATTAATACCACTTAAAGCATTAACAACTCCCGGCTGGTCTGATTTTCCTTCAAATTCAACGTAAAATCTGTATTCCCATTTCTTTCCCGGAACCGGTCTTGATTCAATTCTTGTCATATTCAAATCATTATAAATAATATGTGAAAGCATTGTATACAATGAACCACTTTCATGAGGCATTTCAAAACTTATACATATATTATTTGCTTCACGTCTTGCAATCTTTCTACGACTTACTATTATAAACTTTGTTGTATTTATATTGCTTTGATTTACATCTTCAGCTAAAACTTCTAATCCATATAGCTTAGCTGCATTTTTGCTTGCAATACATGCTCTTGTATTATCTTTTTCCTGAGATATAATCTGTGCCGCAATTGCAGTATTAGCACAATTTACTTTATTCCATCCGTATTCATCAATAAATTTGCTACTTTGCATTAACGCCTGTGGATGAGAATAAACTTCTTTAATTGTTTCTAAAGTTGTTCCTTTTACCGCACTTAAACAATGGCTGATTTTTACATCAAATGAATCAACTATATAATTTTCAAATTCAACCAGCAAATCATATACATCTGTTACAATTCCCGCTGTTGAATTTTCAAATGGAAGTACAGCATAATCTGCAACTCCATCTCTTACTTCTTTCATTGCCTGTTTAAAAGTAAGTACATTGTGGTATGTAGCATTGTCACCAAAATAACTCATTGCTGCCTGCTGACTGTATGCTCCATCAATTCCCTGATATACCACCTTAGCATTTTCCATCGGAAGTTTGCTTATGATATCAAATCCTATATCATTATTTATTCCTTCTTCTGTTAAAAGCTTATACTGAAGTTTTCTGCTCATGGACATTATCTGTTCAAATAATTCTTCAATGCTATGAGCATAAAATTCATCTGAAGCCATAGATTTAAGAACTGCGATTTTTTCCAATTCTCTTTTTCTGTCTAATACAGGCTTTCCTGTATAAAGTTTATACTCTGCAACTTCCTTGCAAAGTTCCATTCTCTCTTCAAATAATTCTATAATCTGTTTATCTACGCGATCAATCTCGCCTCTTGTTTCTTTAAGATCTAACATAATAGTACCTGCTTCTCTATGATTTATTTTCTCATTGCACAGCCCTGACATCCTGCACATCCCGAATTAACATTTTCTGACTGTCCTCTTAATTCATCTAAAAGCTGTTCTGCTGTCTTTTTACTTATTGGATTTATTGCATATGGCGCAATCTGTACTAATGGTTCTAACACAAATTCCCTTTTATGCATTTCTCTATGTGGAATAAACAAATTGCTGTCTGCAACTATTTCATCATCATATAAAACAATGTCCACATCTAATGTTCTTGGTCCCCAGTGAATTTCTCTTGTTCTATTAGCTGCTGCCTCGATAGCATTAACAGCCTTCAATAATTCCTGTGGAGAATATAATGTTTCAATTTCAACACATCCGTTTAAGAAATCATCCTGTTCTACCGGACCATAAGGCTTTGTCTGTATAAACTTGGAAATTGCTCCTACTTTACAGTTTTCATCATCATATAGCATATCTACAGCCTGATTAAGATATCCCTCTTTATCACCTATATTTGAGCCTATGCTAAGATATGCCTTATGCCACTCTCTGCTCACACTTACAGCCACATTTCCAAATGGTAATTTAATAGGGGCATTTGGCTTATTTATAGTAAAATCTACTTTTCTTATTTTCGGAAATTCTTTTAATAATGCCCTTGTTGTCTGCTCAGCAACTGCCTCAATTAAATCAAATCTGTTTTCAGTTAAAAACTTATTTATAAATTTACATGCTTTTGCATAATTAACCGTATCCTCTAAATCATCGCTGAGTCCCGGTGTCATTACATCTGTATACAGATTAGCATCTACATAAAATTTCTGACCATCTCTCTTTTCTTCTTCATTACATCCATGATATGCGAATATCTCAAGTTGCTCTATTCTAATAATGTCCATAAATACTCCATTAATATATTTAAAATTAGATTAATCTTCTATAATAATAGTGACATAAATATAATGCCGGGATCAAAAGCCTCAACTTTGATGTCACTTTATTTCTTATTCATTTTCATTAAATATTATCTTATCTTTGTTTGCAAATAGCCTGAGCCATCAAAAGTGCCTGATAATTATCTATTACATCATGTACTCTGAATATTCTGCAACCTCTTTCATATCCAATAACAGTTGTAGCACATGTTCCAACACTTCTTTCAGGTGCAGGAATATCTAATGTAAGACCGATAACTGATTTTCTTGAAGTTCCAAGAAGCACAGGGAATCCAAGATTTACTACCTTGTCACATTCATTAATAATCTGAAGATTATGTTCGTATGTTTTACCAAAACCTACTCCCGGATCAAGCACTATCTGGCTGTCATTTACACCGTTTTTTCTTCCTATATCAACACTTTCTTTTAAGTCATTTAATAAATCTTCAACGTAATTATCATATTCTGCTTTAGGTCTGTTATGCATTACACATGCTGCAACATCTGTTCCTGCTATTGATTTTGCTACTTCCTCATCATATTTAAAGCCCCATATATCATTAATCATATCTATTCCGGCCTTTACACCTGCTTTAGCAACATTTCCTTTATAAGTATCAAGAGATACTGCTACATCAAAATTATTCTTTATTGCTTCGATAATAGGTATAGTTCTTTCTATTTCTTCTTCATCACTTATCTTCGTGTAACCCGGTCTTGTAGATTCTCCACCTACGTCTATTATCTTTGCACCATCTCTTATCATCTCTGCTGTATGCTTTAAAGCTCTGTCTACTGAGTTAAATTTTCCACCATCTGAAAATGAGTCCGGTGTTACATTTAAAATTCCCATAATAACAGGTTCGTTGTCTAAATCAAAATAATATTTTCCTATTTGCATTGTAAAACTCCCATAATTTCTCTTTTCAATTCTTTATCTGCATTAAATTCACCTCTTGAAGCAATTGTAATGGTTTTGCTTCCCGGCTTTTTTATTCCTCTTGCTGACATACACATATGCTCAGCTTCAACTAAAACTAATACACCCTTTGCATCCAAATATTCCATAAGAGCATCTGCTATCTGATTAGTCATCTGTTCCTGAATCTGAAGTCGTCTTGCATACACTTCGACAGTTCTTGCAAGTTTGCTTATTCCTACCACTTTTCCATTTGGAATATACGCTATATGTGCCTTACCGTAAAACGGCATTAAATGGTGTTCGCAAGTTGAATAGAATGTAATGTCTTTTTCAATAACAACATCACTATTATCACACGAAAATGTTCTTGCTAAATGTTCCCCGGGATCCTGATTCATCCCTGAAAGCAGTTCCTCATACATACGTGCCACACGGTTTGGAGTATCCACTAACCCTTCTCTTGTTACATCTTCTCCAATACCCTCTAACAATAATGTAATCGCCTGCTCAATTTTTTTCTTGTCAAACATGTCAATCTCTCCTTCCGGCTTTAACTGTTTGCGTCATTAATAATATTTTTCAAATCACCTAAGTACGATAAGGAACCAAAAGCAAGTATCATATCTATTTCATTATTTCTGTACAATTTTTCTGCTTCCTTTACTGCTTCTTCTAATGTTGGTTCAAATATCACATTCTTATTAGAATCGGCAACCGCCAAAGCTAACGCTTTACCATTAAGTGCTCTTTTATTATCTGGCGTAATTGTAAAAATCTTTTTGGCTAAACCTGCTACAATTTTTATTTCCTTACTGTAGTCCTTATCCGCCAACACTCCCATTATAAAGGCTATTCTTTTATTTGTAAAATACATTTCTATAGATTCTTTAAGCTTAACTGCCGCTCCAGGATTATGAGCACCATCAATTACAATAAGCGGAGACTCATTTATTATCTCCATTCTTCCAGGCCATTTTGCATTCTTCATTCCTTCTATTATATTTTCATCCGAAATATTATACCCTTTATTTCTTAAGACTTCTAACGTTTCAATAGCTGTACAGGCATTAATTAACTGATATGCTCCCATCATTGATATTTTAATAGACAGTTTTGTATCATTTGCCGTTACATAGTCAAATGAAGTTATATACCCATCTATCTTTATGTTGTAAGGTTCATTTGCTACAACAACTTTGCTATTTTTAATTTCTGCCTTAGACTTTATAACATTTATTATGCTTTCATCCTGATTTGCCACTACTACATCACTGTTTTCTTTAATTATTCCAGATTTAACCCTGGCAATCTCTTCTATAGTTTCTCCTAAAAACTGCATATGATCCAGACTAATCGATGTTATAACACTGCATAATGCTTCCTTTTCCACATTGGTTGCGTCTGTCTCTCCACCCATACCTGTTTCTATCAAAACTATGTCACAAGGCTTGTTTGAAAAATATAAATAAGCCAACGCTGTTTCAACCTCAAACGATGTAGGGTGGTGCTTTCCATTTCTTACCATTCTTTCACAAGCCATATTTACCGTTGTTATATATTTTGCAAATTCTTCTTCAGTTATATTTTTCCCATCAAACTGAATTATTTCTCTATACTCAAATACTGCCGGAGAAGCATATCTGCCAACATGATACCCTGCCTGTAAAAGCACATTCTGTACAAATGTAAAAACCGAACCTTTTCCGTTTGTTCCCGCAACATGAACTATTTTCACTTTATCCTGAGGATTTCCAAGTTCACCAAGCAGTGTTTTTATAGTATCTAATCCTAATATGCTTCCATATTTTGTAGTTTCTTCAACAAATTTTCTTGCTTCACTATAATTCATAATCTTCTCTCTTTTATATCTAATCTTATTCTATATTTTGCATTTTTCATAATAAAGGTTTCATAACAAAAATTACATTTTCTATACAATAAAAGTTGCAGCAAATATGCTGCAACTTTTATTATATCATATGATGTTGGGGTCAAAAGGTGTTCTGCCCCTATGATACACGGATTTCTTCGCACTTCGTGTTCCCGAAATCCTAAATACATTCTAAGGTGTAGAAGTTGTTTCTACTGCACTTGTAGTCTCTGCAACTGTGCCTGACTCTCCAGCCTGCTGTGTCGTCTGACTTTCATCAGCCTTAAGATACTCTGCTTTAAGATAGCCCTGCTTATCACCATACTGAACCTGATACCATTCTCCTTCGTTATTTAAAACTGTAACAGCTTTTCCTGAAGGTACCTGTGTTATAATCTCAGCTTCTGTGCTGGCTGACTGCCTCAAATTTAATGTATCTGTAGTGTACATTGTAAGTACCGCCTGTGTTGTTTCTTCAACAGTAGTTGGTTCCTGAGTTGTTGTCTCTACCACAGGTGTTGTAGTAGGTACTTCATTCTTTTTCTTACTTCCTCCGGAAGCAATCTTTGAGATAATTATTATCAGAACAATTAAAACAACTAAAGCTATGCCACCAATCATAAAAATCTGATTTCTCTTTCTGATTTGTTCTTCTCTGGCCTGCTCAGCTCTTTTCTTTCTTTCTAAAATTCTCTGCTGTATCTCATCATCATAAGTTCTTGGCATATTAACTCTGCCTCCTTTTTAAGATGCAATTTATTCTTCTGCATCCTCTTCTTCTGCATAAATCTGTTCAAATACTTCTGCTACCATTTCATATTCTTCATCATCAGGTATAGATTCAATTGAAGGTGTTCCTTCTTCATCTTCATAATGACGATAAAATTCTACTGAAAAATCTGGCTTATCTTCTTCATAATCATCAGATACTGCTACATAATCCTGACCTTCAATCTCAAAAATGCCAATTACTTTGTAATCTACTTCTGAGCCATCATCAAATTCTATTGTTACATACATATCCATGTCATCTTCATCATCTTCAAACTGTTTTCCCATAGTTCACCTCTATTAATTATATTTTTAATACCACTACTTTATCAAAAACCGCCTAAAATTGCAATGCTTCTCCCACAAACTGCGACATTTGCATTGTATTTCCAAGATTTTGCCGCATTCCAAAAATGTGCAGTTTTTTCTTTGTTCTTGTCATTGCAACATAAAATAATCTTCTTTCTTCTTCAACTTCATCCTGTTTTATCGCCCTTGCTGAAGGAATAAGGCCCTGATTTGCATCAACTATAAAAACCACCTCAAACTCAAGCCCCTTAGCACTATGCATTGTAATTATATTTACTCCCTCACACTCTTTTGCCGTCTCATTATCCATTGCATGTTTCATCCATGCTTCAACTGTTTCATATTTCTGAGCATCATACTGAATTATATTTATTATATCTGATAATTTTGAAAATTTTATGCCTTTTTCTTTTGAATACTGTTGCAAATATTTTTCATAATTGCATCCGTTCTTTATATACAAAACACAGGCTGCCGGATTCATTCTTCTTATCATTTTAAAATGAAACTCTAAGTTTCTTATGTTATTCATTATCTCGTCATTATGCCCATATATCTTTTTCAGATTATAAAAATTCATATTATTGTCATTCATAACCTGTCTACTTATATACCTCACAGGCTTATTCATAATTCTTACTAAATCTTCATTTTCACAAATAGGTTTATTCAAATCTGAATAGGCACATCTTACATACGATAATATATCTTTTCCCACCGAATTATCGTATATGCTTTGTTTTTTCTTCTTTACGCTGGAATTAATCCTATAATCCGAAAACACATTTTTTATTGAAGGAATCTGGCTGTTATTTCTTACAAGTATTGCAATGTTTTTTAATTCAATTCCTGCCTTTTGATATTGATTTATTTTCTTTGCTATATATTCAAATTCTTCTTTTTGATTGTAAAATATCCTCACATCAGGTTTATTTATATCTTTAAATTTTTTATTTGCAATAATTTTTTTACTAAATCTTTCTTTATTATTTTCAATGAGACTTAACGACATCTGTAAAACTTCCTCCGGACATCTGTAATTGATGTTTAATAAAATTTCTTTACAATCAGGAAAATCCTTCTTAAAATCAAACATCAGCCTTGGTACAGAACCCCTGAATCCATAAATTGCCTGGTCATCATCCCCTACTATAAAAACATTATTTCTCGGAGTTATTAACATTTTTATATTTTCATACTGCATTTTATTAATATCCTGAAACTCATCTATTAATACATATCTATATTTATCCCGCCATTTTTGTAATGCTTTTTCATCATTTTTAAATATTTCATTACATATAATTACCATGTCATCAAAATCTATTTTATTATTTTCCCGCAATTCGCAATTATACTCAGCATAAATTCTGTCAAATTCTTCCTTTTTGCACACTAATGATTCATATTCATCTAAAGGTATTCCATTTCCCTTAACTTTACTTATTTCTCCGATTATACATCTTGTAAACTCCATCAAATCATTAGTCTGTACTTTTAATCTGGCAACTATCTCCTTGATAATATCTGCCTTATTCTGCTCTGTTAATATCGAACGCTTTCTTCCATTACTATCTTGTATAATCCTATAAAATATACTGTGAAATGTTCCAAACGAAACAGGATAAGTTATTATTTCGTTTCTATTACTATCAGATTCATTCATCAGATTCGTAAATCTTTCCTGCATTTCTACTGCTGCTGCCTTCGTAAATGTAACTACAAGAATATTATCAGGACTTACTCCTTCCTCTATAAGTTTCTTTATTCTTCTGGTAATTACCGTTGTTTTTCCACTGCCAGGACCCGCTAACACTAATGCAGGCCCATCAATATGATTTATTGCCTCTAACTGACTTTCATTAAACATATGTCACCTTTCGCGGCATCTCTCTTTTTAGATAGTATCATATTGTATATGTTCTTTCAACAGTAATTTTGCCTACTTATTTTTTGCCGAACTAAAATCCATATCCAAAAAAGCTACTATCACACCATGCGGTAATGATAATAACTTTTTATTAGTTTTCGACTTTTTTATATTTTAGTATATGCTTTATTATAATAGCCTCATTTGGCCATAAAATATGGGCACACCGCCTCAAAGCGATATACCCATATTTTTATATACTATGCTTTTAACATTTCAATTCCTTTTTTAATTCTTGCTAAGGATTCTTCCTTACCAATAACTTCCATTATTTCAAAAGCTCCGGCAGGTGTCATCTGCTTTCCTGACACTGCTGTTCTAAGTGGCCATAAAGCCTGACCATTCTTGCATTCCTTCTTAGCAATATATTCAAATACTACATCATGAAGATTCTGTACTGAATAATCGTCTGTAGCTTCTAATATTGGTAATAATTCCTCTAATACTTCTAATGAGTTTTCAGAATTTGTTTTCATCTTCTTATGTGTGTACATAGCCACATCATATTCAGGTAATTCTTCAAAGAAATCAACCATTTCAGGAATTTCAGGGAACACTTCAATTCTTGTTTTTACCATATCAAGAATCTTCTTTAAATCGTAATCCTTTGTAATTACTTTCTTTATATATGGCATTGCAAGTTCATAATACTTGTCATTATCCATCGCCTTAATATATTCACCGTTCATCCATTTTAATTTAACAATGTCAAATACAGATGGTGATTTATTTACCTTATGATAATCGAATTCTTTAATCAATTCATCTAATGTAAAGATTTCCTTGTTATCTTCAGGGCTCCATCCAAGAAGTGCTATATAATTAACAATTGCCTCTGAAACAAATCCCTGCTCAAGTAAATCTTCATATGAAGAATGTCCGCTTCTCTTGCTTAACTTCTTGTGATTTTCATCTGTAATTAATGGCAAATGAACGTACTTTGGTGATTCCCATCCAAATGCATCATATATTCTCTGATACTTTGGTGATGATGAAATATATTCATTTCCTCTTACTACATGTGTAATCTCCTGAAGATGATCATCAATTACATTTGCAAAGTTATATGTTGGATATCCGTCAGACTTAATTAAAATTATGTCATCTAATTCCTTATTTTCAACTGTTATTTCACCATAAATTTCATCAACAAAAGTTGTTGTTCCTTCTGTTGGCATATTGAATCTGATAACATATGGCTTTCCTGCTGCAAGATTAGCCTCTACTTCTTCTTTTGATAATGAAAGGCAATGCTTGTCATAAACTGTAATTTCCTTATCAGCACCTTCTTCTACCTTTGTCTTTAAAGATTCAAGTCTTTCCTTGTCACAGAAACAATAATATGCATCTCCCTGCTCAATAAGCTGCTTAGCATACTTAAGATAAATTCCTGATGCCTGACGCTCACTCTGAATATAAGGACCATATCCCTTATCTTTATCAGGTCCTTCATCGTGTATAAGACCTGTAGATTCCAATGTTCTATAAATGATGTCTACAGCACCTTCAACATAACGTTCACGGTCTGTATCCTCAATTCTTAAAATAAAATCGCCACCTTCATGTTTTGCGATTAAAAATTCATACAACGCTGTTCTTAAATTTCCTACATGCATTCTGCCTGTTGGGCTTGGTGCAAATCTTGTTCTAACCTTTGACATTTTCTTTCTCCTCGATTTAAGTATCTCTTTTTACACACTAATTTTATTATAGTTTATTTTTTATAGGTTGTCTATTGATTCGTATGACAGGTTAAAGATTTTTCTATTCCTTTATTTATCATATTTTACGTCAAAAAAGATGTCATTACACTCTAAGCTAAAAGCTATCTATGTAATAACATCCTTTTTATCTTTTCTAATTCTTAATATTCTGCAATTATAAATTATTGAAATAATCTACTGCATTCTTTAATGATTCCTTAAATGAGTTATCAGATGAATTGTCAAATTCAAATAAATTCTTAATTCCCTGTGGAATTGAGAAATCAAGTTTCTTAACATATTCATCCCAATGCTCTAATTTCCATGTATCTCTGTCTGAATCTCTCTGAATCATTCTCTGACGACAAACTTCTACGTCACATTTAACCCAAACAACAACTAATTCAGCACCACGTTTTAATAACTGCTGTCTTAAGTTTTCCATATATTCAGGCTGTCTTACTTCTCTTGTAAATGGAGCATTGATAAATACTGTATCATTGTACTCTAATGCTTCATATGCAACTTCCATTATTGCATCATATTCATAATCTCTAATATTTTCTTCAAAGAAATCTGAACTTCTGTTATATTCTTGATTAGCAACTACAAATATCTGTTTTGATAATACAATTAATGTATCCTTATCAAGATATACACAATTAGGCATTGCCTTAGCTAATTTTCTTGTTACAAATGTCTTACCACATGCTGGTGGTGATGTTACCAGAATTAATTTCTTCATAATGATTACAACCTCTTTCTAACATATTATCTTTATTGTAAAATATAGAATTTTCTTTCCTAAAAAAAATCGTTACAAAAAACCCGATTTTCAAATTATTTTACCACTTCTATTCTTTATTAGTCAATAGGAATAGCATAAGAAAGTCGCTCTAATTATTTACTTTATTTTTGTTTAATTTTACTAAATACTATTATGGTGAACTTTTTTGATTTTATCAAGTACAATTATGGTGAGTTTTTTCGATTTTACCAAGTACTATTATGGTGAACTTTTTTGATTCTATCAAGTACTATTATGGTGAGTTTTTTATTTTTACTAATAGCACTATGGGAATCTTTTTTATAGAATAAACACTTTTTTCAAATTGATTCTACATCAGAAACAGGAAATGGCATCTTAGATGCCTCTAAGATGCCATAAAATTGAAAGGGTTTAGATTATTATATTACCTAAAAATCTAATACTTCTTTAGTTTAATAATTAAAAACGTTTTTTGCAATATTCTTTAAAAATATTATTTTTTTTGTGAATTTTTTCTATGTTTCATCTATTTCTTTATACATAATGCACATTTTTTAGGTCGTTTTTGTAAATTTTTGAAGCTTTTTCTCCTATTTTTACTATTTAACCAATAAAAAAAGGATAAAAATGTTTTTATCCCTTTTTTATCATTATATTTAATTGCAATTGAAGAAAATCCTTTCTTATTTTTTTACTGTTATATTTAATTATAATTAAGAAATTTTTCTTCTCACTTTATTATTATATTGTTATATTTTACTTTAGCTATAGAACTTCTCTTCTTCTTTTTTGTTTCCTGATTCAACTTTGATGTTGTTTTCATCCATCTTAATCTTTGGAATTACAATAGGTGGCATACCTGCTGTTGTCAGTACTGACATTGTTAATGCTCTCATATGTGGATACATTTCATCGTATGCTTTCTTATGTACTTCTTTCTTTTCCATTTCTCCTTCAATATCAAAGCTTGCTCTTACGCTTATTTTGAAATTAAAATCATTTGGTGCATTCTTATTCATCATATCTACTACACAAGTTGCGATACAATGTTTCATATCCTGTGTATATTTAACATTGAAAGATGCTCTCTGTTCAATATCTAACTTTACCTGTCCCTGTAATTCATTTGACATGTCGATTTCATTTACCTGAATGCCTCTAAAAACTAATTCGCCCATTATTCTGTCTCCTTTGCGTCTTTTATTTTATGATATATAATGGTTAATTAACCAATACCTTCATATATCTAAATCGTTACATGACTAGCCGTTCTTACCGACGTCGCCGTTAGTTGCTATTATATCAGATTACATTTTTGATTTCCATAAAATCACACCAACTTTACACGACTTTGTATGACTATACAAAAATACTTAAATTAAATTATCACTTTATACAATAAAAGAGAGCAACTACTGCTCCCTTTTACCTCCCGTTACACTATATAATATTTAAACCCTCTCCTGATTTTCCTTGATGGAAAATCTATATCCGAACAGATAAATAATCTGCTCCCTTTCAATTTTATATTAATCATAATACTTTTTTTCACTGAATAATTAAAGTTCTCATTTTTTATTTTTAGTACACTATTTTATATGTTGAGTGTTTATTTAACTGGTTTTGCGCCATGGTGGTAGTGTTTTGACTTATATATTACACTTTCATCGCTTGAAGCGTGTTTGTGCTATACACCGTCAATACAGTCACACCTTTTACTATCTTTCATTCAGTATTAATAATTTAACTATTCTAAAGATTTTGCTAAATTAATAACAAGCTATGTTATACTTTTTTAACAACACCCCTGCTCTTTTTAACTCAACGCAAAATTGAATTCATGTAATAGAGCATTGTTTGTGTAGTCAAATGTTCAATGATATATTTTAATCACGGTACCGATAATCAATTAGGAGGATGCCAGATTATTGGCTAAAAATTTTATGGAATCAATAGGAAATAATATAAAAAAAATACGTAAACAATTAGGTTTAACACAAGAAGAACTTGCTATGCATGTAGGAGTAACACCACAGGCGGTAAGCAGATGGGAAAACGGAACCGGAATGCCGGATATTTCTTTAGTTGTACCACTTGCAAAAACTCTTCGTGTTTCTACGGACTCACTTTTTGGCATTAATGAAGAAAAATATGACAGTCAAATCTATATTAATCTTAAGAGAAACATCGAAAAAATTGAAGCAGATGCAGAAAGCAACGAGGAAGCTGCATTGGCAAAATGCCAGTTCATGTTAAAGAAGGTCTACGAAGATCCTGATAATTATATTTATTCAGTTTATTTCGTAGAGCAGGTTGCAAATTTAAGCCGTTTTGTTCACTATAATCATTTTGCGGAAGATAAATGGTCTGAATTTAGGGAACTTGCAATTAAATATGGTTCAAATGCAATAAGATTTACAGATGATAGAGAATGGAATGAAAGAGCTCATTTCGCACTCGCCTGGATTTATATTCATGATGGAAATTATGCATATGCCAGGGAGCATATCGAACAGCTTCCAACAATAAAATCGAATCGTCTGCAGGAAAGCATACTAGCTCAAATTACTTTATTTGAAAATGGATTTGAAGAAATGAGTAAAGTTTTAACTGTTAATCTTCAAAATTTTGTCAGAGCAATTAACAAAGAGAATTTATATGCAGTACAAAGTTTTGCTTGGGGAAATCCTAAGAAAGCTGTTGAACATGGCAAATATTCTCTTTCATTAATGGAAACTTTTTGCCAGAAAAAAGAAATGAAATCATATTGTCGAGGCTTTATGAGAGATATTTATAAGTTTATTATTTTTGCAGAAATTCGATTAGACAATATCGATGAGGCAAAAAAATATTTAGATGAATTAAAAGAACAAATGAAAAGCATGTATGAATATCATCAGGAAATTCTTGCATCAGATACTGAACGTGCCAAATACAATGACCGTGCAATAGGTTATATGGAATCTTATACAAAAGAATTTATGGCACAACAATTGCAGGAAATCATTGATTTTGTAATTGGTTGCAACATGGATAATAATGGTCAAAAATTTGCTACTGTAATAAAAAGCAACAAAAATAACTAGACTTTACCTTTTATTAAGATAACCCGTGTGGGTTCGAGGCGCACCATAAAAAAAGTGCGAGACGGGTTGCGGTCATCCGGCGGATGACTCTGCGAAGCAGAAGCAACGACCGAGCCGGTAGGCGAGACATCGAACCCTAAAGTGAATTGTTCAGAGTCCCTATAAATAAAGGGGTTCTGGCAATTTATCCCGATAAATAAGGTTACTTTTAATTACTTTTAAGTTACCTTGTAGTTACTGTTAGCTAAATAGATAAGGCTTTAATGACTGCTTTATCGGTGTCTGACGCTTCATTAGTGTCAAATGTATAATTTCTTAAAGTTGTTTCTTCGTCGGAGTGTACCATGATTTCACGAACTGTGTTAATATTGATACCTGAATCAATCAGAGTAGAACATACAGTTTTTCTTATCTTATGAACAGACCGATATTTAATATTTCTGTCAATAATGTTAAATTCTTCATCAGAAGCCAAATCAAAAATTTCTCGTAATATCAATGCCATACTGCCAAAGGCTTTAGAGGTTAATTGATAGTCTATAATTTTTGAATAAGCCCAATCCTTGAGGTAACGTTTTGTCATATGGCTGTTTGTCTATTTCCAAGCATTAAAAAAAGAAGAGAAAACCGGATTTTGGCTTTCCCTTCTATTTTTAACTGTTTATAATTTTATTTTTTTATCTCAACCTGCTTTGGCTTTGACCATTTGCCCTGATAAGTTTTCTCTCCTTTGACAACAATGGCTTTTGCTCTTGCATACAATTTTTTAGCCTTTATAAACTTGCTATTTGATACACTATATGTCAATTTCTTAGTTGTTTTTGTCACTATTGTCTTTTTAAACTTCTTATCTTTTGCAATCTGTACTTTGTACTTGGTTGCGCCTTTAACTCTCTTCAATGTAAGACTTATTTTCTTAGCATTTTTCTTTTTAATTGCTTTTTTAACAACTGCCTTTCCAACATTTACAGATGATTTTTCTGTAGTCTGACTTGGTTGTTTTTTAGTCGTTGTTTGTGCATTTGTATTTGACTCCTGTGGCTTTGTAGTTTCTACTGCTGATGTTGTCTCTGTTTTCTCAGTTGTAGTTTCTATTTCAGGTGTTGTCTCAACTGATGGTGTTGTCTCAACTGATGGAGTTGTCTCAACTACTGGTGTTGTTTCATTTTCTGCAGTAGTTGTTGGATTTGTAGTTGGTTCCTCGTATTCTGAATATGCAGGATCTGCAAGTTCTGCAGGTGTTTTTCCTGAGAGTCCAGGGTCTGCCTTAATTGACACAGTTTTCTTTAATCCAAATGATTCTACATTGTTACTTGTATACTGTGATCTTACTTCTACTTCATATGTACCTGTCGCAAGTCTGTTTTCATAGTAACTTGCCACATCCCCATTGATTCCTACCTTAATACAAACACCATCTACAAAAAGATTCAATCTCTGACCTGTTAAATCTGCCTCACCAGACCATGCAATAGTAAATCCATAGTCTATACCTTCTGTTAAAATTGAAAGTCCAAGTGGTAAATTTGGCTGATTTGGTTTGTCAAATGACTGTGCATTATCTATAAACTGACCTTTAACAGTAACCTTTGATGACTGACCAAATGATGTTGCCGCCAAAGCTGACTCTCTGCCTTCTGCATCCACTGCTGATAAATATGCCAGATATTCACCTGCCGATACACTTTCCAATATAACATTTGACTTGGTAATTCCGTCTACATATACACGTCTGTAAGGTGTACCTGTCTTTGCATCAAATAAATATAAATTGTATCCTACAACTGATGAATCTGCTGATGGAATACTTGCGTTTGATGATGCTGCCCATGCAACACCTAATTTATTGTCTGCCTGCGCCGGATTGTCAGCAGGAACTTCCGGATTTCCTGTAATATAACTTAATCCCGCCGGTGTTTTTGGACCTATGCAATTAACAGGATATGTGTAATTAAGAGTTGCTCCTGTTACTGTAAAACTAACTGTTTCTGATAATTCTCCTTCTCCCATGCTGTTTACATTTGCGGCCTTTGCTGTATATGAACCTGCTGAAAGTCCACCTACTACACCGCCTTTTGTAGCATTGCCAATCTTTGTAACTTGCTTTCCATCCTTGTAAATATAAATAACTGTTGATGTAACTGTTGGATCATATCCAGCTACATTTGCTGGGTCATCGGCTCCTGCCCATGCAAACATAATTGCATTTTCAATTGTATCCGAACCACTTTTGCTATTAGCAACAAGTCCTATTACTTTCTTAGGTAATGCTGTTGCTGCACTTACATTGCTTGTTGGATAGTATGTAATCGAAGATACTATCATTGCAATGGCACAAATAATTGCACCAAATTTCTTTAACCCTTTCATTTCTTAACCTCTCTTTCATTTGATTAAATATTCATTGCAATTATACACTTTTAAAGAGTTATTTGTTAGTATCCTAATTTTATATATGGGATTAATTTTTTAGGAAAGTGTTTTAATTTTAAGATTTTCCATATATATGTACAAACACAAAAAACTCCTAAAAATGTAAAAAAAAAGCGCGAGACGGGTTGCGGTCATCCGGTGGATGACTCTGCGAAGCAGAAGCAAC
>ERZ860668.51-NODE-51-length-88064-cov-8.151064_pt1 | contig 88064 bp, 107 predicted proteins | sample MGYA00510062_ERZ860668 | MGnify/ENA primary metagenome ERZ860668 (study PRJEB30046, sample SAMN00715258) | human gut metagenome | study: EMG produced TPA metagenomics assembly of the A metagenome-wide association study of gut microbiota in type 2...
CCTTTTCAATGGCTTTTGCAAGGCTTACCTGCACTTTCTGTCTTTCGTTATAGAACGATGTGGAAGTTTCGGTAACAGAGATATTCTGACCTGCGTAAGTAAGCTCAACCGTATGTGTTTCGCCACTCACTACCATTCCGTAAGGTGCAGTAATTTCCTTGACCTTGTATTTTCCGAGATAAAGTTCTTTGCTCTTCACAAATCCATCGGAGCTTGTTGTGATAGTATCTACCACTTCGCCCTTTGAATAGCGGAGTGTACCGTCCGGTGTACTAATATCTTCCGCAGCACGGACTTCATAAACTGCACCCTCAAGTCCTGCCACTTCATAAACAGGCTGATAGATAACATCACTGTCCTCAGAACCACTTACATTGACCCCGCTAAATACTTCTCCGGTCTTTTCAACCGTGATAGTACCTTTCTGTGCCATATTCGGCTTATTGACTTTCACAACAGTTACGCCGCCTTCCTCTGTGGAATTTTCTTCGGTAATATCAAAATATACCGGAGTATCATCAAGTACATATCCGTATGGAGCTTGTACCTCTACGATAGAATATTCCTTGCCGTAATCCAGTTTCTCAGGTGTGACAAGAGAACCATTTGCGTCGGTATAGAACACATCAATCGTGGTCGGTGTCGGATAAGTAAAGGTCATTTTGACCTGATTGCCCTGTGGGTCGTAAATCTTAAATCCTGCTCCTGCATACGGAATACTCTTTCCGCTTTCTGCGTCCACCTTGACTACATTGACAAAGCTCTCAAAGTTACGGTTATTGATAAGATAACGGTAGGTCTGTGCGTTCTGTGAAATGAACACATCAAAATCGTCCATCATCTCTCTGCCTTCCCAACCGGAAGTCTGGTGTACGGTATAAATACCATACGGCATATCTTTTGTCTGACCGAAGCCATTTTCATCGCAAACGATAGTATCTCTCTCGTCTTTATTGGCTGCGTCATAGCTTCCGGCAGATTTCAAATAAATCTCAAAGGAAGCACCCTTTTCAGGAGTTTCAATCTTTGTTTCTCCATCATCAGTGTGTTTAATGATAGCCACGTTACCTTTGATTACCTGCTCGGTCACATCATTGGAAGTAAGGTTGTGTTCCACCTCATAAAGTTTCGGGTCTGCACCTACTTCATGGATAGTCTTATCAAGCAAATATCCCTCTGACGGTGTAATTTCTCGGATTGTCCAGTCGGTATCACAAACATATTCTTTGGTAGTGAACTGACCGTTTTCATCAGTAACATACTTATCTACAAGCGTTTCTCCCTTATAGATACCGTAAACTGCTCCCGAAAGTTTGGCATTGCCCTGTGCTTCGCCCTTCTCAGCGTCGCTCTTTGTGACTGTTACAGTAAACTTCTTCAAAATGTTATTGAAGTTTCTTGTGGTTACTTCTTTCCACTTCACTGGTGCAGTCTGATTTTTCGGCACAACATAACGGATAGCTGTGTCTACTTCTTCAAGGGTATATGGTTCAGAACCACTGATAAGCACATCTTTGAAAGTTGCCACACCGTTTTTGTCTGTAACTGCATACTGGTCAACAGCAGCACCGGAAAGAGAAGTACCGAAAAGATGGAACTTCACACCTTCTACGAGGTTATCTTCTGAGGATTTAACCACCTGAAGGTCGCCACGCTTCAATTTGTTATTGAAAGTGACCTTTGCAACCTGCCCTGCTACAACGGTAACTCTATGTGTTTCCTGCGGCTCATACTTGTCGTATGCCTGCTCGGTTACGGTATAGATACCCGGCATAAGGTTATCAATCTGGAACTTACCGCCATTGGCTGTTGTAACCGTCTGATTGATACCGTTTCCGTTAATCGTGAAGTTGATACCATCAACCTTGCCGTCCTCACTTGTCTTTACAATCTGACAAGAACCATAGCTGACTTTCATCTTCACATAACCGTTGATACTGTCGCTTACTTCCTGAGCATAGCTGACAACATCTTGCACACTGGAATTTTGGTTGTGTTTACCCTCTGACCATACAACCACACCTCTGCGGACTGCATTTTTCTTGGTTGCGGTAATGGTAAATTCCTTACTCGGTGCAGTATCCATAGAAACCGTAAGTTTGTTGCCGTCTACCGAAAAACTCACTCCACTGATACTTGCCTTAAAATCATATTTGGAAAGCACATTATTGGAGTCTGTCAGAGTAGTTGTGTACTTACTTCCGTTCCACTCAAGTTCTATTGTCTTTGCCGAACCGGATGATTTATTACAAAAGCTCGGTATGGTCGCATGGTTCTGTACACTCTGCACCATACTGTTGTAATAACTAAAAATCTTATTGCGGAGCGGATGCTTTGCATTGATGACATCTTTCACATTGCTGCAACCACTGGCTGCTACATGATTGAAGTTCGCATCACGCTCTCCGATAACAGTTTCCCAGATAAGAAGCTGTGTGGCATAAGCCTGTGCAATGCTGTTTGCTGCTGCTTCATTCTGCGACCTCCAAGATGTCGAGATTGTCCCACGATAGCCATACTGTAAAATACGACCAACGAAAAGACGGATTTCATCTCCGGAAATAACCCCGTTGGCTGCAAGGTTATTAAAATAATTTTCGTCATACTTATTCATTGTCTGACCGACCTTGAGCGAAACTCCCGGCTCAATACAATAAGCAACATTGCCTGAGTATGAGCCAATAGCCTTAAGATTGGTAAAATTGGAACGTCCGGTATGCCAACCATTTTTCAAGGTCAAATTGCTGTGTCCCCATACCCCATCGTAATTAGCATCGCCATCACGAGGGAAATCGACCATATAAACATCGGCTTTTTCTCCCGAAGCAGCATATGCTGTTGTCGAGCCAATGCCTGCAAAAGTGGTCACACACATAAGGGTCGCCAAGAAAAGCGACGTGACTCTTTTGAATTTTGACTTTATCATTGCGTTTCCTCCTGTAAAAATTGAAAAACACACCGTATCGCTACGATGTGCCTTTGTGGATTTTCTCTTACGGCAGAATTTACCTGCCGAAAAACAAATGCGGTTTTTTCGTTAATTTTTCATTTTACCATACACCTCCAGTCCGTTCATACTGTGCGATTGCCCCTTAGAGATAGACATATACTTTGAGATAGTTATATTCAAGTGAGATAGTATATATCATTTTCGGTAGGTAAAAGTATAACTAAGGGGTTAGAGTGTGAGAAAGGGGAACTGTAAAACAAGCTATCTGCTGTCACGCTCTGCACGGTTACGCAAAAACTTGTTATAATGCTCCAATGCCTTGCAGACAAAATCCTCCGTCTGACTGACGGGAATGTTTTTCGGGATAAGCTGTCTTACTCTGTCGCCCCTCAACACGATTTTTTCTCTTTGGTTCGGCTTTTCCTCAGACATAACAGCGTGGATTGCTTCTGTTGTAAGATTGCCCTCGTTGAATAACTTTCGCATACGGATTGTCTGGTCGTGTGACGGGGTTGCGTCATTCAGGTCAATTTCATCAACCACATCACGCTGGCAATCTTCATCAAGATAGGAAAGTTCTACGGCAGGACGCATTTTAATACGCCCCTCATCAACAAATTCAAGCAGTTCAGGAACAAGGTTTGTCAGACGAACATATCGGTGTATCTGATTTCTGCTGTCCCCTGTTTCCTGTGCAATTTGTTCATCGGTTCGTAAATTCGTCCCCACTGGGGACACATTTTCTTTTCTTGGTCTGCCTGCTTGTCTTTTCATTGCTTCCAAACGCATTTTATAGGCAAAGGCTTTTTCACTTGGCAATATCTCTGACCTCTGGAAATTACTCTCAACCATTAAAATGGTCGCTTCATCTCTGTTCAGGTCTACAATCTCACTTCTCAGTGTTTCAAATCCTGCCAGTTCACACGCTCGCTTTCGTCTGTGTCCTGAAACAAGTTCATATCTGCCGTCCTCTTTCTGCCTTACCGTTGCCGGAGTAATAACCCCTCTTTCCTTGACACTCTCCACAAGCTGCATCATATCTTCATCGTCCCTGACCTTAAACGGGTGGTCGGGAAAATCATCAATCAGCTCCAATGGAATATCTCGGATTTTTGAAAGCTGTTCTTCATCTCTCTGTGCCTGAGTGGTAAATAAATCATCGAGCTTCGTGAGAGTGAAGTCGCTCTTTCTTCCTGCCATCGGCTAACACCTCCTTTGTAAATTCAGCGTATGCCTTAGACACTGTGCTGTTTGGCTCATAAGCATAAATGCTCTTGCCTTTGGAAGAAGTTTCTGCGGCTTTTACGGCAATCGGGATTTGTGTTCGATACATTCTTATCTGATTACCGAAGTTTGCCCTGAGTGCTTCCACCGTACTCTTTGCAAGGTTTGTTCGGCTATCCACCAAAGTAAGCAGCATACCGTCTATCTTAATATCCGGATTGATATACTTCTTTACTTTTGAAATGGTCTGCACAAGCTGTGTCATACCCTTTGCAGGCAAATACTGAGCCTGAACCGGAATGATAACACTGTCTGCCGCCGATAAAGCATTGAGAGTAACCATACCAAGTGAAGGCATACAGTCTATAATTACATAATCATATCTGTTCTTCACTTGACTCAGATAATTCTTGAGTGTAGTTTCTCTGCTCATTGCGTTTACAAGGTTAAATTCCATTGCTGAAAGCTCAAGGTTTGCCGGAACAAGGTCAACACCTTCTTCGTGATGCAGGATACCAACCATAGGGTCTGTCATCGTTTCATTGATTACATCTGTGAGTTTCGTTGCAAGCGTGATACCCAAACTGTCTGTATCCTGCCAACCAAGACAAGTCGTTAAATCTCCCTGCGGGTCTGCGTCTATGAGCAATACTTTCTTGCCCTGCATTGCAAGCCCGACTCCGAGATTAACTGTTGTGGTGGTCTTTCCGACTCCGCCTTTCTGGTTACATACGGAAATCGTTTTACAGTTTGACACTTCTTTTTGCCCTCCTTTCTGAAAATTCATAGCCACCGCATTATGGCTATGTACCTGACCGACTCATTTCCTAATCGGTCATAGCAATATTTGTTCTCAACACCCCTTGCCAAGCAAAATGCTTATGGGAAGTCACTAAGGAACAGACTGCTTATCTGTATCATAGGATTCTAACCTCTGCCGGGTACTCCGCCAGCTCCGTAGAGAAGTATCATTATCATTCTGACTGTCATCGCCATATCAGGAGCAACCTGATACTCATAGCCGGAGTTCTCGCTATTCTGAAATACAGAAATCACGGCGTACCTGCTAAAGTGGCTATCATCAGAAATAAAGTCTTAGTGAATGACTTATTCAATTTTCAAGCAAAAAGGCTTCCGTTTTTGCTATCCGGAATGAACCCCTTCACTCATTTGGACAAAGGGGTATGAAATGCACACCCAAAATCTCCGCTTTTCCAAAAATATTTCAAAAAAATTTTTGGAAATTAAAAAAGCCGCCTGCTCCGGTTAGGAAACAGACGGCAAAACACGTTCTAAATGTATTCAATTTTCAATTTCTTTTTCTTTGCTTCAAGCACTTTGCAGAGGACATCATCTACTGCATCGGTGTATCGTCCCTGAGCTGCTAAATTGTTCTTCAGTTCAATGAGCGATTGTATCACTCGGCTTCGTTCTTCTTCATTTAAGTATAGATGATAGGTTTTCTCTCTCATTGGCTCTCCCTCCATCTTTCAAATGTATTTTTGATTATCTCCACATCTTCCTCAGTATCAGAAGAAATAAATATATGTACGCTCTGAAAAGCTTTCTTTAAGCTGTCAGCATAATCCAGTTCAGTACCTTTCATCGGCAGCTTAATCAGCCTTATTCCTCGTTGCTTACACATATATGCTTTCATTATTTCTAAATTCTCATCGGCACTTCCTGACTCAATAGCCAACTTTTCTGAAGGTATGTATGTTTCAAGCGGAACTCCAAGCAATCGGTCAGAACCAAGTTCTGCTTTCAAGCCTTTCTTATTAGAATAATAGCTGACAGCCAAAGCAGGAAATAATGACAAATACTCCTGCTCACAAAATCGACAGCCTTTCTTCAATATCGTTCTTTCATTTATCTTCATACTCCACGAATGACCGTGCCTGCATTTCCACCACGCTCTCTTTGCTGAAGTTCGTGATACTTGTGTCGGTTTCCATTTATTCTTTTCATAATCCCATTCACTAAGGAGCTGACTGTCTGTCGTTTCCAAATCATTATATCCGACAAGGACTTCTCTCTCCGCACAAACAGGGCATACCGTTCCTTTTACACGGGCATTGATAACTGATTTCCACTCGTTACCGCATTTTCTGCACTTCCACCAGACATTTTTCCTCGACTTTGCATTTACTTCATCAGGCTTCAATGGCAAGTTCTTCTCCGACCATTCAGAAGCAATTTCAGGATGCGTTGTCTGCAAATCATTAAACCCTTTCAGGAATATGTACCCACTGCAATATGGACATTTACTACCACCGGAACGGGTAGAAATAAGGGTGTTCCACTCTCTGCCGCAATCCTTACACTTCCACCAAGCCTTACGATTGGCAAAGACCGTAACCTGAGTTGGAAGTGTCGGATAATTTCTGTCCGACCACTCGGCTGCTATATCCGGCAGAAGTGTTGCAAGGTCATTAAAGCCTGCCAATACTTTATTATGGGAGCAGTACGGGCAACCAGTTTTATTTATTGTCCTGCTCTTAACGGCAGCTTCCCACTCGTGTCCTTTTTCACATCTCCATATCGCTTTCTTATGAGAACCAATAGAAACTTCTGTCGGTTTTATCTTATTCTTTTCCGACCACTGCTTTTCCAGTAGCGGCTCTAATGTCGCCAAATCGTTAATCCCTGCAATCACTCTCGCACCGGAACATATCGGACATTTTTCTCCATTGGAACGAGCTTTAATGCTTGTCTGCCATTCGTGACCGCATGCACCTTTCCACCATACTTTTTTATTTGAACCGAAAGTAATGTCATCAGGTGTAAGCGGCAAATTTTTCTTCGACCACTCCGAAACAAGCTCCGGATGTACTTCTGTTAAACTGTTATTCATAGCCAAACCTCAACCTCCTTGTGCTCAGAGTATATGAGGTTTCGGCTTTTTCTTGTAGTTTGCGAATATCAGTAAAAATAGAAAAAGCCCTTTGAGAAAAGTATTTTTCCTCTCTCAAAGGGCTTGCTAAACTTGAAGTTGTATCATCACTTATCTTTATCTTTTTTTGAAAAAATAAGACTGCCAGATATGCCAAAAGATATACCCAGACATATTCCGATTCCAATTCCTGCCATGCTATTTAATGAGTTTATGAAAACAACGCTCCAAAGTATTGCTGCGATTATTCCGATAGTGACTCCTATAATTACCTTTTTGATTTTCATTAGTTTTATCCTTTAATTCCCGATTTTACTTTGTGACTATGACTTTTCCTTCCGAATCCAGAAGAGGTGTAATACTGGCTCCAAATCCAGAGTTCCAACAAAGGTAATTAACCCCAGTCTTCTTATCTACAAGGATTTGACGAATTCCTTCATCTTTAAGCCAACTTCCGTCTTTGAATGTAACTTCAAATCTTTCTTCTTTCTTTGCCATGTTTATTTCTCCTTTTTTCAAGCGTTAAATACCGATTTAGTGTTCTTTTATAACGGTTGCATCATCTCAAGAATGATTCCATCCGGGTCTCTAAAATAAAAAGCTCTACTTTCCCCAAATCCATCTGCTCTAAAATCGAAATACTGCGGTTCAGACAAGCACTCCACATTATTATCTACGAGATGTTTGTAAGTAGAATCAATATCATCTGTATAGAAACATACTTCCGAGATGGATGTTGTAAACAAATCAGAGGGAACTTTCTTTACTTCGTTGTTTACAAACTGAATCAGCTCAACTGGCGGTGCCTCAACAGCCTTGGAGCCATTCAAATAAGCGACCCTTGCTTTGCAATTTACTCTACAAAACATTTTATCTGTTTCTTCGCCTTCCATAAAAATCTCTCCTTGAAACTCAAGCCCAATGACATCTCTGTAGAATGCAATTGAGCGTTCCAAATCAGAAACCGTTAGTCCTACATGATAAATTCTTCCAACCATATATATTCCTCCTGTAAATTCCAATATGTATTTTTGTTTGTTTTAAAAATGGGCAATCCCGATTGGAATTGCCCACTCATTGCACTAATTATGCGATTTTTTCTTGTTTGCACCGATTTCTGCATCAATTGATGTAAGTTTGATGTAAATCGCTGTTTTTTCAGTTTTTTATCAAATGAAGTACGTCCCGTCTATTTGGTAAAACGGTACATCTTTACATCATCTTAATAGAGCTTTGCACCTGCCGGAATGTGGTCATCAACCATCAGAAGATGAAGCTTTTCTTCGCCTTCTTCTTCATGAATAGCACTGAGGAGCATACCGCAAGAGTCAATGCCCATCATCGCTCTCGGTGGAAGATTTGTGATAGCAATAAGGGTCTTTCCAACCAGTTCTTCCGGCTCATAAAAGCTATGAATACCGCTTAAAATGGTTCTGTCTGTGCCTGTTCCGTCATCAAGAGTAAACTGTAACAGTTTCTTTGACTTCGGTACTGCAACACACTCTTTAACCTTTACTGCACGGAAATCTGACTTGCTGAATGTATCAAAATCAACAAATTCCTCAAATAAAGGTTCTACCTTTACCTTAGAAAAATCAATCTTTTCAGACTCAGTTTTTACATTTTTTTCAGGTGCTTCAGAAGCTGTATTATTTACATCATTTTTCTTATTTACATCACCGAGTGACTTCATTGTCGGGAATAACAATACATCTCTAATAGCCTGTGAATCAGTTAATAACATACAAAGTCTGTCTATTCCATAACCTATACCACCTGTTGGAGGCATACCTACTTCAAGTGCATACAAGAAGTCTTCATCTGTATGGTTAGCTTCTTCATCACCTGCGTCAGCAGCTGCATCCTGAAGTTTAAATCTTTCTCTCTGATCAATCGGATCATTAAGTTCTGAGTATGCGTTGCACATTTCCCATGTATTAATGAATAACTCAAAACGTTCTACCTTAGTAGGATCTTCCGGTTTTTTCTTAGTAAGTGGAGAAATTGCAATTGGATGATCCATAACAAATGTAGGCTGGATAAGGTTCTTTTCACAGAATTCTTCAAAGAAGAGGTTAATGATTTCACCCTTTCCATGTCTTTCTTCAAATTCAATATTGTGTTCTTTTGCTAAAGCCTTAGCTTCTTCATCTGTAGCAACTGTATCAAAATCAATGCCTGTGTATTTCTTAATACAATCAACCATTGTGATTCTTTCAAATGGCTTACCAAAATCGATTTCAATTCCGTTGTAAGTAAACTTTGTACTTCCAACAACTTTTTCTGCAAGGTATCTGAACATTTCTTCTGTAAGGTCCATCATACCATAGTAATCTGTATATGCCTGATATAATTCCATAAGTGTAAATTCAGGATTATGTCTTGTATCTACACCTTCGTTACGAAATACTCTACCGATTTCGTATACTCTTTCTAAACCACCAACGATAAGTCTCTTAAGGTATAATTCAAGAGAAATACGAAGTTTAACATCTTCATCTAATGAATTGTAATGTGTTTCAAATGGTCTTGCTGCTGCACCACCTGCGTTGTGTACAAGCATAGGTGTCTCGACTTCCATAAAGTCTTTTGCATCAAGGAAGTTTCTGATTTCCTTAATAATCTTTGAACGCTTAATGAAAGTTTCCTTTGATTCCTGATTCATAATTAAATCAAGATATCTCTGACGGTATCTCATATCTGTATTTGTAAGACCATGATGCTTTTCAGGAAGAATCTGAAGACTCTTTGTAAGAAGAGTAACTTCTGTTGCATGAATACTCATTTCACCTGTCTTAGTCTTAAATGGATAACCTTTAACTCCAACGATATCACCGATATCCATTTTCTTGAAATCCTTATATTCTTCCCATGGTTCTTCTTTGCTTATATCATTTCTTGCAACATAAACCTGAATGTTACCATCTCTATCCTGAACGTTACAGAATGAAGCCTTACCCATTACACGTTTTAACATAATACGTCCGGCAATTGAAACTAATTTAGAGTCTTCTCTGATTAATTTTCCTTCTTCATCATGTCCACATTCTAACTTGTCAAAATTATCTTTAATTTCCTGGCTGTGATATGTTACTTCATATTTTGTAATCTGAAAAGGATCCTTTCCCTTTTCCTGCAAATCAGCTAATTTTTCACGTCTTACCTTTAAAAGCTGATTAATATCCTGCTGCTGATTCTGGTTATTCTGCTGTCCCATTGTTACTCCTTTATATCTATATCTTTTTGTGAATTTTTATTAAAATTAAAGTACCTTCTTAATCTCTAATACTTTATATTTAGCTTCTCCATCTGCTAATTCAACAATTACATCATCACCTACTTCATGACCAAGTAATGCCATTCCTAATGGAGATTCATTTGAAAGTTTCTGCTGAAGACTGTTTGCTTCTGTAGAACCTACAATGCTAAATTCTAATTCTTCATCAAATTCATAATCGTAGATTTTTACATGACATCCAACACTGATTTTATTAATATCAACGTCCTCATCAGCAACTACTTCAACATTTTTAAGAATTTTTTCGATTTCATCTATTCTTGCTTCAATATCTCTCTGCTCATCTTTTGCAGCATCATATTCAGCGTTTTCTGATAAATCGCCCTGTTCTCTTGCTTCCTTAATTTTCTGAGCGACTTCTCTACGTCTATTTACCTTTAAATCTTCTAATTCTTTTTCCAATCTATCAAGTCCGGCTTTTGTAAGTACGTTCTTCTTTGTTTCTGCCATTTTTTTAATCCTCCGATCAAATTTTTATATTTAAAGTTTTACAATTAATAATAGCCTAACACGGCATTAATGTCAATGTTTATTGCAGTTTCGCGTTAACCGTCTCTACCAAATTTTCCATAGTTTCAATCTGGTTACACATACGTCTAAGTTCTGCTGAATGTGGCAAACCTGCCGTATACCATGCTATATGTTTTCGCATTTCTCTAATACCTGTATACTCACCTTTATAATCAACAAGCATTTTAGCATGTCTTATAATCATTTCTCTTATATCATTTATTGTCGGTTTGTCTATAACATTCCCGTTTTCAAGATATTCTTTAATTTCTCTAAATATCCATGGATTTCCTCTTGCACCTCTTGCAACCATTAATCCGTCACATCCGGTATATTCTTTCATTGCCTTTGCATCCTCAGCTGAAAAAATATCTCCATTTCCAATTACGGGAATCTTTACTGCTTTTTTTACATCTTTTATTACATCCCAATCTGCCTTGCCACTATAGTATTGTTCTCTCGTTCTTCCATGAACTGCTATAGCCGATACACCGCAGCTTTCTGCAATTTTTGCAATTTCAACAGCATAAACCGTTCCATTTTCAAAGCCTTTTCGTATCTTTACAGTGACAGGTTTATTTACGGCCTTAACCATTTTTGTAAGAATTTCTTCTACTAATTTTGGCTGTTTTAACAATGCTGAACCTTCGCCGTTATTTACAATTTTAGGAACCGGGCATCCCATATTTATGTCGATAAAATCGCACTCTCCTTCTTCAACCTGTGCTGCAATCTGTGCCATTATATCAGGGTCAGAGCCAAATAACTGAACTCCTACAGGATGTTCATTTTTATCTATATTCAATAATTCTTTGGTATTCTTGTTTTTATATAGAATTGCCTTTGCACTAACCATTTCCGTGTAAAGCATGTTGCACCCCATCTCTTTACACAACAAGCGAAATGGCAGGGCTGTTACTCCTGCCATTGGTCCAAGTGCCAAACAATTTTCAATTTCAATATTTCCTATCTTCATTAAGCACCTTTACTTTTTATTTTTTTCGTAAATAAGTCTCATTCCCTGAAGAGTGAGTTCCTTATCATAAATATCTATTCTATCCGTATTTTCATAAATAATTCTTCCAAGACCACCTGTTGCAATAACTTTTGCGTTGAGAAGTCCGCTTTCCTTTTTCATATTATCTATGATGTACTCTGTCTGTCCGATATAGCCATAAACTATACCCGCCTGCATACTCGTAATTGTATCTTTTCCAAGTATTGATTCAGGCTTTTTAATTTCAATTTCAGGAAGCTTTGCAGTATCATTCCATAATGCCTTTGCGCAAATTCTGATACCCGGAGATGTAACTCCTGCTGCAAACGTTCCATCTTTTGTAATTAAATCATATGTTGTAGCTGTTCCAAAATCAATTACAATACATGGTCCACCATACAATTCATATGCACCTACTGCATCTACGATTCTATCTGTTCCAACTTCCCTAGGATTTGCACGCTGAATCTTTATTCCCGTCTTTGTGCCTGCCTCAATAACAATAGGATGTAATCCAATATATTTGTAAATTCCATTTGTTAATGAGTACATAATCTTAGGTACAACCGATGATATTATTACTGCTTCAATATCTTTAGGTGAAATGCCTTTTCGTCCAAGCATTTCTGCAATTAATACTCCATATTCATCTGATGTTCTTGCCATCTGAGTTGTCATTCTAAATGTAGCATAAACTTTTTTTTCTTTAAATACACCAAGTGTAATATTAGTATTACCGGCGTCAACTGTAATTAACATTTATTCCTCTCCTAAAACAAATACTTTATAGTACATTTCCAGTGATTCTAAAAGTTCTCTCTTATCAAGCTGCATCTGCTTAACCTTTAATCCACATCCTATATCATCATATAAAAGGTCTCCCTCATCTGCCTCTGTGACAATCTGTAATGTTCCATCTTCTTCATATTGCAAAATAAGAATTCCACCTACTTCTTCTGTAAACAGCACACACATAATCTGCAATTCCTGTTTTACACGCTCCGGAAGATTAGAAAATTGATCGTTTAAATAATACTTTTTTTCATATGCATTAGACGCACACAAAACCATTTTTTCATTAAACATTCTGTTTTTTCTCCGTTCTTTGTCATTTCGTCTTTTTTAACTTTACGCAAAATACAGAATTTGTCAAGAAAAACTTACTAATGTTAATAAAGTAGAGTAAATATCTGTTAATTATTAATACAACTCTTTTCCCATTTTGACATTTTTTAATATTCAATTTGCCTTAACCAAATTAATTTGACAAATATTAGCTAAAACATAGCAAAAATTTAATTTTATAATTTCCCGGAATTTTGCTTTCTCCATTTGGTATTGCAGTTATATTTCCATTCATGTTTTCCATTGCTTCTTTTGCTATTGCAAGACCTAATCCGAAGTTTCCTTTTTCTCCTTTATAGAATCTTTCAAACAAATGAGGAATGTTCTTTTCAATTGTTCCATCTCCATCATCGTATATTTCAATTACGTTTTTACCTTCCATTACATATCCTCTGATAAAAACCTGTTTTTTTGCATATCTAATACAATTTGATGTAATGTTTAAAATAACATTATGGAACAAATCTTCGTCAATATTTATGCTCATCTGTTTATCTATTTCCATATCAATATCGATTTCTTCTTTTAATGCAATTCCTTTTATTCTCTGCAAAGCATCTAACATAATCTCTCTTGCATTAAATTTCTCAATGGAAACATTATACATCTTACTATCAAATTTGGATAATGTAAGAAGTTCAGCCACCATCTTATTTAGTTTTATACTTTCCTGTCTGATGACTGATGCCGCCCCTACATTATCGCTTAATATTCCACTTTCAATACCTTCTGCATAACCTTGTATTGACATAAGTGGATTTCTAAACTCGTGAGAAATATTCTGATAAAAACTCTTTTGATTTTCGTCATTTGCTTTTAATTTTGCAGCCATATGATTAAGGCTCTTATACAAATCTTCTATTTCTTTATTTGACTGTCCTTCAATTTTATTTGTAAATATTCCATTTCCTACTTCATTTGCGTAAGCACAGGCTTTCATAATCTGATTGCTAATACTTTTTGACAATTTTACGGAAAATACAACACTTACTATCATGCAAATAAGTATAATAACCATTAATATTACATTAGAATTTACAAGATTGTCCGTCCCATTCCTCGTATTGGTTACAAATACCATTGATGCATTTTTAACACCCTCGTAATTGTCCAAAGATACAACTGAAATGTAGCACTGATAATTATTAATTTTTTCTCTGTGGATATCTTTTTTTGATTTTGAAATTTTTATTATCTGACCATCATTTATTTCAAACCCACTATCACTCTTAAAACTTATATTTTCATTTCTCAAAATATAAAAATTAGTGTTTCCTGATAATTTTGTGGAAGTAAGAGCTGCAACTAAATTAGTAAGGAGTTCTGATGAGTCCCCTTCTTCATACGATGTTTGCACAAGTTTTTCCATCGTTGTCATTGTGCTTGATAATTCCTTTTTAGCCGTGGTCTGTATATTATTAGTCATTACAACATTAAAAATAACTAAGATTATAATAGGTACTGCAACTGAAATTGCAAGCATTGATGACAATAATTGTTTATATATCGTTCTCATTTTACACCTGCTTTTTTAATGCCATTTTAAATCCATATCCCCATACTGTTTTTATTTCTACATTACTGTCTGCTATTTTTCTTCTAAGCCTCTTTACTGTATCGTCTGTAGCTCTTGTATCAATATCATATGCAATTTTCCATACTTCTTTAAGTAATTCTTCTCTTGAAATTGCCTGATTATTTTTTTGTATAAGATATTTAAGAAAGTCGAATTCCAGTGGTGTAAGAGCAATTTCCTCATCATCTACATATGCCTGCTTCTTAGTCACATCAATTTTTATATTTCCAAATGTAACCTTTTCTACTTTTTCTACCTTATCCATCGAAATTCTTCTAAATAATGCCTGAACTCTCGCCACAAGTTCTATTGGTGAAAACGGCTTTGTCAGATAATCATCCCCGCCAACACTTATTCCTTTTATCCTATCCTCTTCGCTATCTTTTGCTGATAAAATGATTATTGGAACATTTGCTATTTGTCTTATCTGCCTGCATATTTCCACACCATCTGTTCCCGGCATAATAACATCTAAAATTATCATATCAGCATTTTTTTCTTTATATCTTTTAAATAAATCATCTCCATTAGAAAATGTCTCAACTTCATATCCCTGATTTTCTAAGAAACATTTTACTAACTCACGTATATTCTTTTCATCATCAGCTATATAAATTAATTCGCTCATTTTTATCCCTCTTATAAAATATGTAATGCCCCCGCCCTTCGGTCAGCGGCTATTCGTCGGAAACATTTATAAAAAATGAACTTTGTTCATTTTGTTTCCTCCTATTTACGGTTATCTTTAATTTTCTGAAACTACAGATTCTAATTCTAACGATGCTATCTGTATTTTTCGGTTATCGCAATTTAATCTTCTGTCTGTTGTAGTAATAACCTTGCTTTCTGTTACTTTTTGACTGCTTCTAATATATTTTTTCATTTCATTTGATTCTTTTGTAGCTTTTCTCAAAATAGATGAAAGCTTATTCTGACTCTTTATATATTTTATCTGTTGTTTTTTTATATAACTTTTCTTCTTATTATTTAATTTTGCATTTTCCATCTTTAAGCTTTTCTTCTGGCACACTTCCTTCTGTGCACGTATTCTTTCAGTATATATTTTCAAATTTTCAGTATATTCATTTATTTTTATTTTAAATTCTTCTGTTGGTTTTGTATTCTTTTTTATTAATTCTATGCATTTATTGTTTATTTCTGTAAGTTTTACACTTTTAGTATCAATAATAGAATTATTGTCTTCTATAATTACATCTAATTCTTCATTTGTCATAACATTATAATCTACTGCCGCAAATGCACTCATGCTATAAATCATAATTATTGTCATTGTTATAAAAAATGTCTGTGCTATTCTTTTCATTTTACCCTTCCTTTTAATCCTTTAAAATATCATTTAATTCTTCTAACTGCTTAATCGCTTCATCTAAAGCATCCTGTGTACTTTCTTCATTATTTGTACTTACTTCTTGATTTGTTGTTTCTTCTATATATGTATTATCATTTACAGCAGTTGTCTCTTTTATTTTTTCTTTTCCATTGCATGCACATATTGTTATGCAGGCAACGCATAACATAACTCCTATGATTGTCTTTTTTATTATCTTATCCATTTTTCCCCTCTAATCATTCGTCTGCCTTTGTTTATTATAAAGTTTCATATTCACTTATTCAATTATACTGATGTGGCAATTTTGCGGTAATTTTTGTGGCATTCGTAGTATCCTCAAAAAAAGGGACAGGTTCTCTCTGAAAGCAAGCTTTCTTAAGAACCTGTCTTTTTTTATTATTAGTCTTTTATTACTTCTGTTATTGCTTTTACTGAGCCTGCGAGTCCCTGAATGTCAGATGGGATTATAATCTTTGTTGCCTGACCGTCTGCTGCCGCAGCAAATGCTTCTAAGCTCTTTAATGTAAGTACTGACTGGTCTGCTCCTGCTTCTTTTATTAATTTGATACCTTCTGCAGTTGCATTCTGTACTTTAAGAATTGCCTGTGCTTCACCTTCTGCTTCAAGAATTCTTTTCTGTTTTTCAGCGTCAGCCTTTAAGATTGCTGCCTGTTTTTCTGCCTCTGCTTCAAGTACTGCTGATTCTTTCTTTCCTTCTGCTCTAAGAATAGCTGACTTCTTTTCACCTTCTGCAATTAAGATTGCTTCTCTACGTTCACGTTCAGCCTTCATCTGCTTTTCCATCGCATCCTGAATTGCTGTTGGTGGAATGATGTTCTTAAGTTCCACTCTGTTAACTTTAATTCCCCATGGATCTGTTGCTTCATCTAAAGACTGTCTCATCTTAGCATTAATAATTTCTCTGGATGTAAGTGTTTCATCTAATTCCAAATCACCAATAATATTTCTAAGAGTTGTTGCTGTTAAATTTTCAATAGCCATAATAGGGCTTTCTACACCATAACAGAAAAGTTTAGGATCTGTAATCTGGAAAAATACAACCGTATCAATTCTCATTGTTACGTTATCCTTTGTAATAACCGGCTGAGGTGCGAAATCAACAACCTGTTCCTTCAAGTTAACTTTTCTTGCTACCATATCTAAAAATGGCACTTTAAAATGAAGACCTACAGACCATGTGCATTTATATCCTCCAAGTCTTTCAATAACATAGGCATGTGCCTGTGGTACAATCTTTACGCATGTTGATACTAAAATCAACGCTAATACTACTACAATTAATAATGGCATTTTACTCCTCCTCAATCTTACTTCATGCTCAATTATTTAGTTCCGTTTTTTCGACAATAACTTTGACACCCTCAACCCTTAATACTTTTACATATTCTCCGGCTTCTATGATTTCTCCATTATCAGTTCTTGCTGTCCAGTCCATTCCATCAATCTTTACAGTTCCGGTTGCAAGTACGTTGTTTATATCAGCCGTCACTTCTCCAACCTTTCCTTCCATGGACTCAACATTTGTTTTTTCAGGATCTTTGTTAATATAATTTACTGCAAATGGGCGAATAAATAATAATATTAAGATTGACACAACAACAAAAACTATTGCCTGCACAATCAAATTTGCCCCCAATGCCGAAACTAAGCATGCGGCCAGTGCTCCTACAGCAAACCATATACTTGTTAATCCCATTGTTATTAACTCTGAAACTGCAAGTATAACAAACAGAGCCAGCCATACTACAACATAATCCATATTTCGCTCCTTTCTGCATTTTTCTATATTATTCTATCATACATATATATCTTTTTACAATAAATATTATGTTACTTTGAATACATTTAATTACCTGATTTTGCAAATATGAAAAACAATTTTTCAAAGTGAATAGCCTTAATAGGCATTTGTCCTAGGGTTCAATATCAACATTATTTATACCGGTTTTCCTCTATTTTATATGTTTATTAATTCATAATTGTATGAAACATCAGACTGTAATTAACAATTATTTACTATATTTAAGGCACTTTTTTATTGGTATATTTGATACATTTTTTTAAATTACGACTTATTATTTGTGTGTATTGCCAAATTTGTTTTCCATTTATTGCAATTTTTTTTTGCCCGCGTTATTATTATCTTCGGAATATTATAGAAAATTTTATTTATATAGGTTGATTTACTTACAATATTGGTGGGCTTTTATTAATCGACCTTACAAAAAGGAGGATTTCATTATGGCAACATCAAAAGCTACAAAAACTGTTGCAAAAGAAACTGCAAAAAAAATTGATACAAAAGCTGAAGTTAAGGACACAAAAAAGGAAACTGTTAAAGTTACTCCAGTAAAAAAAGAAGCTGTTAAAGCTGAACCTAAGAAGGAAGCTGCTAAAAAGACTACAACTAAAAAAGCTGCCGCTAAAAAAGTTGAAAAAGTATTAGTTCAGTTCTATGGAAAAGAATTTGATGTTGAAGCATTAAAGGAAGCTGCTAAAGCTGATTACACAGCTAAAACAGGAAAGAAAACAGTTACATCTGTTGAACTTTATATCAAACCTGAAGATAATCGTGCTTACTATGTTATCGACAAAGCTACAGGTTTTATTACATTATAATTAAACAATTACATATATTATAAAAAGCAATTGCACCACGTTTAATACATTGGTGCAATTGCTTTTTATTTGTTAATTTAAAACAATCTTAATTTTAATATATTGTTTCATAAGAAATATATAACATTGCTGTCTTCATTAGATTTTTAATACAATATTATTTATTTTCTTCATTTTCTACATTTGCAAGAAATTCATTTAACTTTACTGTAAGCGCATCAGCATCAATGCCATGTACCATGCAAGCTTCTTCTAATGATTCTCCCTGAGATGCAGGACATCCTATACAATGCATTCCTTCATTTAATAAAATAGGAACTACTCCCATATTAATTTTTAAAATATCGCCGATAATCATATTCTTTGTAATCTGTGCCATGATAAGTTCTCCTTCTATCTATACAGTAGTAGTTTTTAAAGACCCTCTCCAAGGTCTTTCTGACAAACCAATTGTAATATTAACTCTTTTATAATTCAATACTTTCCATATATAATTGATATATTAAATGATATTTAACTAAATTCAATTCTATTTTTAGTATATAACCATTACATTTTTATAATTCACTAAATTAATATTAGTATGTTTCAGGTTCGTCGTATTCAACACCAAATGTCTCAACTGTGACCTTTTTCATCTTCTGTTCATTAACAGGTCTGTCCATCGCACCTGTCTTTGTTGTTGCTATTGCATCAACAACATCCATTCCTTCGATGATTTTTCCAAATGCAGCATACTGTCCATCCAAATGTGGTGCGGCTTCATGCATAATAAAGAACTGTGATCCTGCACTATCCGGATCCATTGCTCTAGCCATAGATAACACTCCCGGTGTATGCTTAAGGTCATTTGCAAAACCATTATAATTGAATTCACCCTGAATACTGTATCCCGGGCCACCCATTCCTGTTCCTTCAGGATCTCCACCCTGAATCATAAATCCTTCAATTACTCTATGAAAAATTATTCCATCATAGAAGCCTTTTTTTACAAGGCTGATAAAATTATTTACTGTATTAGGAGCAACTTCAGGATATAATTCAGCTTTCATTATATCTCCATTCTCCATCTCAATTGTTACTATTGGATTCTTTTCTGCCATTGCTTTTCCTCCGTTCATATTTTGTTCATACTAAATTAAATATACTTTCACATTGAAAACATCATTTTTTCACGATTTAACTTTAGTATATATATTGTAAACAAAAACAGTTGTTACTGATTTTGTTACTCGTTTTTTCATATTTTTTCATAATTTTGAATATGCATCAGGCATATTCGTGAATCGGCTAAGGAGTCGATTCTCCTCCCTTTTTTTATTAGAATAAATTTACCCGAGAGAGATACAAGTATTTGTATCTCTCTTTGGTTTTTCAATACAAAACTTTATCACATTAACATAAATGTTGCAATCTTTAAGAATAATACAAGTGAAATAGCATCCACGATTGTTGTAATAAACGGACTAGCCATTACTGCCGGATCAAATCCCAACTGATTTGCTAATATTGGAAGCATACATCCAACTAACTTAGCACACATTACCGTAATACACAGTGTAATACACACAGTAATATTTACCATTATAGCTTCGTGAGTAATTCCTGTTCCTAAAGCATTCATAATTAAAACTCTTATAAAATTAACTACCGCTAATGTTAAGCCACACAAAACTGCAACTCTTATTTCTTTCCATATTACCCTGAAAATGTCTTTAAATTCCACTTCATTAAGTGAAATCGCACGAATAATTGTAACTGATGCCTGTCCACCTGAGTTTCCACCGGTATCCATTAACATAGGTATAAAAGCAACTAATCCTGTAATTCCTGCAAGTTTTGCTTCAAAACTGTCTATTATTGTACCTGTAATTGTAGCTGATATCATTAATATAAGAAGCCATGGAATTCTTGATTTAAATGTTTCAAATATTCCCGTTCTAAAATATGACTTGTCAGATGGTAAAATAGCTGCCATCTTTTCCATATCTTCTGTTGCCTCTTCTTCAATAATTTCCAAAATATCATCGACTGTAATAATACCAACGAGTCTGTTTTCACTATCTACTACAGGCATTGCCATAAAGTCATATTTTTGGAATTGTCTGGCTACAGTTTCCTGATCATCTAACGTACTTACAGTAATCACATTTTCATCCATTATATCGCTTACAATAGCATCAGGATTGCCAAGAAGCAAAGTTCTAAGTGTTACCGATCCTACCAAATGCCTTTGCAAATCAAGTACGTAACAGGTATTGATTGTCTCCTTATCAATTCCTATTTTTCTAATTCTTTCTAACGCCTGCTTTACAGTAATGTTTTCCTTCAAGTCAGCAAATTCGACTGTCATAATACTACCGGCAGAATCTTCCGGATATTTTAACAAATGATTTATATCATTTCGTGTTTCATCCGAAGCCAATGCCAAAATTCTTCTTACAACACTCGCCGGCATTTCTTCCATCAAATCGGCAGCATCATCAGCAAACATGTTTTCAATAATGTTTGTTGTTTCTTTATCTGTAAGGGAATTAATTATATACTGCTCAATTTCTACAGGAAGATGAGCAAATACATCTGCCGCTATATCTTTGGGGAGCAATCGGAATACCCTTATAAATTCCTGTGTTGGCAGTTCTTCCTGAAGTTCTTCTAATACTTCAGCTATATCCGCCTCATTCATGTCAGCAAACTCTTTTTTTACTAGTACATATTTCTTATCTTCAATTAGTTCAATTACTTTTTTCACTAATTCATCTAACTCGTCTAACATGATGCTCCTCCTTTCTATTCTATATATTATTAAATTTAATACTGAAATTAAGTATGGAAAATTTAATTTTGCTATCTGTATTTCTTATTAATATAAGATTATGAATATCAAAATTTAGTACTTTTCTTTTTTATTCATTTTTAGTATTTACACGCCACTTAATTCTACAACAATTGTTTGTTCATTTCAACTAAGAAAGGCTTTACACTCCCCTATTTTACAATAATTTTCTTCAAAATTTACTAAATATTTTTATATAATTTTAATGCACTAACACGTTAAATTGACAAATTCTTTTAATTTCTTTAATATGATGCAAGAACCACTATAGAATCGAGGTATTTAATGGAAAGAGAAAAATTTAAATCGAGACTTGGCTTCATCCTTATTTCTGCTGGATGCGCCATTGGAATTGGCAATGTGTGGCGCTTTCCTTACGTTGTAGGTAATAATGGAGGCGGATGTTTCGTACTATTTTACATTTTGTTTTTAGTAATTTTAGGCTTACCTATTCTTACTATGGAATTTTCTGTCGGGCGTGCAAGTCAGCAAAGCATTTCACGTTCATTTAAGGCATTGGAAAAGAAAGGGCAATATTGGCATCTTCATGGATATGTCGGAATGGCTGGAAATTATATTTTAATGATGTTTTACACTACTGTTGCCGGATGGATGTTACGATACTTTTTCGACATGGCAAAAGGTGATTTTACAAACGCTACTACAGCAGATGTGCAGGCTCATTTTTCTGATATGCTTAATGTTCCATCAGAAATGATTTTCTGGACTGTAATTGTTATTATCCTTGGTTTCCTTGTATGCTCTTTAGGCTTACAAAATGGTGTTGAAAAAATATCAAAAACAATGATGATTGCACTTTTAATAATTATGGTAGTTTTAGCCATTAACAGTATTTTCCTTGATGGATCTGATAAAGGATTATATTTTTATCTTGTTCCTGATTTTAATAGAATAAAAGAAATCGGATTGGTAAATGTAATTGTTGCTGCTATGAATCAGGCATTCTTTACACTTAGTATAGGAATGGGTTCTATGGCAATTTTTGGAAGTTATTTGGGCAAGGACCGCAGCCTATTAGGTGAATCAATAAACATTGTCGCTTTAGACACTTTTGTAGCAATTGTATCAGGACTTATTATTTTTCCATCATGCTTTGCATTTGGAGTTAACCCAGATCAGGGACCTAGTCTTATTTTTGTTACTTTACCTAATATATTTATTCAAATGCCCGGCGGAAGAATATGGGGAAGCTGCTTCTTTATATTTATGGCATTTGCCGCTTTTTCAACTGTAATTGCAGTATTTGAAAACATTATGTCCTCATGCATGGATTTATGGGGATGGTCCAGAAAGAAAACAGCTATTGTAAATACTATTGTTATTATATTAGCATCTCTTCCTTGTATTTTAGGATTTAACCTTCTATCAGGTTTTCATCCTTTAGGTGATGGAACTAGTGTTTTAGATTTAGAAGATTTTATGATTAGTAATTTAATTCTTCCAATTGGTTCCCTGATTTACACTTTATTCTGTACAAGCAAATATGGATGGGGATGGGATAATTACATTGCTGAGGTTAATTTAGGCTCAGGACTTAAGGTTCCAAATAAAATACGTATTTATTGTAAATGGATTTTACCTTTGATAACTTTAATAATTATTGTAAACGGATTAATTTCTGTTTTCTTCAAATAAGGCTGAAAGGCCCTGATATATTTATTGAAATTTACGCTCGCGCTGCTTGCCACTCAAATCAAAAGTGCACCGGAAGTTTTCATTCTTTCGGTGCACTTTCGCTATTTATCATATTTAGTTTTTGATTTTAGTAGAATAAAATATCTCCATATGAAGGTACCGGCCATACTTCTTTGTCTACAATCATTTCAAGTTCATCTACAGGTTTTCTAAGTTCTGCCATTGCTGCCATTACTTCTGACTTGTAGCTTTCTGCCTTTTCCTGATTGTCATCAATGCTCTGAGCCTTAGCTGTTGCCTTCTTTAAGTCTTCTAATCCTGCTTTAGCTTCATTTAACTTAGCTGTTACAGCATTTAATAATTCTATCTGAGTTGAAGCATCTGCTCCTGCCTCTTTTACTGCAATTGCTGTATCAGCAAGTTCTTTTGTATAGTATACAACTGATGGAATAAACATCTTGCTTGCCATATCAATCATAGTTAAAGCCTCGATATTTCTTACTCCTGCATACTGTTCAAACATGATTTCCTTACGAGCTTCAAGTTCTGCCTTAGACATAATATTGAATCTTTCATACATCTTAACTGTTGAATCAGCTACTAATGAAGGAATTGCATCTACGATAGACTTGCAGTTTGGAAGTCCTCTCTTTTCAGCTTCTACAGGCCATTCTGCTGAATAACCGTTTCCGTTGAAGATAATTCTTTCATTTTCTCTCATAAGTTTTACTGTATATTCTTCTACAGCTTTATCTAAATCTTCAGCACCTGTAAGAGCATCAATTGCATCTGCAAATGCTTCTGCCATCATTGCACTAAGTACTGTATTTGTATCACCAATTGAGTTTGATGAAGCAACCATTCTGAATTCGAATCTGTTACCTGTAAATGCAAATGGTGATGTTCTGTTTCTATCTGTAGGATCCTTTTCTAATACAGGAAGTTTGTTAATACCAAAATCAATTACACCTGAATGAAGGCTTGAAGTAGCTTTTCCATTCTTAATAATCTGATCTACTACATCTCCAACCTGATCTCCTAAATAAATAGAAATGATTGCAGGTGGTGCTTCATTTGCTCCTAATCTGTGATCGTTACCTGTGTTAGAAGCGGCTGTTCTAAGCAATACTGCATGTTTGTCAACTGCTGACATAAGGCATGCAAGCACTAACTGGAATACCTTATTATTTTCAGGTTCTTTTCCCGGTTTAAATAAATTAATTCCGTCATCTGTTGTAAGTGACCAGTTGTTGTGTTTACCTGAGCCATTAATTCCATCAAATGGTTTTTCATGTAATAAACAAACCAATCCATACTTCTTAGCTGTCTTCTTTAATACGTTCATTACTAAGTAGTTATTATCTAATGCTACATTTGAAACTGAGAAAATAGGTGCAATTTCATGCTGACAAGGAGCAACTTCATTATGCTGTGTCTTTGCTGTGATTCCTAATTTCCATAACTGTTCATCAACGTCTGACATAAATTTCTTAACTTTTTCTCTAATATCACCAAAATACTGATCTGACATTTCCTGTCCTTTTGGAGGCATAGCACCGAAAAGTGTACGTCCTGAGAATTTAAGGTCAGGTCTCTGTTCATATAAATCTTCAGGAATTAAGAAATATTCCTGTTCAGGACCAACATATGAAAGAACTCTTCTTGATGTTGTATTTCCTAATAATCTTAAAAGTCTTATACCATATTTACTTACTGCATGCATTGCTTTGAGTAAAGGTGTCTTTGTATCAAGTGATTCACCTGTGTATGAGCAAAATGCTGTTGGGATGCAAAGTGTATCATCTTTTATGTAAGCAGGTGATGTAACATCCCATGCTGTATAACCTCTTGCTCCACATGTCTGTCTCAATCCACCTGATGGGAATGATGATGCATCAGGTTCTCCCATTAATAAATCTTTTCCTGTAAATGTATTATCAATCTTACCATCTGTTGGTAATGATGCGAAGGAATCATGTTTTTCAGCTCCTACTGAAATGATATATGGCTGGAATACATGTGTATAATGTGTAGCACCTTTTTCAACAGCCCATTCCTTCATAGCCTGTGCAACGATGTTTGCGATATCCATTGTGATATCTCCACCTTCGTGCATAATTTTCTTAATTTCATTGTAAGTTGCTTCAGGTAAACGATTCTTCATTACTGATTCATCGAATACATTCTGTCCAAATACTTCTGATACATTAACTCCCATAGTGTCTGTTCCTTTCTATACTTAACTATTTTTCATTCCGCTAATTTAAAAAGGCATTTACTCTGTCCACTCTATATGTCTTTAGCCTTGTAATAAAAAAAGGCTTTTCTCCAAATAATTCTTTGAAGAACGCCCTTGTTCTTAATCTCATTTAGCGGTGAGGTTTCCCTCGTCGATATATAAGTTACACTATTTCTTAATAAAAATCAATACCATTCCCTAAAATCCCTTATTTTTTTAAGTATTACTTAATAAAATTAAGTTAGTTTACACTAATCCACTACTTCTTCCCCTCTGTACATACATACAACCATTCTGTTACCATTGTTATCCACACAAGTAGAACATATCAAAATCTTGTCTGATACACCTGGCATTTTACTGTCATACTTGAAATTACTCTTGTCATAAGTCTTCTTAATCCATTTAGCAAACTCATCATCATCTTTAAAGCCAAACTTATATATATCTTCATTATCTGCCTTAGTTCTAAATGACGAAAATACGTGATAAATATAATGACGATGTCCCACATAAACATCAAATGTCTGATTTTTCTTGCAAAAATCTTCTTTTGAAAATTTCATTAAGTCGTGAAACATTGAACCATCCATCATGTTGTGTCCATACACAACACTCATTCTGGCATCAAGTCCTCCACAACGTGAATCCATAAAAATAGCTCCACCACCATTTGCCACTTTATCTGAACCTTTTACCAAGTAATAATCGTTATCACTATGCTGAACTATAGGGTACTGAATTCTTGTGCCATCAAGTTTAATATATCCTTTTGACTCATCATTATATTTTAACATTGCATCATAGTCCCATACCCATTTGGTTATTGTTCCCTGGTATTCTGCACTACTAGCTGTCTGAGCTGTATCTGACGTATCTGCCGTCTGTTCTGTACTCTGTATCTGATTAAACATTTCATCAACTGCACTATATTTTTCCTGAGCTGCTGTATAATCCAAATATGAATCCATCAATTCATATGATGCATATCCAAATGCTATACCGGCAACGGTAAATGCTATTACCCTCACTATGTTATATGCAATTCCTGATATTTTGTTTTTCTTATTTTCAGTATTTTCTTTCTTTTCAGTATTTTCTTTCTTTTCAGAATCAAATCCTATCCTTAATTCATCATCTATTTTATTATCTCTTATTTTGATATTATTTTCTATTTTATTATCTACAAATTCTTTTCTATTCATACAATAAAATACTCTTTTAAATCCTAAATATTATTAAAGGCTCCCGCTTCAAGCAGGAGCCCATTGTTACTAATATTATGTGCTTCCTAAAAATATATTTCAGGATGCCCGGTCTGTTATATGCCTATTCAAAAGCCTTTCCAACTGAACCGAATAATTCCATTTTTTCTTTTACTGTTGCTCTAATAGCTTCTGCACCTGGAGCAAGTAACTTACGAGGATCAAATCCTTTTCCTTCTAAGTCCTTTCCTGCTTCGATGTACTTTCTTGTTGCATCAGCAAATGATAACTGACATTCTGTATTAACGTTAATCTTAGATACACCAAGATCAATTGCTTTCTTAATCATATCTGCTGGGATACCTGTACCACCATGAAGAACTAATGGCATAATTCCTGTCTTCTGCTGAATTGCATCAAGAGTTTCAAAACTAAGTCCTTCCCAGTTTTCAGGATATTTTCCATGAATGTTACCGATACCTGCTGCAAGCATATCTACACCAAGATCAGCTACTGCCTTACATTCATCAGGGTCAGCACATTCGCCTCTTCCGATAACTCCATCTTCTTCACCGCCAATTGAACCAACTTCTGCTTCAATTGACATATCCATATTATGAGCTACTGCTACTAATTCTTTTGTCTTAGCAATGTTCTCTTCAATTGGATAATGTGAACCATCGAACATAATAGATGTAAATCCTGCCTTAATACATTTATAACATCCTTCGTATGTTCCGTGATCTAAGTGAAGAGCTACAGGAACTGTAATTCCTAATTCTTCATCCATAGCCTTAACCATAGCAGCTACTGTCTTAAATCCTGTCATGTACTTTCCTGCACCTTCAGATACACCTAAAATAACAGGGCTCTTTAATTCTTCTGCTGTTAAAAGAATTGACTTTGTCCATTCAAGATTGTTGATGTTGAACTGTCCTACAGCATAATGACCTGCTTTTGCTTTTTCTAACATTTCTTTTGCTGAAACTAACATATTGTACCTCCGTATGTTTTATATTTATAGAGATTTTTTCTAACCGTGTTTATTATACCCCATTTTCAGAGTATTGCAAACATATTTCTTATTTAAAACCATTAGTTTTACTAATTTTACCCTGTGTTTTTTCTTATTTTACGGTAATTGATTTTATTTTACTCCATTTTCCAAATACTTTTTTGTTTTTTGAATCCAATTTATAGCCTCTTACCTTAACATAATATGTCTTACCTGATTTCAAAAATGGAATAGTAATATTTTTTGAAGTTGTTGAAGTAACTTTTCCTTTTTTCAACTTTTTGTTTGTTCCATATTTTATCTGGTAACCCTTTGGACTATCTGCTTTTTTTCCTTTTATACTATATTTAGCATAAATAGTGCCTTTCTTTTTATTAACTAATTTTGTTAATTTAGGCTGCTTTACAGTTACCTTTGTCCATTTAGCTACTATAGTTGTATTCTGCCTTACTCTGTACTTTTCTGTTATTTCTTTTCCGTCACTTGTGTACCAGCCGTTGAATGTATATCTTTTTTTTGTTAAAACAGGCAAATCAAGTGTTTCTCCGTCATATGCATTAACATTTGACACAGTCTTCTTTCCATCTTTCATGGTTATCTGATATGTAGGAACCTGATTCTGTTCTGTCCATTTTGCCGAATTGGTTCCATTATCACTTGTTCTCTGATATGCTCTGACATAATCTACTTCCATTGTTGCCGGAAGTGTTCCTGCATCAGGTGCTACTCCCGGAAGATTTCCTCCAACTGCCATATTCAATAAGAAGTAATATGATTTCATTCCTTCGTCTTTTTTATCTGCTGTTGAAATATTTACTTTATAAAATTCAACATCATCTACAAAATAATGTATATATTCATTGTCCCATTCAACTGCATAAATGTGCCACTGCGTTTTGTCATACCAGTTATATCTTGAATATGAAGCATTCAACTGACCGGAAACATATTTGTTATCATATGGACTGTCATCTCCAACTCCTGCATTCCAATGGAAAGCTCCCTGTGCAAAGCTAATTGTATTCCACGCTTCCAAAATATCAATTTCTCCACACCATGGCCATCCTTTCTGATTAACTCCAAGCATCCAAAATGCCGGCCATACACCTTTTAATGATGGAAGTTTTATTCTTGCTTCCATTCTGCCATACTGAAAATCCTGTTTTCCAGCTGTTGTTATTCTACCTGATGTATAAGAATATGTAACTTTAGAATTTTTTGGATCAACTGTTTTTTCTTCAATTGCTGTTATTTTCAATGTTCCGTCTGAAACACTTACATTCTTTTCACTATCTGTATAATATTCTAATTCATTGTTTCCCCAGCCTGGATTTTTTCCGTCTGTTCCACTATTTCCAATATTATAATTCCAGTTATTCATATTAAGTGATGTTCCATTAAATTCATCACTCCATACAAGCTTATATGCTGTATTCTTTTTTTCTGCTGCATGAACATTTTTTACATTTGCCACCGGCATGCATGTAACAACCATTGCTACTGCTAAAGTTGTTCCTATTACTTTGTTCATTAACTTTCTCATAATGCTCTCCTACTTTTAAATTGTACTTCTATGTTTTTATTTTGCTCTTAGCATAATTTTTATTATAGAACATATCAAAAGATTATTTTACTTTTCTTACTTTACTCCATTTTCCATATACTTTAGTACCATTCACTACTTTATATGCTCTGACTCTAACATAATATTTCTTATTTGACTTTATTTTTTTGACAATTACAGTTGTTTTCTTTGTGTTTATAGTTTTCACTTTTTTAAATTTAACATTCCGTGCCACATTCAACTGATAACCCGAAACTTTAGCTATCTTTTTAATTTTGATGACAGCTTTGCCTTTTTTCTTTACGGCTGACTTTATAACAGCTTTTTTTACTGAAGGCGTAACAGTTATATTATTATCTCCATTATTATCTCTATTATTATCTGTAATATCCTGTTCAACCTTATGTGGTACTGACCATTTTGCAGTCAACTCAATACTGCCTCTAACTCTCATAGTGTTAATTGCTTTCTGATTATCACTTGTATACCAGCCTTCAAAACCATTTTCTCCGGCATATACACTTGGGATTTCAAGAGTTTCACCATCATAACATGTAAATGTACTCATTACTTTATTTTCATCTTTAAATGTAACTGTATGTATAGGCACCTCGCCTTGTTCAGTCCATGTAGCTGTATTTCCACCCTGATCGCTTGTTTTCTGATAAGCTCTTACATAATCCACCTCCATTGTCGCAGGTAAAGTGTTATATGTAGGAGTTGTCCCCGGAAGATTTCCACCTACTGCCACATTTAAAATGAAATAATAATACTTAGTTGCTTCATCCTTTTTATCTGCATTTGTAACATCAACTGAAAAATATAATGTATCATCTACAAAATATTTTATTATCTTATCATTCCATTCAACTGCATAAATATGCCACTGTGTTTTATCGTACCAATTATATGCTGTATACCTTGCATTAAGCTGTCTTGAAATATAATTTGGACTATATGCATTACGTTCTCCACCTGTATTCCAATGAAATGCACCTTGTGCAAAATTATCTGTGTTCCAAGCTTCTAATATATCAATTTCTCCACACCATGGCCATCCTTTCTGATCAACTCCAAGCATCCAGAATGCCGGCCACACACCTTTTAATGATGGAAGTTTTATTCTTGCTTCCATACGTCCATATTTAAAAGTCTGTTTTCCTGCTGTCTTGATTCTTCCTGATGTATAATTATATTTATTAAATTTCTGTTCTAATGCTGTAATCTTTAATGTTCCATCAGATACATAGACATTATCTGTTCTGTTTGTGTAATACTCTTTTTCATTATTTCCCCAACCTACATTTGATCCTCCATTTCCTAAATCATATGTCCAGTTGTCTGTATTAAGAGCTGTCCCATTAAATTCATCACTCCATACGAGTTTGTAATCACTTCCTGCAGTGTCTGCTTTAACCTCTGTTGTATTAAACTGAACTGCTGCACTAGTTAATACCATTGTAAATGCTAATGTTCCAGTTAATAATTTTTCTTTAAACCCTTTCATTCTTTATTTTCTCCTTTTCCTAATTTTATATTGTATGCTATCTGTAAATTTCATCAATTCAAAAATAGCCATTATACCAATTTAAATATACCACATAAAATTTGTCATAAAAAGTATTCACTTTAATTTAAAAGTACTCTTTTTTTAGTTTTTCTAAAAACGTTTTTACTTTTTCCTTCTTTTTAATTATTTTGCCTTATTTTATCAAACCTTTTATACACGTTATATTTTGAATTTTTATCAAAAAAATGAATAAGTTTTTTTATTTTAAACTTACCCATTTTTTCATTTTCAAAAAATATTTTTATTATATTTTTTAACTTTAATTGTCAAATTTATTAGGGAATAAATGTGATATGTCAAGGTAATCAGGTATGCCTCTCTGATATTTAACAACCGGTTCTCCTAAAATCAAAGGATATGCATAGTCTATAAATTCCTGTGTAACATTATTTCCACGTTCATTTATCCATTCTCTTGGTACATGTTTTACAAGTCCTGCTACATTTTCAACAGGTGTCTCACCCATATCTATTGAATAAGGCTCATTATTTTTTCTAATAGCCGTAACCATTATTCCTGTCTTTCCTTCAATTGCACATTTAACTGCATGTCTTCCTAATCTAAATGCTTCACCTATATCTGTAATTGATGACATATGAGCTGCACTTCTTTGTAAAATATTTATTTCAACTGAACGTACTTTTACCTGAATGCTTTCCTTCACAATATATTCAAGGCACTTCCCTGTTCCGCTTAACTGACTGTGTCCAAATGTATCTTCAACAGCATTTGTCGCACTTATATAATTCCCATCTGCATCTTTTATTCCTTCTGAAACAGCAACTACAACGTTATTATATTTATCCATAGCAGCCTTTACATCTTCAATAAATTCATCTTTATTAAAAGCTACTTCCGGCAAATAAATAAGATGCGGTGCATCATTATATTTGTTTCTTGCCAACGCAGCTGCTCCTGTAAGCCACCCTGCATCTCTTCCCATAATTTCCACAATAGTAACACTATTAATTGGATATATGCTTGTATCATGACCTATTTCAAGTAATGTTGATGCAATATATTTAGCTGCTGAACCATATCCCGGAGTATGGTCTGTTACGCATAAGTCATTATCGATTGTCTTAGGAATTCCAATTATCTTAATGTCACTTCCTATTGCTAATGCATATTTGCTTAATTTATCAACTGTATCCATAGAATCATTTCCACCAATATAGAAAAATGCATCTATTTCATATTCGGCAAATTTTTTAAAGATGTACGCATATGGTGTATCATCCTCTTTATAATCAGGCAACTGATAACGACATGACCCTAAATACATTGAAGGTGATTTTTTTAATAATTCTATAAACATAGGCGTTGTCTCAACTTTATGTGTCAAATCCATAAGTCTTGAATTTAAAAGCCCCTGAACTCCATTAATCGAACCATATACTTTATAAAATTTTTTACTATCAATAGCTCCCTGTATAACTCCTGCAAGACTTGCATTTATTGCTACTGTTGGTCCGCCCGACTGGGCAACTAAACAATTTCTCATAATTTCCTCCTAAAAAGTCAAACTATTTCTAGTATAAACGAATTTGTGACAAAAAACTATATCTATATTCAGAACTTTTTATTTTTATTTGCATAAAATACTAATGTAAACATTAGAAAGATGGTGTATAAATGAACTGCACAAACTGTAATATGCATTCTAACCAAATACCTCCCTGCAGATGTGGCAATCAGGCACGAATGAACAATATGTACCGTGGTCGCAATCAAATGAGTGGAAATATGAATCAGCCTTGTTCTTCATGCAGGAATGCCGGTTCTAATAAAAAAGATGATAAACATGATAAAGAAATGAATTCATGCCCTTGTCATAAAGATGGTTGTGACATAGGAACTGATCATGTTGATAAAATGAATCCGGCTATGGCATTTGTTCCATGGCAAAAATGGGGTGAACTTTTCGATATGTGTGATGCATTTGAATGCGGAACCATATTTAAAGATTTAAATAAACCATGGAGGGGTAGAAATGAAGAATAATGCAAATCGTTTAAAACTTATGAAAATAATTAATCAGGCAAGTTTTGCAATGGATGACGTAAAATTATTTTTAGATACTCATCCCAGTTGCTCTGAAGCGATTGAATATTATAAGAAAGTTAAAAAAATAAGAATAGATGCCGTAGATGAATATACAAGGGAATTTGGTCCCATTACAGCCTACGACGTTGATGTTAAGGATTATTGGAATTGGAACGATTCCCCTTTACCATGGGAAGGAGGTAATTGCTAATGTATAGTTATGAAAAAAGACTTCAGTACCCGGTAAATATAAAATTTAGGAACCCCAAAATTGCACAGGTAATAATATCTCAGTATGGTGGAGGATATTGCAATAACGTATAACGGTTTTTATATAGAAGAAAGTGGTGATTTTTTCAGAAATTCAAGGAAATAATCTTTGATTTTAAAAGGCTTATAAAAAAATTCGGGAGCACCCACAACAAAGTTGTTTGATGCTCCTTCTAAAAGATTGCTCTTTTCAATACTGACTATCAGTATATGATTAATTTTTTTAATTGTCAATATAAATAGGGGAGTACCGAAGTACTCCCCATTAGTCAGTCCCTGTTCACTTATTCGCCAATTGCCTTTTTAAATTTCTTCCATACTTTTTCGTTCATCATCGGAGCCGGGCAATGTTTTCCGTTAACGTCAAAATGACGTATAACTGTATGTGCATTAGAGCAGTATTTGCGAATGTATTTGATTAATCGTTTGACTGCTGCTGCCTGCTCTTTTGTATAAGGTTCTGCTTCTGTACATCCACATAATTCAATTGAGACTGAATTGTAATTTGTACATTTGCTGTAATAACCGCCACCACCTGTAGTTTTACAATCATTGTATTTTCCACCTCCGACTGCCCATGCCGTTCGGTTCAGAGTGATGCTCCTGGCTATATTCCCCTGCTTATCAACAAAGAAATGTGCTCCGGCAAGTCTTGTGTTTCCTGTAGCGTAATAATCAGCATTGTTTTTTGCCGTATCGTTGCTATTTCCAGTGTAATGAATAACTATGTATTTTACATCTTTTCTGTTTCTTTTGGTCGGTGAATAGCTGATAGATTTAGCCATTCTCTTGTACATCTTCATATCTTATTCCTCACTTTCTTCATCATTTTCATTGTCAAAATGTATTTTTTCTTCTGTCTGACTTTTAATATTTTTCACTAAAGGCAGTAAGAATGTTGGTATTGTGACTCCTATATCTACTATGTTTTCTAAAATGCTTATAAGCTCATTGCATGTTATCCAAATTGCAACTATGCAGCTTATCAGGAATGTAAATGGTAATGTGATTCCTGCCGTCTGAGATGCATATAGAATAAGCTGGTCAATTATTGCACCGACTACTACCAACAGCCACATTGATACTTTCTTTGCTATTCCTCTAAAACTCTTATATGAGCTTATTGTTCCGTCTGCTCTGTACTTTGCAGCCATCAGGCCTGTTGCATAATCAATAATGTTGCAAAGTACCATTAGTAATGTAGGAATGTATAGCACTCCTAACAAGGAAGACAATGTGCTTCCTATTGCTGTAATGATTGGTTTAATGTGTTTCATGTTTTTTCTCCTTCTCAATGTTTTTTGATAATAAAAAAAGACCTTTCGGTCCTGCTACGATATAATAAATTCGATTTTTACCATCTTATTAGTAAACCAACTCACTATATTTGAGTCACCTGTCCATATGGTAAATCCCAAATTGTTTTTATCTACCGTGAAAAATCCTGCATAACTATTAGTTCCATCTATCGACACAAATGATAATGTTATTGTTTTATCAGATATATCAAATGGTAATGGCACACTACACACTATAGCTCCATTTATTCCTATTGCAGCCGGTGCATATGTTGAAAAGTTCCCACTTGTATTTTTATATCTGTCTAATTTTATCTTGTCGCCTGAACTCATTAATCCATGTGTATATGAACTTGCATTTCTCACAACACCTTCAACCTCATATCTTTTGTATTGAGCATTATAATGCAATTTATACTCTTCTCCTCCTACTAAGTCATACGCACTAGCTGCTCTATTTCCAAAATATATAGGATATGCACCTGAACCATTAACATTTAATGTTGGATTTGGTACTGTATTAGTGTTTGCAAATCTCACAGTAACATTAGCGCCCATAGCTAACGCAAAGCTTGTTAAAGTAACTGTTTTAGCAGCAGTGGAACCTGCAGTTGAACATACTGCATAATGTGTTATTGCATTATTTCCATTAAAAATTACGCCATCAATAGAGCGACCCGTAGTTAAAACTGCTGCACTTTTAACTACTTTTTTATTATCAGCTGTATTATCAACATTTCCAAGACCTATATTCTCTGCCGTGACATTTACATTTCCACTTCTGTATGTAGTTTCATCATTTCCTTTTACGCCTGTTACGTGATTCGAATTAATATGATCTTCTATTTTTTTCTTTAAATTTGCAAAAAATCGGTCTATCAATCTGTTGTTGTTGTTTACGACTTCAACATCGTAAAAATCCGTTGTTTCCGGTAACTCTAAACCAATATTTTCCGTTGTTTTCTTAGCCATATTTACCTCCTATTAAATGCATATTCTTTTTTCAAATCTTCATGCGTGTATTTCGATAACTGTTCATGTGTGTATTGAGCCAATTCTATGTGTTGGTTATATAACAGCTCAACTTCAACTACCAAATTACACGGAACAATTCTGTCTAAAAGCTTAATTACATCATTAAATACATTTTTCGATGTTACTGCCAGCCTTACCAATAATTTGTAATTATCAGTATCTAAATCGACTTTATAATTAAGATTCTTTTCATTAGTATTTTCTCCACATAACACAGCCAATGTTCTTTCTAATATCTTAACTGTAAACGGCCGTTGCTCTGCGAACATTCCAAGAATCTTCAATCTGCGTTCTTCAACTGTATATGTATCTTTATTTTGAATGCCCAGCATTCTCTCCCATCTTGAACATCCGTTTTCATCTAAAGATTCTATAAAATTATTTTTCCATATGACATCTTCTAAAACATTCCATAACTGTTGTGCCTGTATTTGCTGTTGTCCTGTTATTTCTTTTATTTCCTGAAATTCCCGCAGCCATTCAGGGAGATATTCAATCATCATTCTATCCACTAATATCACCCACCTTTGGAATGTATAAGGTTTCAATTATGCAATTGCCTGATTTTCCATTTAATTTAATTTGAGTTACATTTTCTACTCCCTCCATATCCAAAATTATGGATTCAATCTGACCTATTCTTATAGTTACGGATTCCTTATTCTCCCATTCATTTTTTATAACTGTTTTGAAATATTCTTCTACATTTTGCTTAACCGTTTCCGAAATATCAGACCACGAATAACCGCTTTTGTATACAATTTCTGCTTCAATATTTACATTTTTAGTTATTGGAGAATCAACAGTAACTATATGACCAATAGGTGCAATTCCAACACCTGTTCCGTCTTTAGTAGGGTCAAATTCATTTTGAATATTTGCGACAATCTCTTGTGATGCGACTTCAAACTGACTGTTTAGAATTGTTAACTTAACAGTTCCACCACCATTCCATACCGGATATACTTTACATGCTCCAACAGTTCCAAAACTCTTAGCCTTTTCCCTGTAGTCTGACTTATTTCCACCAAATGCAGCTTCACTAAATGAAGCAAAGTACCTTTCTCTTAGTGCTTCCTCGTCTTCATCTTCTGTTCCGTATACCAACACTTCAACAGCTTCGACGCTTTCCAAATCTTCAACATATTCAACCGGAATAACATCGTCATTTATGCTATTTCCATTCTCGCCTGCTTCTGTACAAGTCATACTATAATATCCGTCTCCAAGATTATCTGTTATAGAATAATTCATGTCGCCAATACTAAATTCTGTTCCCATATCAATGCTTAAATCCGTCGGAGTGCATTTAATCTTTATAACAGACGGAATGCCTTCCTTGACAAATATTCCACGTTCTGCTGCACGTTTAATCAAATAATAGTAAGATGCACTGTCTGCAAAACATTCCTGCAGTAAAATGTCCATATCTGCATACATTTGTGCATTCTCCATTGCAACAGGTGCCAGGGCATCATAAATAATAGATCCTTCTCTCTTATCCACATCACCCTGCACGTTATCAAGCATTTGGGTTAGCAGATTTTCAAATGTCATTTCTTCAAACATCCAACTCAACTCCTTCCATTTGAATTTCTTCATCATCTGATGTAGTAACTGTAATTGACACAATAACATTTCCTCTATTTGCCTTTATGTCAGTAATTTCAACAGCATTAAATCTGTCATCCTTTAGTATTGCATCTTCAATTCTGCTTCCAATCGTTTCCATAACCTGCGCAGTATTTTCTCCTAACAAATCACCAAATTCTCTTCCATAGTCATCATAGATGCTATATTCATCTGATTCTGTTAAAAGGATTTTCATAATTGCCTGCTGCAAAGTCTGTTCATCATCATCTGATATTCTTCGTATTATTTTGTTTTCAAAATCCAAAATATAAGTATCATTCGGATATACTGTCTCTTCTACAAGTTCATCTGACTGTAAATCTTCTGTTTCAGGTAACATTTACACCATCCTATCTACAACAAGATACTTCTGACCACCATCTGCCCTAATCATAACTACCTTGTCGTCTTTACTTAATTTTTTATCTGATACTGTTTCCGTTAAATACAAAAACTCACCTGTTAAGATGAGCTTTTGATTAACCTTTATTTTAAGCGGTTTTACCTTTAATACTGTACCAATTACAATATTACATGGCTTTGCTGCCTTCCTTGCATCTTCCGCTATTTTTTTAATTAGCTGTGTTAAATTAGTAACTGCTATCGAAATCACCTCCGGATAACTCTAAATCCATTAAATGCTGACTATTATTAAATGTATGGGTTACTTTATCAACTAGCAGATATCCCGATACTTTTTGGTCGTATATCTTTATTGTTACAGGAACTAAACAACCTGCCCTGACTCTGGCATCACCAAAGCAGTTATTAAATTTCAATGTTTTGCCTGATTTACAGTATATATCCAGTAATGATTTCAGCTTAACCTTTACACCTTTTTTAGAATCAACCTTGTCATAATACTGTAACACACCCCATTGATTAATTGCTTTGCTGTTTTTTACAACAAACACTTCCTGTGTCCCTGTCTTTCCATTGTCATATGCTAATTTAATCTGATTGTACACCTGATCCTCTATTGACTCCTTATAATCATAAGATTCAGCAGTTTGTCCGCTTATAAGAGCATTAACAATCCAAGGTTCTCTCAGTCTTATTTTTCCATAATCATCATATAAAGTATAAATTTTTCCTTTGGCAATCAAGGTTTCATCAAGACTGTTTTGAACTATATCAAACAATGTTGCGTTATCATCTATTCTTGATACCGGATATTTAGTATCTGCCAATTTTCCACATTTCAATTTAAAATCTTTAGCAATTTTCTTCAAAAGTGCAGTTGATGTCTTATTAACAGATATATATGTATCCTTATTCTTGAAATATCTGAGTTGATCATATGCAGTAACTTCCAATGTTCCATCCGTCTTAGGCGAAAACGAAAAGATAAACCCATAAAAGAATTTTCTTTTGTTAACAATTACCGCAACAGCATCTCCATTAGTTATTTTTCTCTTATTATCTGCAAATGTAGTAAATGTTAATTTGCCCGGTGCGCCTTTTCTTTCATCTGAAAATTTCATTCCCTCCTGAACCTGATATTTGTATTTCGCAGTTCCATGAGCTACTATGACTTTTACCGAAAGATTTATTCCAGGTCTTATTTTTGAAATCTTATACTTAACTTTACGTTTAGATTTTTTCTTTTTGTCTGTATTTTTATCTAAAATCTTCTTTAAGTAGTTCAGCTCTTCCTTTCCTTTGTTATTCTTTGCATTTTTACCTTTAGAATTGTCACCTGAAGATGTGATATAATCGCTTACCACACCATATCCTGTTATCGTATGATAAGACAACGGATATGTACGTTTTTTAACTGCATCTGAGGTATTTCCTTCTATGGTATGTAATGTACTACCTGACACATATTCAACTATTCCAACGTGAGATGCGCCATCAGATTTAAAATAAACAAAATCATTTCTTTTAGGAGTATAACTCCCTTTTGTCTTAAATCTTCCTTTATCTCTAAACCATTGCATTCCTGTAGTTGTCGATGCTGTTTTTGGAACAACACTGGTAGATACATCTGCCTGATTTGCACACCATGAAGCAAACATATGACACCATGCGGCTCCATTCATTCCATACCATGCACTATATTTTGTCTTGTTTCCACTTGAAGCCTTATATCCAACCTCTTTAGATGCAATATCAATAATGTCACTCATATGGTCATCTCCTTATGGTTTTTTCAAAACTGTTCCCTTATACAGATATTTTCCTTTGGAACTGCTTTTTCTCTTATGATCCTTTGCCGCCTTTTCTATTACCTTCTTATTTTTCTTGTAAATGTCCTGTGCCTTGGAACTGTCCTTAAGCCATTTTTTTGCTATCAAAGTCAACGTTTCCTTATTTGATTTAACTGTATATGTGGCAGACTTTTTTCTTATTGTTGTTGCCCCATATTTCCTGTATTCCTTAAATTCAAGACTTACTTTATTGTCAAATCCATCACTTACCGAATCAGTTATTGTCAGTTTTTCCAAAGTCACATTTAAAATGGTATTAAACATATTAACGCCATTTGGTGCATATCTGTATATTTCCAATTTAAACGGGCTTTTATTCCTTTGCAGTTTTCTATATTTCTTTATATAACTGTCTGCTGTCATATAACCTTGCGGATAATATGCAAAAGGATATCGTTGATTTGGCAAAAGAAGTTCAAATGATATATCCGTCAGTTTTTTCTTCCTGATTACGTTTATTTCCCCCAGATTAATCAAGGTCATGGTCTTATTATCACCATCAACCTTGATTGTTATTTTTTCCGGTGGAATCGGAACATATTGACCATCAATTATAATTCTATACATTAACTATACACTCCTTCCGCTGTTGCTGCCATTTCCTCTTCAAGTCTTGTTCTCAAATGAGAAACAATACCTTCCATGTCTGTGTCTGATGTTCCGTTAATTGTGTTTCGCATATCAACTTTAATTTCAGCTGTAGTAAATCTGTTAATTGCCTTCTGTTCGGCATAATCTTTAATGTACTTTAACTGCTGGCTTGTAATATCTAATGAATCGGCTGATTTAGCAGTATTTGCTGCAGTATCGGCTGTATTATTAGCTATTGCATCTTCATTTCCATATCTATGTTTTGAAGAATCGCCCATTTCTCCTTTTTTAAACAATCCTCCAACCTTATCTTTTACTTTGTCCTCAACACCTTTACCAATGTTGTAACCTTTACCATAAGCATCACTATACTTAATTCTATAGTCAATTGAAGGTGCTTCTTTGTTTAATGTAATTGCATTATCATTTTTTCCCCAAGAAGTAACTGTATCTTGCAAAGAAGTTAATCCACTAGTCCAGTCTGTTCCAAATATCGCATCAATTATTTTCGTTACAACTTTGCCAAGACTTAAGAACCAGGATATTATCTGACCTATCAAATTGGCAACGGCTCCACCAAATGAATCAAATCCACCATTAGCAACATTTAATACCCATTCAACTATGCTGATAAATGGCGTAACAAATGTCCAACAGTACTGCAATATAGCATTAATCCATCCTATAACCGTATTAATTAACGCTGCTCCGAAAGCAAATAGACATCCCAGAATCTTTCCCGTAGCGGAAATGGTTTTGTTCTGAACTTTATTAATTGCTGCTACTATCAGATAAATAGCTGCTATTACCGCAATTATAGCAATAATAATCCATGTCAATGGGCATGATAATAATGCCGCATTGAATGCAATCTGTGAAGCTGTTGCACCTGTTGTTGCAGCGGCTTCCTTTGCTGTAACAGTTCCATGTGCTACGGCAAACAGTATTGATATCTGTTTTAATCCGTTGCTTATTGCTTCATATGTATTATGCAAAAATAATATACCATTATATATAGCTAAGGCTGTTACGATTCCCATTATAACCGGCTCAATAATAGACCAATTAGATTTAAAGAAATTAATCATTTGCGTTCCTGTATTAATAATTCCTGTTATCGCTCCCATAACCAATACAGATGCATTTGCAAAGCCTGTCGCTATCAGCTGTATTGTCGGCAGATTATTATGAATTGCATTAAACATACTAACTATTGCCGGTTGTACCTGTTCTCCAATTGTAGTTTTAACAGCATTAAAATCATTTTGATTTCTGGCCATTACACCTTCAGGAGTGTTTGCCATTGCCTCATTCATCTTTCCTACATTCTGTTCGATTACCTGAGCAAGCATATTAGCCTTTTCCATCTCAGTTCCGTTTTTCATTACCTTTTCCTGATACTCAGTAAATGAAATACCTGCACGCCTTAACGCTCCAACCTGACCTGTCATAACCTTACCTGTCATATTACCGATGTTTACCATGTCTTCACTCGTAACATTAACTCCGTGCATTTGAACTGCCAAGTCAGCCATCTTAGGTAATAAAGTTTTAACAGCATCTGTCTGATGAAAGTAAGTGGACGCCTGTTGTGCTCCATTAATTAAAGCCGTCTTGCCAACAACACCATAACCGCTTATTTCTGACGTAAGATTCTTCATTGTATTAACCTGTGCAGAACCCGCTCCCTGCATGGCTCCCATTACTTCCTTAAGCTTTGTTTCTGCCTGATGTAGCTGAGATGCTTTTTCAGCGCAATCACCAAGAAGCTGTGTACTCTGCCTTACTATATATATTCCACCAAGAGAAGCAACTAAGCCTTTTACAGTAGATAACAAACCACCTGCTGCACCTTTTCCTTCCCTTACTTTGGAATTATATTTTTCCTGTTCTCCTATTGCCTGCCTCGTATCATTTGCTATCTTCTTTAATTCTGAATCTGCTAATCCAAGCTGTGCCTTTGCTTTGGCAATACTTGAAGAATCAAATGCATTTCCCGATACTGCCTGAGCTCTTTCAAATTCCGTAATAACAGTTGAGACAGCATTTGTTATATTCATAAGCGGTGCTGTCATTCTATCTGTTAACTGGAATGCCGTCATAATCGATGCCATCTCTTTACCTGCCTTTTCTGTTTATTTTTTTGCTTTCTTCCTCTTCCTTTTCTGTTCTTGCATTGATGGAAGCAATAACGAAAGCTCTTTCCTGTCTATCTAAACTCATAAAAAATGAAGGTGTCCAATGGAACTTATGCAAACAGTAATGTGCATAAATAGAATCAGGATCACCTCCATCTATTAGTTTTTTGCTTCATCTACCTTATCCTGAAGGGTTTCATCGAATCCATTGAAATTCTGAACAAATTCAGCAAATTCGTTATACTCTCCAGGATTATCAACCATCTGCTTAATTAAATCTTCAGGGCTCATTACACCATATGAATCTAAAAGCTCTATACTATGTAAATCCGGTTCAACTACAGACGCACAAATTAATTTTGACAAAAATCCTGATGAATCAAATTTCTGTCTGTATATTCCCGGCTTTCCTGTCACCTGAACCTCTCTTGTACATGCTTCTCTTATTTTTTCATATTCATCTGTTGTCAAAGCCTTAATTTCCCACTCTAATGCTTCTCCGTTTTCATCGCATAAAGACTTTGTTGCCCTATACTTTACATTATCCTTATATTTCTTATTCTTCTTTAAAAATGCACTTAAATTACTTGCCATTGCTCTTTCCTCCTAAAATAAAATGGATAAGAAGTTTTTAAGCTCCTTATCCACTAATAATTACATATAACTTGGTTCTTTATATTCCGCATCCGTTGTATAATCCATTGCGTAACATTCAATTTCCTGCTCAATAAAATCACCATCTGCATCAAATGATGAAAGAAGAACATCTCCATCAATAACACAGTCATTATATGTTTTTGCACTTGCTCCCATTGATGTTGCCGGGTCTTCTGATTTTACTTCTGCTGTAAAGGTCGGAAGCATACCTGTATCTTTATACTCCTTTACAAGTTTATCAAACATTTCACTACACTTGTATACCGTCATTTTAAGTTTGATTTCCAAACCATTTGGCTTTTTACCTTTTATTGTTTTACCAAGAATAGGTACATCTGCAAGACTGACATTTGCTTTTGCTTCAAAGTCCTTTGCATTAAGCATTGCATATCTTCTACCACCAACTGTACAGTATAATGTAGCTAATTTACTTGAAGGTGCATCGTTCTGATTCATAAAGTTCATTTATCTTACCTTTCCTTTCTGTTGTTAATTGATAATTGTTGTCATATACAATTTTTCCATTGCACCTATGACTGTTACATTTGTAGAAATAACAACTGATTTTCTTTCTTCACCCTTTGCTACTGAAATATCATCGTCTCCAAATTCTTCTATGGCTCTTACAGATTCAAGATATTTAAAAATTACTCTTATATCATTTTTAAGTGAAATTCTTCCTGCATCATCATTTGGAACTTTACCAACGTATTTTTCATTAAATATTGATGAAATATTATCAGCAATATAATCAATAACACGGATTGTCTGGTTATCTTTAAATACATCACCTTTTTGCTCTTTGAGGGTAACAAGAGAATTAATATCAACTAATACTCTTACATTTTCACCAACCTTATGCAATGCAAATTCTCCATTTTTAATTGCATCTTCAAGTTCAAGCTGTGTATATTCCGTAGGAATGTCATATTCACCATCATATAAAACATTTGTAACCGATTTATTTATTCCCGCTGCTGCTTCAAGTCCGGCTACCCAGTAAACTAAATCAGAACTATTCTTTACATTAATGCATGCTTCTGAATCACCTTTATAGTTATACATAACAACCTGTAACTTATTTCCAACTTCATCTCTCATACGCTTTGCATAAGAAAGATATAAGCCTTTTGTCACTTCACTGTTTACCTGTGAGCTGACCGGATGGTCGATATATGCAATAACGTTCACATCAGGATATGATTCCATTTTATTTAAAAATGTCTGATGGCTCTCATTTCCTGATGTTCCATTCGTACCACCTGTTAAATTTGAACCGGCTGTTGCAGCTAAACTTGCACCTTCTTTAAATTTAACAAATTTATTTGCAACTAATTCCTTTGCAGTCTTAACTGTCTGAACATCAACCAATGATGTGTTTAAATATGTAGACACATCAAAACGTGATGCATCATCAACATTTGCTTTTATGACAATTTTTATATCGTTTCCTCTTGTCCCGGAATATAATGCCTCTGCATATGTATTTGATGCTTTTGCTCCGCCACCATTTATACGATAAGCATAAAGTTTTGTTGCATTTTTAAATACATCCCTGAAACCTTTTAATTCATCTGAACCATATGAATATCCAAGAATTTCTAATGAATTCTTTGCAAATTCCTCTGCTGTAATAGCAAAAATTTTGCCATCAGGTCCCCAGTTCAATTCAAGACCCATTCCTACAACTCCACGTTCTGCATTAACCACAATACCTGAACGGGTAGAAATAAAATTAATATAAGTTCCTGGAATTACTTTGTTCTGTGTTAAAAAATTTCCACCACCTAATGCCATTTTTACTGTCTCCTTCCATAATAATCTTCAATTTTTTCATCAACTTCCTGCTGCGTATAACTTACTGAATCGTCTAATACAGCATTGAGGAAATCAATATACTGTCTGTACTTATTTGATTTAATTAACTGGTCCTTACTGTGCTTCACTACCGGCACATCTTTACTCTTAGTATCTGCCATTTTTACCTCCTTGCATTTGTGTTTATGTCACAGTTTTCAATTTTTTCTTCATCATCCGGCTTATCCACGACAAAGAACTCATATGTCACTTGAAACTGTAATACTCCATCTACGATTTGACCTAAAATATTTTTCCCATGCATTACAAATCCATCAACTGTTATGCCTTTAAGCAAATATTCCAGGTTTTCAGATACATTCAATTCATCTGCATATGTTTCTTCACTATCAGACCAATATCGTATGATAAACGGTAATGTTCTTTTATATCTGGTTCCAACTATATGCTCTATGTGTGGAGACAGGCATAAAATAGAAAAACAAGGTTCTTTTAAACCCTGTTCTACTGATTCCGTATATATCTCATATTTACTCTCATCATATTTCTGCCTAATCCGGTTAACTATGCCGTTTATTATCTTATCTATCATTTACCCTCTGCTCCTGACAACCATTTCTTTAATTTTGCTTCAAGAATACCTGTCGCATCCCTTTTAATCTCTTCCTCTGATATTGTAAGCATATGTCTGCCTTCAACCCATCCGTTTCCACCTGCTGTCCTATGCCCAAATTCTACATAAGATGCATATTCTACCGGATTAATTACCTCAATAACGTAAGTATCACCAAAATGATGCACCGGAAGAGAATTTGCAAATGCTGCTGCACTCTGGCTCTTTCCTGATGTCCATCCTCTCCTAAGAGTTCCACCAACTTTTCCTGAACCTTTAGGATATTGTCCAACAGGCGTACGTCTTATGACTTTAGACAATAATCTTGCAGCAAGTTCTTTAGCTGCCGCTTCAAAGAATGCATCTGATTCTTTAGAAATAGCTTCCAAATTTGCTTTTAACTGTTCTAACTGTCTGTAATCTATCTTTGAATCTCTCATGCTTTATTCTCCAGTATATCAAGTACAATTTCCTGATGCGTAGGGTACACAGCCGGCTTTCCACTACACTTATATGCTTTAGTTATTCCCATGCTGTTAACATGTATTACAGAACCTGGTTTAACTTCTATTTCAGGTGCCATAAAAAGCTTAATAATCTGTGTAACTGTTGCATTTGCTTCACCATTTGCGGTTGCTACTATACTGTTATAAGACAGTCTGCACTTAATATCTGAATGAACTTTAGTTTCCTTAAACTTTGTTATGGAGGAATTAATCACCTTAGTTTTTTCAAATATATCTGCCGTGGAATCATAAGATGATTCTATTGCCTTTCGTGTCATTAAAACTGTATTTTTCGAAAGCATTTAATCAACTCCTCTCCACTGTTTCTTAATGTTCCAATTAAATTGTTAAATGCTGAATCCGGAGATGTACCACTAAAATTAACTGATGTATCGCCTACCTTAACAGAACTAACACCCTGCTCTAAGTCAAATTCTTCAAGTTTGCCTGCAGACTTCAAAGTATACAGAAATTCACCGCATACTCTGTCAATAGCCGATTCTTCAAGGCCTTTTGGCAATTCCTTTGTATGGCATCTCGAATTAAGTTCTGAAACAACTTTATCCATACAGAATGTCAGCAATACATAATCATTCTCCGAGTATTCATATCCAATACTTTTTAAAATCTCTATGACTTTATCTTCCAACCATTCCATCTCCTTCCCTTAACTGTGAATGCGTGTATTTATTTAACTCAGAGTGTTTATAGAGTGACAGATAATCCTGTGTAAGAATTGCAACAGAAATAACAAATGTTTCTCCACAATTAACAGTCTGTTTACTTAATTTTGCATCTATAATGATGTCTTTATTCATCATATCACCTCAATTTGAACTCTCTTTTTAAGGATTTCATCTGCTATGCAATAAGTTATTTCAAGGCAGTATCTCATAGATTTATACAGAGGATTTAACTTTACAGTAATATAATGTTCATTAATACTACAATTACCTTCTGCTTCAATCTCTTTATCTTTGTAAAGTTTATAGGTTGCTTTTGATATTTCAAAATCTTCCCCTTTCAATGACTTTACAAGAAATTTTAAATATTTATCTTCTCCTAAAATAAAGTTAGTAGCCACACGCATCACCTCTCCTTACTGTTTCTATTTCAAATCCGTCTTGTTTTGCAAAATCAATTTCATAATAATTATCAATTATCGTGCATTGGTATGGTAATGGCTCAATGGTAAATTTCATTGCCGTAGCATCATATGTAAATATTACATCCGTACAATATGCAATATTCCCTGCTTCATCAAAAGCAGTAAGTTCCATTACATACCTTCCACTCTTTTGTGCAGGTATTTCAGCAGTCCAGATGTCACCTTTACTTCTCGTAAAAATGACATCCTGACTTTCAACTTTACCAATAAGCCTTACTACCATTTAGTCTGTAACCTCCACGGAAATTGTATATGTTGCTCCGGCATTTACCGGATTTGGTGTAATAGTAACTGACTGGATAACCGGTGCCGTCTGGTCAAGTTCTACCTGCTTTGTAACTGTAGAAGTCTTTCCTGCTCCATCAGTTGCAGTAATGACAATAGTATTTTCTCCGGACACTAATGTAAGCGTCTTAGAGAAGCTTCCATCACTACCTACTTCAACCGTCTGTGCCGTTCCATTATTAAGCTTAATTGTAAGAGTTACAGGTGAACTTGTTACATCATTTGTAGTTCCCTTAACCTCAATAGAAGCCTGATTTGTGACCAAATTATCAATTGGTGCTGTAACTGATAATTCAGGTGGAACAGTATCAACAGTAAATGTTATGCTCTTCTGAGCCGCTGCGTTTCCATCATAGTCACTTGCGGATATCTTAATAGTGTGTGAACCATCTGATAAAGCAGTAGTAGGAGTATAACTGCATGTATAATTCTTTCCTGATGCAGTCTTTGTAATACCTGTTGTAATTGTCTGACTATCAATAATCAGCTTAATTGTTGATGGGTCAACTCCTGAATCTGAATCTGTAACAGTCCATTTGATAACCGGCTTATTATTAGTTAACTTAGCAGATGATGAAGGAGCAGTTATTGAAATAACAGGTGCAACCTTTTCCTTAACTCTTAACTTCAAGCTTGAACCAAGAGTTGTGTCTGTTGCATCCTTAGACACGCTATTACCTGCTTCATCTGTTGCCTTAATCTGAACATTATAGTAATGCCCATTCTGATTATAGGATGATGTTGATGGTGCAGTTACTGTTGCTTCATATTTTTTTGTAGTCGCATTATAAGTGAGAGTATGTGTCTGACCGTTAATTACGGCCTGTACTGTTTTAACCGCCATAACATCCTCCTTAACCTAACTTATGCTTAAATGCAACAATTCTAATCTGTTTAGCTTCGTAAACAGGATTCCAATTAGTTGGATCAGCAAGTTCTACTCTTGAAGGTCCTTCTGTCTTTGCTACATTTGCATTTGTGAACGCAACTCCTCTTGGATGAAGTATAGTTGTTCTTCTGTTAATAAGGTAATCAACACCTGAGCCTTTTCTCTTTGCTCTGTCTGTTTCCGTTGGAACAAATCCAACAGGATTTCCATTACCTAAAGCAACTGCACCATTACCAAAAAGATATGTTGTATAAGCCTTAGTTTTTGAATCATAAGGACATCCATCATCAATGATTACTCTCTTACCCTGATATGTACCAAATGCTACATCGTTAGATGGCTGTACAGTTTCAATAAGATTCTGTTTCTTAAGATATGCTTCTGTAGCTGAATGCATACAAATACCTGTAAGCTGTGCCTTTGCGTCTCCTAATTTCTGTTCTGCATCAATAAATGCTGAACCACTCCAATTAGCTGCAGCTCCTGAATTTCCTGAAATGTCTAAAAGATTAGAAGCAAGTCTTGTTTCAGCTGCTTTCTGTGGTTCCTTAACTTCCGGAATTGTTCCAAACACACCATTAAGAATTGCCACAAGCTCCTTCTGCATGTCTCTTGCCCAAAACTGTGCAACCAAATCACCAATTGCCTTCATTGGATCTGCTCCTGCAAGTGCTGCTGATAAATCTGTCGCACTCCACATTTTTGCTCTTCTGATAACAGCTGCCACATCCTTGTTTGATGTAATCTTATTGTCTGTTAAATCTGCTCCTTCAATTACCTGCTCTGATTCTCCTGTTAAATCTTCGAAGAATGGCATTGTTACTAATGGTGATGCCTGAGAAGCCAAAGCATCAAATTCAGCATTGTTTGTAACAATTCCACTGTTAAATAATGCTGATAATTCCATTGTTCTGTTTAATACGTACGGAGTAAATAACTCCGGTACAATTACGTCCTGTAAAGTTGTTCCTGGCATATTTTATACCTTCCTTTCATTTTTTTGTTTAAATTGTTACCCCGGCTGCAGCTGCCAATTCCTTAGCCTGTGCCGGATTTTCCTTGAGCATTTTTCCCTGCTCAGTTAAGTTGAATGTTTCCTTGGCAAAAGGATTCTTTGTAGGATTTCCACCCTTATTAGGTTCATATCCTGCTTTCTGTTTAAACAGATGTGCCATAGTCTTATCTTCTCTGTAAGCCTTGATTGATTCATCAACACCAACAGGATTGTTGTCCTTGTCAAATGTAAACTTATCAATTCCACCTGCCTTATAGATAAGATAATCCGGATCCAATACTCCTGACTTTGCAAGCTGCTCCTTCAATGCATACTGCTTTGAAGTATTTACTGCTGCAGTCTTAAGATTTCCGATTTCTTTTTCATAATCTTTAATCTTATTCTGGAGTTCTTCATTGTCTCCGTTTTCCTTCTTTAATGTTGTGATTGTCTCATTTGCTGTCTTAAGTTCCTCGCATTTATCATTAAATACGTTCTTTGGTACAGCGTGTTTTGGAAACTCTTTCTTTACGGATTCCATAACTTCATCAACATTAAGTTTTCCATCTGTTATTTTTGCTCCTTCAAGCAATTCCTTTAACCATTCCATTTTCTATTACCTCCATAGATGTTTTATTCCAGTTCTACTGGTGATTGGATTCTACCGATATACCTTCGGCAAGGTATTTTCGTTCTTTAACGCCTGCGAAAAAAGGCATATAAAAAGAGAGCCTATTTCTAAGCTCTCTGATTAACGTTATTAAGTTTCTAATTTTTACTGTAAGCCTACCTGTGCTTTTGCTGTGGCTTTTCCATTTTCAAATGTTACATTTGCATTACTTCCAGCTGTTCCATTTCCATACCATGTATATATTTCTATAGTATATCCATTGGATTCTGACTTGGTTGATAACTCTCCCTTTGAGCCAATAATATCAACTACTTCATCATAACTCATCCCTGTCTCTATCTGATTGTATTCATCCATTGTTATATACTCGGACTTATCAGATACACCTGAAATATCTTTTTGTATTGAATCATTTGTGTTTAATGCTGCTGCAATTCCTATACATATTAAAATTATAAATACTAAAATTGAAAATAAACATCCGTGTCCTTTTTTTAATGTTCTTTTACAATTCGGACAAACCTTCGCTTTCTTAGGAATTTCGCTTTGACAAAATTTGCATACCTTAGTTTCACTCATATATTCTTCCTCCCATAAATCTTTTGTTATATTTTATCATATAAAAGAGAATCTTACTATATTTTAGAACATTTCTATTTTATTTTCGTCATTTTGCACTGGAACAACTAACTGTTTTTCAGTTTTATCAATTTTACCTGTCAACTCCTCTATTCTGTTGCTAAGCCTAATAAATGTATCAATATCATCTAATCTACATTTACTCTGCATATCCTTACATCTTGTAACCTGTTCCTGTAATTCTTCCTTGTACATATTTGTCCTTTCAGTTTATTTTTGCTGTTCTTTCAGCATCAGAATGTTTGATTGTGTCCTTTTTTGACTTTCACCAACTCAATAAAAAAGCACCCTTTCTAGGATGCCTTTAGTTCTGATTAAAAATTTCATCATATATCTTTTGAAGTTTAATTCCTTCATCATCAGGTTCATCATTGTTTGCAAGTATGTTGTCCACAATCACATCATCAATTGTATCTAACACCGCCTGAACGTCACCTAATGTAACAAGTGCTTCAATGTCTTCAATGTATGGTTTTAACGCTTCAATCTGTTCAGCCTTTACAATCATGATTCCACCTTCTTTCTTCTTGTATGAACTGGATTCACCTGAATGATGTTTCCAGTGTCAGGATTGACTGAAACTTCAACAACCTTGTTTCTGAACTTCTGACTTCTTCCATTCTTCATTTCTCTGACTGGAAGGATTTCAGAATCTTTATTTATTAAAGCATCCAAGATGTCAGAAACCTGGACACCATTTCTTTTTTGTTCTATTGAACCTATAACCCTTGCAATGGAATGATTTGACTTTCCAGTTATTGTCAAATTGTTGCTTGTAACAACACCAAGAATTTTTTCATCCATTTCCTTGCTGATGTCTTTATATAAATCAAAGTCAGCAAGTGCAGAAAGTTCACCTGATTTTATGGAAGAAGTGAACGTCTTGAACATTTTCCATTCATCTGTATTATATCTGATTTTTGCAAATTCTTCAACAGATGGTGCATTTTCACCAAGTATATCACTATACTTTGCAAAATCTTTTCTTGTCTGTGGTGAAATAGAATCTTTAACAAAGGATTTCTTCCATTCTTTATAAGTCATATCTGCAGGAACATAATACGTATTACCATCTTCATCTCTTGCAGCTCTTTGCTCACCTTTGGTAAATTCATCATCAAAATAAGGTGCTGTACAACTTCTACAGTTAACGTGGAATGGTGGAGCTGTTACTCCCTCTTCGTATTCACTCATTTGGAATACTTTTCCATCCATTTCCTGACATATGTCTGATGTATGGCCATCCAATGTGGCTACAATCTCATATTTCTCAACATCCAGTTCCTTGAAACATTCTTTTTGAGCTGCCGAGCTGAAATATGCAGTTTCGGTCATTACAAGTCGCCCTGCATTTGCTTTACTTACATTCATCTTGGATGCTATCTCATTTATTGCCCTGTCAGGTCCTGAACCCGTGATGCACATATGGCTTAAACTTGTGTGTAACTGATTTATGAGCTGATTCTTATTGCCCCATATTCTGTCACTAAAGTTTTTTCCATCAGCTAACCACGGCTTATTTACCACTTTTTCAATAAGCTTGTCATTTAATGCTGCAAAGTTCGAACCTACACCCACACCTTTTTGTATTTCATAAGCTGTTCTGTAATAGTTTTCCTTATAAACATCCTTTATGTGGTTGCTTACTTCATCATTCAAATTACCAAATGCTACTTCTGCCTGTTGTCTGCATTGCAGTTCCAACGCTTCAAGTCTGCTTATATGAGCCTTTGCAGATGCATTTTCAAGTTCTTTTACCCACTCACCTGAAAAAGCGTTTTCCCTGCCCTTTTTTATGTATTCCTCAACATCCCACTTAAGTTCCTTTAATTCTTTGGCATTTAGTGATTTTTTGGCATCAAGCATAGACATATTATTGTTTTCCGCATATCGCTGATACCATGAATTTATTTTTTCGTTAATGACCTTAGCTGATTTGTCAAACTGTTCCTGAATATTAAATATTTTCTTTACGGAAGTCTGATGTGTAGCTTCTTCCATTTCAACAAATCTTTTCTTCCAGTATTCGCTATTCTTCATTTGCTCCACCTACTGAGTTATCGCCCTCTTTAGCTGAATCATCACCATTGTTTCCATCTCCATTTGGCTGTTTAGCAAACATCTGTTGATATACATCAGAATTTTGTGCTTTTTCTTCATTTTCCTTTTGGAGCTGTTTAAGTTCTTCCTCCACATCTTCTACAAAAGGATGATTCTTAAGTATTGTCTTCTGACTGATTATTCCAACAGAATCCTTACATATTGCTGCCTGCTCCTGCTCATTCTTGATACAGGTTCTTGTCCATGTCTGTACAATATTGTCACATTTAATGTTCTTAAAGTTGCATATGGCTCTTATCAGCTTTGAAAATCCTAACTGAAACTCTGTTTCCATTAAGCCTACTTTCATTTCCAACAAAGAATACATAAACTTAAGTGCTTCACCTGACTGATTACCAAACGTCTCAGGTCTTGGGTCAAATCCCTGCCCCTGCTCAAATATTGCTTTTCTTGTAGCATCAAGAACACTGTTTCTTGCTTCAATAGGAATCTCAATGTTAAGAGTGCTTACTCCTGTACCATCTTCATCAAGTTTTATTGTTTTGTATTTTTTCAAATCCTGCAAAAATCCGTTTAAATCAGTTCCGCCATATCCCGATAATATAAATATAAGTTCCTGCACATCTTCCAAATCGTTGATAAAGCCACTGTATACCTTGTCATATACATCTATTAAGCTTTTGATATTATCAAGGTCAGATGATTTAATGTTGTTATTAAAAAACGGAATGAAAGGTATTTCTTCCATTCCGTGACTATACTCACTTACAAGTTCTCCTGTTGTCGGATTCTCAAATATTGCATAATCTGTTAAGTTGTCATAATTTAAATCTGATTGAAGTCTTCTGTATACCTGACATTCCTCTTTGTTCCAATATTCATATATTGTGTAGTTTTTTCCATCTGCTTCATCTATCTGGGTATATACTCTTAATGCTCCTATCAGTTTCTGTTTTGCTGACTTATTCCATATCGGAACAATCTGTTTGCTATCAATAACTGCCCACTCAAATTCATTTAGCTCATTTGTCCAATAATGAATCCATGCAACACCTGCATTGGCTGCATTAACACAAAGTTCCATGCATTCTTTTCTATATTCATCTCCTAAGGACTTTAATATTTCTGCATTAGCCTTTGAATTACCAACATCAAACGTAGGCGGAGTAGTGAATGCATAAGCTGCTTTCTGATTTACTATAAGGCCATGAAAATTACGGGGTATTCTGTTATCCGCATTTCTCAAAGGATTGCCTTCATTGTCTTCCTTTTTAGGACCATATAACACATCACTCTGATTTCTGTAATATCTGTCAGCAATATCACATTTAACCATATACATTGCATGCCCCGGCATATACTGACTCAATAATTCTTTCATTCTATCTAAATCCACTTGCTTCACCTCTTTACTTTAATACTGATAATCCGTCAGACTTCTTAGCACAATCCTCTGCAATTCCTGTTGTTGCATCCTGTGCATCGTCATGATCATTCTTTCCTTCTCTCTGATACCTTGACATTGCCTTATAATAATCAGGCCATCTGTTCTTCCAGTCTTCAGGAAAATATATGTGTTGCATTACCCACGCTGAATTTGAAAAAATTCTTGCATTCTTGTTGTTATGCTGTGTAAACCACTTAATAACTGTCTTGTTACTTTTTAATTCATCCAGAAGTATTCTTTTAACACTTCTGGCAAATCCTCTACCACCATTATTTGATTCGATTCTTGCAATATTTACATTTCCATCAAATAACAGCTTAGCTGTTAACGGCTCTGTAACTTCCATTGGTTCCTGCGTATATATAACATCAAGTACGTACGCTTCATTGTCAAATGTTACTCCGTAGTTAATACTGCATAAGTAATCCTTACCTTCATCTGCGGTATCTGTATAATTTCTAATCTGCTTAAATTGTGGCATTTCTTTGTACGTCTTAAATGAAGTGTACATTCTGCCCTTTATGTCAATAGGATTCTGCTGATAGTTTGCTTCTGCAATATCAATACCCATTGTTGCTCTTTTATTTTCATATGACTTTTTTGACAATATTTCAGGACAAAGCATTGTTCCATCTTCCTTAACCGCCTTATAGCATATATGCCTTACTTTTACTCCTATGCTCTTAAAGTGTTCCAATGCCCTACCTGCCAAATCAAGGCTATGCCATCTTGTCATGACTATTATTGTTTTTCCACCCTCTTCAAGTCTTGACATCATTGTATCTGTAAACCACGACCAATGATTATCAAGAATATTTGCATTGTTTGCTTCAAGTGCAGACTTAATCAAATCATCGATAATCATCAACGTAGCACCAAAACCTGTTGCTGTTCCTGTTGGTGATGTTGCCAAATAGTTATTATAGCCATTTTCAAGTGACCACATATTCATTGCTCCATCACCACGTTTAATGGTTACTCCCGGAAAAACATCCGAATAGACAGCCTTGTTTTCATCTGCCTTTTCTTCAAGAATTGTATTTCTTACACCTTTTGAAAATGTTGTTGATAATGTTTCATTGTATGAGCCTGTCATTATCTTTTGTGTTTGGTCATTCCCAAGAATCCATTCAACAAAATTACCAACTGTTCTTGATTTGCCATGTCTTGGTGGCATATTTACAACCATCACTTCATCATCTGATTTTACAAAGCTTTGCAATTCATTACAGAAATCATGTAAAAAGCTCCTATCCTCTTTGTAGAAGTCTGGAGCTTTTAATTTACAATATTGCCAAAAATCTCTTCTTGCCAATTCAATTCTTGCATATAATCTTATTAAATTTTCATTTGGAATCAAGGTTCTCCCCTGCCAATCTAAGCAGCTGTTCTGTTGTCAGCCCTTCAAACGGATTATTTATATTGCCTGACACCTCTACCTTGTCTTTAAATATTCCTAAATGTTTCCCTAGCAACTCAAGAGCTTTTACCTTGTCATATGTAGTTAGCTCTATTCCGTTTTTCCCCTGCTTAATTCCTGAGATTGCCTTTATTTGCCTTTTGGTAAGTTCCTCTGTCTCTTCTATTTCAACTGCCTGATAATACATCTGATTGCCTTCACTATCCAAAGCAGGAACGTAATCTCCCTCAGATGTTTGTATCATCACCGGCTTAGTTACAACCTTTGCATAATCGGAACCATTTGCAAAAGCAATTGCTGCCAGTTCCTGTATTACATCATCCTGCGTTACTTCTATTCTCTCCAATCTGTCCTTAATTCTCTTATCTATGTAATCTTTTACCTCTGGGTTGTTCATTAAACGAGTGGCTGCAGCTGCTGCTGTATTATCATTTTTGACGTGTGGATATGCTTCCTTATACGCCCTTGTTCCATTCAAATCAATTAAATATTCATTAGCAAATATTATTTGTTTGTCAGTCACCGCAACCACTCCTTTCTTTCTAATTCCAAATTGTGTATAACTTATTACACATTTTATTTATGCATTAAAAAAGCACCCTAATAAGGATGCTCTTTCATTCTTCGATGACTCTATAAATACTTAATTTCGGAGGAGGAACTTTAGTTCCCTTTGGGTATTTATCATATTATAATGATAATCTATGTTCATAGGGACATTCAAGGACATATTATTATTTTTTCTATTTCTTGTAGTCCCAGTCCATGTAACCTAGTTGTATGTCTGTATGAGATTCCCATTTCAAGTGCTATCTCTTCCCACTTTTTTGATTGACAGTATCTCTTATATAAGATTCCTCTGTATTCTTCGTTACTTAACTTTGAAATTGTTGTCATAATCTCTGCTCTAATCTCAACTAATTTACGAACCTCTATGTTCCATTCTTCTATTTTCTCCTCAATAGTGCAAATTGTATCTGCCATCTTGTCCTGCGATGTAGAAGATATAACTCTTTCGCCCTGACTTATTGCACTTGTACTTGTTACCAGTTCCTGCAATGTCTGTATTTCTTCTTGAAGTCTCTTTATTCTATGTTCTGCTCTGCTTACCTGGAGCAAATACTCTTTAGCTTTGTTTGTTTCTGCCACGTTATCCATCCTTTCTGTTTTATGCAAAATAAAAACCAACCACCGAATATTGGTAGTTGGTCTGTTTTACTAATTTTTCTTTTCTTCTAATGCTGTCTCTAATACACAAATCAAAAATGATGCTTTATAGTTGTTTCCTACTAAACATTTAGCAATTTTTGTTAACTTATTTATGTTATCAATTCCTACGTCTGTATCATCGTACAAAGATTTCAGTTTAAAAAGAACAAATCTTATTTCTCTTGAATTTGCTTCTTTTGCTATATCAATACATTCTTCAAACAATTCAAGAGTAATATCTTCCTTTTTATCATCATATTTTTGAGACAAATTGTTATACAAACAACTCTCTTCTGACAACTTTGCCATACGATCCCTCCCCTCTGTAACTCATACACAAATTATACCATTCCAACTACCTCTATTCAATTATCAATGTTCGACCTTTATCGACTAATCCTCATCCCAGCTTCTTGCGTCTCTTTCTCTTCTCCTGTCATCTTTTGAGCTCATAATACATAGTGAATATACTGCTGCTATCACTATGATTACTATTGCTATAATTAATATCTTAATCATTCGTTCCACCTACCTTTACTATATTTATTGCACCTTTATAAGCCCACTTTGCTCCTATACCTGTAAGCGAATCTGTTGTATCTAATACACGATTCTCCAACTCTTCCACTACCTTATCCACATCATAAGCTGTAGGTATTCTATTAATTTCATCAATAACACACTGACCCAGATCATTGTCTTGTATTATTCCAGTTTCTTTAAGTATATTAATTACTTCATCTGCATCTATTAATCGCATTTCTTTCCTCCACATAAAAAAACTACCAACCAAATACTGGCTGATAGTTTTCTCAATTACTTATTCTGTTCAATAAATTCCGTCATCATCTTTGTGAGCTGGCTTGCCTTACTTACTCCTAGCTTGTCGCAGGTTTCTGCAAATGCATCTGCTACGTCTTTTTTTAACTTGTATGTCTTTGCAACATACCCAGCTTTGGCATTCCACTTCTGGGATGCAATCGTCTGACTATTTGGCTCTCCCTTAGGCATCTTATTGTTCTCCTTTACCTATTTTCTTCAATGAATTGTTGCATTAACTTTGTCAATTCAGGACCCTGAGACAAATGCAGTTCTTTGCATACCTTTTTAAATTCTTCTGCAACAGCTGTATTGACTTTGTATGTCTTTGCTGACACTCCTGCTTTCATATCCCATTTGTCCTGTGCTCTAATCTTCTTTTCGTCCATTTATAATCCTCCATAATTGCGGTATCGTCTCAATTAACATATATAACGATGCACATATTACAAATACGCATCCTACTATAGACCATTCCGTTGCTAAAGCTAATATGATGGTAAACATAAAAAATGCTGTAGAAAAGTTAAACTTCTTCATTTTATTTTCTTTCCCAATGTGCTAATATACTTGTAAGAGATTGGGAGATTTCTCTCCCTTTCTCCTATGTAAGAGCCTTTATGAGTTCGGCGATTGATGTAATCAATGCTGCTATTGCTATTAACGACTTGATTACCAAATCCCATATCTTAAGGCTCTTTTTGTCTTTTCTCTTGCCCATTGGTTTTACCTCCTTCATTTGATATATTTATTGTATCATACGTGTACGTATATGTCAATACTTTTACCAAACAAATTAAGTTTTTTGAAATTTATCAGCCAATATTTAGTTTTCAATGTACATTTTACTTCTTAACATTTCTTAACATCTATTCATTCTGTCTTATGAATGTATCAATACCACATTCTTCTTTTAAAATTGCTATCTGATCATCCCAGCAGCTCCAATCAGGATTCGTAATACATTCTGTTTTTTTGTTGAATATTTCTCTAAACTCTAACAGTCTTTTTTTACCAAATCCAAATCCATCCCTTAAAGATACCATTGCCAGGATTCCCACACTGTCTACTGTCTGATTTTTCATTCCATCACACCATTCTTCAACATCTTTTTCTTTGATAGCAACTGGAAGTTTTGTAATGTTTCTTAATCGTAATTCCTTTTCCAGTCCATCAATTCCTCTTTTTTTAGCAATCTTAAAGGCATATGCCATGCCCTCACGTCTTGCCTGCTCTTCCTTATCTATTCTTGCCATCGCTATTTCCTCCAAATAAATCTTCAAAAGTTAACTGTTCTGCTGGAACATCTTCCCATTCAACTCCTATGTAGTCTAATACTCTGCCCCAACCATATTTTTCTCCGGTCACTTTGTCCGTGCAACACTTGTACATCCAAAATTCCCACTCTTTAGGGTTCTGTTCCCTTAATCTGTCAAACCTGTGTGGTCTTTTTTCAAGGTGTACTCCAAATCCACACATAGAGCATCCGGTTCTTTGAGCCTTAGTTGTTCTCAATGTTCCATCGGGGTCTTTTTTAATTACTCCGTATATTTCAGGAATAATTTTATTAAGTGGCTCATAAGGAATTACATTTCCTTCCTTGTCTCTGCTATAAGGTTGTTTCAAATATAAATCTTCAAACACATCTATATGCTCCAAATACCATTGATTCATTTCTAAGGCCAACTTCAATATATCCTGCCTTAAAAAGATTGCGAATGGAGCTGATCTAATTGTCGATTTTCCATAGTAATTACATCCATGCTCTACCAATGCTTCCTCTCTTTGCCCACCTTCTGATGCCATCATTCCAAGATAAGCATGTGACTTGTGTTGCTTTGCCCAATCATCACATGGCTTTTCCTTCAAATAATAGCAGCAATCATTTGACACCTGAAAATTTGGTTTTTGATAGTTAACATTTTCATTCTCATTTTCATACCCTCCAAATAATTTCAACCATTTCTTTGGTAATTTCATTCTGCTGTTTTTTGCAAAATGTCCTTGCTCTCCACATTCTCCTGTAATAATCGCATGTCTTACAGTCTTGTTATCTTCAGTGGGATTTTGAAGCAGCTGTATTTTTCCTGCAATACGCTTACTTATTACTGGAAAACCAACATTGTTCAAGACATCAACTTTTGTTTTGTAAGATTTAACTATCTCAATTCCTAATGCCTTATGTACTTTCTGTATGCTTTTATCTTCCACTCCTGAAACTGATATTCCCGGCACATTTATTCCTATGCTTTTAAGCCATATATACAAAGTAATACTATCTAACCCTCCAACTGATACGTGAGCATTAAGTCCACGCTTATGCATTTCGTTGTAAAATTCCCATGCTATATCTTTCTGTCTTGCTATCTTCTTTTCATATGGCAAATTTTGTTTTTCCGTAAATTCTCTTTTTCTGTCTTGTTTTGCTTTCTTCCATGCATTTTGAATAAATGTCGGTGCATCATTCGTTACATACTCATTTCTTTCAATTAAGAATTCAAATTGTCCTTCCATTTTTCTCCAGGAACCGATATATCATTACTCTGGCCAGAGTTCCGCTCCTTTCGATTATTTTTTATTCTTCAAACTGATAGTTATATCCATCTAATGCAAATGGTTTCTTTATTCTGTTATGGCATCTGTCTGCTATTGTCTGATACGACATATTGTTCCTGATGCCTGCTTCTCTTACACTTACATATGTTTCTACAATTCTTCCTGCTTCATCTATCTTTATTACTGGTTTTCTTTTACCTGACATTCTCGCAGTAAGTTTCCCTAATTCCTCTCTTGTTATGAATCCTATGTTGTCTCTATGATTGTTCCAAATACTCAAGTCCTTATGGTATGGTACTTTTCCTTTTGGAATTTCATTGACAAATGTATTAACCAATAATTTGAAAACTGTGTAGTCCTTTGATTTACCATCAATAGTGATTTTCACAAATAAATTTCTTTTGTTCTTTCTCCTAAATGGTGTTAACATTTTTTTCTTACCGTTCTTGAATGTTTTTCTTACTTTTCCATCTATGCTGATTTCATATTGGTTATTTCCCGGTAAATTAATTAAATGCCAATAATTTGCAGGTTCATTAACTCTTACATCCATTTAACTCTTCCAATCTCTTCTGTAACTGCTCTCTTTCAAGCGTAATTGCTCTTACTTCTTCCCTCTGTTCATCTGTCATATAATCAGCACTAATTAGAAACATCTCCCTTCCGTCTATCTGTCTGATTCTGTATTCAATCTGTTCTTTTGTCATTTTGTTTATATCCATATCTATCTCCTCATTAATAATTTACGTTCAAGTGATTCCATATCATCTTTGCTATAATTTCGTTCAGTAAAGTTTGCTTTGCTCTGCTCCGGCTTCTTTTTGTCCGACTTATAAAAATTCATCCAGCCTTTTGATGTTGCTTCTTTAACAATCTCTACAAGTTCATCATCACTACAGCCTTTATCTTTAAAAGTATTAAGCTGCTCAATGAGATTAACAATCTTGCTTCCCGGTACTGGTGCAGACCTTTCTCTCATAGCGAGATATGCTGCAAATGCATCATTCACTTTTTCTGAATCGAAATATGTATTTACTTTACTTTTGTTTACTTTTATTTTCTTTTGTTGCATATCTGTTGCACTATCTCTGTTTTCTGTTACATTAATGTTCGTTTCTGTTACAGAAACCCCTTTTATGGGTTCATTTAATAAGGGTTGACCATTTTTATCAATCAACCTATATTTTTCTTTCTGGACTTTGTTCCTAACAGTCACTGTATCATAGCGTCGCTGAACTCCAACAGAGGTTACAACTCCTTGCATCAGGAGGTCATAATCGAATAGACCTATATCCGCACAAGAGAGAATAACTTGTAACACAAAGTCTTTTTTATTAATCCATCTATTTCCGATTATCTTGATGATTTTAACCGGCAGATTCTTCTTAAGCTGTTCAAAATTCTTAAATTCAAGAAAGTAACCTTCGCGATAAATCATCGAAATGACTACGTCGTAAATAGTCTGACCTAATGGACCATATTCGTTCATCAGGTCCATGATTTTGAAATCTTCGTAATAATCAACATCTTTGGGGAAATAGCTAAGTCCTTTTTTTATTGGTCTTGCCATGTTCACTCCTTATTCTGTATTGCTTACAGTTACAATAACGTGTGGATTTTCTCCTTCTCTTGTATACCTTTTTCTTAAAATCATGTCACAAATTTGTGTATCATCTCCGTAAGCTACTTTATTTAATGCGTCACATACAACCTTTGCAATATTATCTATATCAGGTTTCTTACAAGGTCTTTCTAACCCTTCCTGCATTAATTTTACTTTCTTTTTACTTGTACTTTTTGGAATCTCATACACCGCCGTTACAGCCATTGTCAAAGGCTCTTTATCAAAATAGCCTTTAAAATCTTCATCTTCTGCGACTTCGGTATAGTTTGTCTTTATCAGATTCTCATATAGAACTGTTCCATCCGGTGTGATACTTTGCATTCTTCCTAATTTTGAATTGTAAAATGTTCTTGCCCTGGCTTTTCCTTTTGGCGGTCCGGGAATTACAAATGTTATGCCCACCTTGTCTCCTTTCTGCCTGCCACCTTATGTAGCAGGCTAATTACATAAACATAGTTAATTAATTTCGTGATATATATTTGTTATCAGATATGTGCTTTGTATTGACATGTCAATTAATAGTTACCATTTAAGCATTTTTCTTGCAGCCTTTAAGCTCCAACCTATACTCCTTAGTCTTGCTGTTTCCTGCCTTGCATATGCTTCTACAAGTTTTCTTTCCTCCGGAAGAGGTCTGAAATAACCCTTTCCATCCTGCATATTAAGAATTACAGTATCTCTTCTTGCCTGTGATATTTGCTCACGTATTTGTCTGTCATTCAGACCTGTCATAATCCTTAACTGCGTTCTGGTTACTGCATTCTCCCTTCCAAATGGAATGTAATCCACTATATCCATAGACTTGTCCTCCTATTGGAAGAATGACTGTTGTACTGCCTGAGCCGTTGTCTGTTGAGGCTGTTCTGTTGTCTGCTTCTTAGCTACTTCTTCACCTTCACCGACATTAGCACTTTCCATTTCTTCCGCAGAACCCTCAACAATCATTCCTTCATCTATTTCAACATATTCCTTCGTTCCATCTTCATTAATTACTGCCATGTCACTGTCAAGAGCTGTCTGCATATCAATACTCATTACACCCCATTTGCTAATAAGCTGTCTAAGCATTGTCTTATATGCCATACCGTCAAAATCTTTATACCAGAAGCTGCTATATTTCCACATCTCGCTCTCAGGAACCTTACCTGCTTCATAATCAGCATATGAAACCTTTGGGCAACTTCCGCCTGTTGCTTTCAAGCTGAACGCCTGACTATATTTATCAGCATGAGCAAGCATCTTTTCCTTTGACCAATACATTGCCTTTTTGAATCCGTTTGTATATTCAAACATCGCATAATATCCTATTGTTTTTGCCTTTTCTCTTTCTGATTCATCAGCAATTAACTTAACTTCTATTTCTTCATCCAAAGGATTAAAATTAATTAGTTCACCTTCCTTAATTGCAAGTACATTTAGTTTCTTATACTGTCCTGATCTGATTGCAAGCTGAATATATCCTTTATATCCAAGCTGGAACTGTGCTTCTTTGCATTTCTTCTTACTGTTATTGAACGGAACCATGTAAAACTGTCCTAACTGTGGACTTGGTGAAAGCTTAAGGCTCTCACCTAAAAGTGCTGAACTTAATATCGATGCATTCGTACATTCCTGTAATGTAGAATTTGCATTAACTGCACTTATAATTGATGAAATAAAACGTGGTCCATTCTTTCCACCAATAATGCTATTAATCTGATTTTTAACAGCATCATTTGAAAGATATGCTGTTAATGTTGTTTTCTGCTGACTCTTTGCTAAACTGTTTGATACTGCCATTTACTTTTCCTCCCTATTTCACTGGTCCAAATTCTATATTGTTACTCTTCAAATAATTCTTTAATCCTTCAAGCTGAGTTGCTGTTGCTCTTACTCTAAAGTCAAGTTCAATCAATTCTTCCGTGAAAGTTTCTACTGCTTTTACTGCTTCTGTAGCTGCAGTTTCTTTCTCTTCTTTATTTTCATTAGTCTGAATCTTTCCAGCATCGGCAACACTTTCAGTTTCTGCTCTTTCTCTTTCTTTACGTGCTTCCATTTCTGCCTGTCTCTTTGCTTCATATTCAGCTTTTCTTCTTGCATTTTCTTCAAATCTCTGCTTGACTGTCAGAGCATCTGTCATACTGAAGTTTTTAAGATACTCTTCTTTCATTTCAAACTGATATTCACCATCATCATTGTTAATAATGTTAAGTTCATTTGTTACTCTTTCAAATAACTCTGTCATTTCAGTTTTTATGCTTTTAAGGGTTGTTGTTGCATTAAGATATGTCGGCTTAAATACTCTGTCCCATGTTAAAATTGATAACAAATCACTATCGCCAAATATTTCATCGTAAATTTCCTGAACCTTTACGAGTTTTTCATCTCTCTTTTTCTGCTCATAAGCCTTTACCTGACTGTCAATGTTGTTGTTTGCTTCTCCAATGATTCCAATTAGTTCCTTTACCTGACTTTCAAATTCTGTATATGGCTCAAGCATCATCTTTTTAACATCTTTTCTTTTGGTATCTAAAACCTTTATGAATTTGTTAAGATTTGCCCTGTCTGATTTTGCATCTTTAATGTTGTCGTCTGTGTATACAAGAGTTTTATAATCATTCGCTCTTGTTGTTATTTCCTGCTTTAATTCCTCATAATTCCAATCTATCTTTTTGATTGCATTTTCATCTGTTGGATTATAAATCTGTAATTCCATTTTTTCCTATTCCTTTCTGTTTAAAATTCTGGCATTATTAATGCCGGTCTTGTTTTTGTTTTGACTTTATTAATAAATTCCTGCTCTTTTTTATAAAGAAAGTTAATATCTTCCTGAACTTCACTTCGTTCAATATGATAATCTTTAGTAATAAGCCTTATCTCACCATTCCATAAGCTTTTTATCTGTGCTCTTAAAACAACAAATTCATATTCAGTTACCATAAGATAATGTAAGACCTGTATGTAATAATTATCCGGAATATGTTCCCCGTCCCACTTTTCTTTATGGATTGAACTAAACAGCTCTGTTGTCTTACATTCAAAGATTCCTTTTCTTCCGGATTCAACTTCTGTCAGTTCTCCATCAAGCGATGCATGTGCAAATGGATATTTATCATTAAGAAGCATGTTGTCACCGAAGTATTCAACCTTATATTCCGGATGATCCAGTGCAAATATTGCCCTTATGTGTTCCTCTGCCTTACTTCCGTATATGACGTATGGCTTGTCTGATATGTCGATGGGCTTTCTTATTCCTACCATCTCCTCCCAAAACTCTTCATTGGTCTTGTAGGGATTTAGTCCTAAAACTGCAGCTGCATCTGAACCACCTATCTTACCTTTTCTTGCCTTAAGCCATTCAGCCTTAGTTGCATATTGAACTCTTCTTATATGGATATGTTCATTTTGTTCCAATAAACAATCACACTTTTCACCAGGGTCTAACGTTGCCCCGCAGTTAGGACATTCGTTGTAATACATATCCTGCACCTACTTTCTGCAACGCAGCCATACATCAAATGCAAATAGTCCATATATGATAATTGCTCCAATTGTTATAATTGCTGCTATCTTATTTACATTTCCGGTAGCAATCCATTTGTTATTGCTTAATACTGCACATATAAGAACTGCAATCACAACATCCTTAACCAAATGTAGGTCCCATGCAATATCTTCTAATTTGAACTTTTTAGCCTTTTGACTATTTTCGTTAATTGGTATAAAATGAAACTGTAATATTATTTTGCGAATGCTTGTCGGAACTTCCACTTCCGCAGGCATTCTTTTTTCTTGTACGTCTATCAATTTTTTATAATCTCCTTTTCGTAGCCTAACTGGTCAGCTGTCTGCTGGTTCAGCTTCTCAGTCATTTTCTTTTTCTCCTGTTCTGTCAAATTATCCCATTCATATTGATTTCCCTGATAATTAACAAAAATTAATACTTTCATCTTTGCATCACTCCTATCTGCTATGTTTTATCCTATGCTTCACTATGGTTGTCTGTTGCCTTGCTTCATCTAATCTCTCCTATAATTTCCACAGTGCCTGCACAATCAATGCATTGACTGTTAACCCTTTCTTCTTTGCCAGCTCCTTTAACTTCCTGTGTAACTCCACTGGTATTCTTATTGTCGTCTGTATCATTCTGTTCTCCTTTCGTTTTGATACCATAATGATACGACCTTTTTCGAGGTTTCCCTTGTGCTATAAGCACGAGGTTTGTCAACATTTTTCGACCTTTAAATTAATTTTCTATTTATGATATATGTTTCTAATAACTTAAAGTTATATTTTAGGCAAAAAAATATTATTCTTTGGTATTTTATATATTTCGGACAACATATAAAATTCTGCTGGTTTGAGTTCTTTTCTACCCTTTTCCCAATTAACTATTGTTTGCTTAGTAACTTTTAACTTTCTTGCGACTTCATCCTGAGTTAATCCAGCATTTACTCTAGCTGCTGCCAAACTAATTTGTATATCCTTTGTCACTCTATCATCTCCTTATCTCTTAATTAGGAACACCTATGCTGCAACATAGATGTTCCCATTCCAATAATCAACCCCGTATAGCCGTTAGGTCAGCTTTTTCTTATACCTCAAATAAAGTGTATATGCTAATTTAGCCACACCTATACATATGAAGTACACTCCTAAGAATCTAATCATATTTACATTTACTTTTAGATATGATAATATCTGAATTAAGCAAGGGCTTTCGCCCCTGCCGGCTGGCTAGAACAGCCTATCAATTGTTAATAGGATTATTCCTACCAACAGGTCTATCAAAGCACTTATCAGGGTATCTTTGATAGACTTTTTTGTTTCCTTATCGATATTATCGAATATCTTCAAGTTATTTCCTCCTTTCAAAATTTGCTAATTACTTGGTACTCTTGTATATTATCATAACTTTAAGTTATAGTCAATACTAAAAGTTATATTTTTTTAATTTCAGTATTGCCTTTTATAACTTTTTGTTTTAAACTATTTACAATAACAATAGGAAGGAGAACATACAATGTCAGAAAAAGAATTAAATGCCATAATTACAAAAAAATTAAATTATTATATGGATTTAAATAGTACAACTCAAGTAGAACTCGCCGAATATATGGGTGTATCTCAAGCTACTATTTCCAACTGGCAAAAAGGTATTAAAACTCCTAGAATGTCAAAAATAGATAAGATATGCGAGTTTTTTCATATTAAGAGAAGTGATTTGATGGAAGACAATTCATCAACAAATAAATCTACCGGCATTCGCATTCCGGTACTTGGTCGTGTTGCTGCCGGTATTCCAATAGAAGCTATAGAAGATATTATTGACACAGAGGAAATAACAGAAGAACTTGCATCAAGCGGTACATTCTTCGGTCTAAAGCTAAAAGGTAATTCTATGGAGCCTAGAATGTGTGAAAACGATGTTGTTATCGTTCGTCAGCAATCCGATGCAGAAGATGGTGATATAGTTATCGCAACTGTTAACGGTGATGAAGCTACATGCAAGCGATTAAAAAAATATAACGATGGTATTGTTCTTATATCCAACAACCCAAATTATGACCCTATGTATTTTTCAAATAAGGAAATTCAGGAAAAGCCTGTTAAAATCATAGGCAAAGTTGTAGAGCTACGTGGAAAGTTTTAATATCAAAAGCGAAAATGAGCGTTAGAGCTATTGAAAAATAGCTCATTACAACTTTTAAAACATTGGAAGGACAACTAATATGAGTAATCTGCAAAATATACGAAAAGAAAAGAATTTAAGCCAGAACCAATTAATTCAGCTAAGCGGTGTAAGTCGTTCTCTTATAACTAAATATGAAAGTGGAGAGCGAAATATAAATAAAGCATCTGCCATTACAGTATACAAACTAGCCAAAGCTTTGAATTGTACTATGGAAGAATTAATTGAACTGGAATATTAATATACTAAAACCGAATAAAGGAGATTTTATGAAAACAAATGAAGAATTTAATAACTTAATGAAACTAGATAAACATATTTTACTTAATAGCTTAATTCTTCCTGGCATGAATGAGGAAATATGTATACCTGTAGGAGCTATTAATTCCAAAGAAACTTTTTCTCTAGATATTTGCAGGAAAAATACCATAGTGCTAAGCCGAAAAAAATTACAGGAAAGATTAATTCCAAATAACGATTTAATGATCAGATTAGAAATTGACGGCAGACCACATATAAATCCTGATGGGAAAAAACTTTCCAGAAATCATATGCATATTTTCAAAGAAGGTTACGGAATGTCTTGGGCATATGAATTAAATGAAATAGATGCTATACTGTTTAAGAATTCAAATGATTTTACTACAATCTTTTTTGATTTTTGTAAATATTGTAACATATCAATTAATGATTCGAATATACAAGGTGTGATTTAATATGGAAAAAGATTTTAAAAAAATATATATTAATTGGTTAAATGAAAATATTGAGCAATACAAAATTTCAGATACTGTGTATCGATTAACTTTACCATTTCTAGATAGAAATAATGATTGTATAGAACTTTTTATAAAACTGTTAGATGATGAACGCTATTATATTACAGATGATTCTGAAACAATAAATGAGTTAAAGTTATCACAATTTGACATTTTTACTGGTACCAGAAGAAGAGAAATTTTTGATTCTATCTTGGCAGCTCATGGAGTTTCTTTTTCTAAAAATGACGAATTATATATAACATGTTCCCGTGATTCTCTAGCTCAATCAAAACATATGTTATCTCAATGTATTATAAAAGTTAGCGATATGTTTTACTTATCACGTAAAAATGTTAAATCTATTTTTATTGAGGATGTGCAAAATTTTCTTGACATTAATAATATTCGTTATATTGAAAATGTTTCTTTTAGTGGAAAAAGCAAACTAATGAGTAATTATGATTTTGGTATTGGTAAATCAAATGTTGCTCCTGAACGCATTATTAAAGTTATTAATAATTTTGATACAACGCAGGCTAAAAATATAATTTTCTCTTGGACTGATACTGTCGAAGAAAGAAAAAACAAATCGCAATTATACACATTTATTCAGGATTTCGAAAAACCAATTTCCAAAGAAGCTCTAAGTGCATTAAAGGAATATTCAATTGTTCCTGTTTTATGGAGTAAAAGAAATGATTACATTTTAGAATTAAGCAAATAAGTTTTATGATTTAAGTTTTACCTTAATCTACACTTTGAAAATATAATATACTTACCCGGAGAACTGAAGGGGTGACATTCCAACTGCCGGACTTTACAAAAGAAAGGGGTTTGTGCCAATGGTTACATATAGCGACTTATTTGCTTTCGTGACAATGTTGTGCAGTGTGATAGCTCTTGTTATTACTTATTTCTCACACAAAAAATAGTGCCCCTGCTCTGGTAAAGTAAGGCACTATTTTTTAACACTTATTTGCCGGCGGCTAGGTTTCGTCTAGCTTTCGGTTCTCTTGTTAAGTATATTATATCAAATCGAAGTCTTTAGTCAATATATAAAAAAAGAGCCAGCCGCAAAGGACCAGCTCCAAACTGTGATATTAAATACCACCCTAGACAAGTTGTATTTTATCATTCTTTGGAGCACCCGGTCAATCAGAACTGTTGTTCTTAGGCTAGGTGTTATTTTTATACCCATTTTTCATAAAATACATAAAGGAGTGATGAAATATGAAGACAGGTGCATTATATGTCAGAGTATCAACAGATGATCAGGTAGAGTATTCTCCTGATGCACAGATACGTCTTGGTCTTGAATACGCAAAGAAAAACAACATAATAATTCCAAAACAGTTTATTTTTCAGGATGATGGCATTTCAGGCAGAAAAGCAACTAACAGACCTGCTTTTCAGGAACTCATAGCAATGGCAAAAAGCGATGAACATCCAATAGATGTAATTCTTGTGTGGAAATTCAGTCGTTTTGCGCGTAATCAGGAAGAAGCTATAGTTTATAAGAATCTACTCAAAAAAGCTGACGTTGACGTTGTTTCGGTATCAGAACCTATCCCTGATGGATTTATCGGCGAATTAGTACAGCGTATATTTGAATGGATGGACGAATACTATTCTATCAACCTTTCAGGTGAGGTAATGCGTGGAATGACTGAAAGAGCATCCAGAGGTGGTTATAACGCTGCCCCACCACTCGGATATAAAATGCAGAATGGAATACCTGTAATTGTACCTGAGCAGGCAGAGATAGTAAAAAAGATATTTACATGGTATGTAGATGATAAGATGTCATTTTTTGATATTGCCGTCAAATTAAATACTCTTGGATATAGAACTAAAAGAAACGGAAAGTTCCAGAACAGAACAGTAGCTTACATTATTAGAAATGAATTTTACAATGGTAAAATAATATGGAACAGATTAGAACACGCTACACGAAACGTCAAAGATAAATCTGAATGGATTGTTACTGATGGTGGACATGATACATTTATATCTAATGAATTGTTTACTGCAGCACAGGATAGAGATAAAGCAACAAAAAGACCCGGTAAAAAAGTAAGACCGGCATCAACATACAAACATTGGTTATCAGGACTTCTTGTGTGTTCTGCTTGCGGTGGTCGAATTGTAAGAGCCGGTAAAAGCAAATCAGGCAATACATATTTTCAATGTACAGCATACAATCACGCTTCCTGCAACGAATCGCACCTTACAAATGAAAATGCTCTTAAACCTGCCATTTTGGAAGCCTTGCAGAAGGTTCTTGATAGTGGCACTGTAGAATATGTTGTACATTCTACAAATCAGGAAGAAAAATCAGAAAGTGAATTAATTGAAAATAAATTAAGCAGAATAAGCATGAAGGAAGAACGTATTAAAGAAGCATATAGAGATGGAATTGATACACTTGAAGAATATAAGGCCAACAAAGAAATATTACAAAGGGAACGTGAACAATTAACCGCCATGCTGGAGCAGTACTCAAAGAAGCCTGAAGATGAAAATGAAAGCATTCTTTTGAACAAAATACGCTCCGCATACGATATTATTAAATCAGACAATTCAACTGACAGACAAAAGCATGACGCTTTGACCAGTGTTGTTGATAAAATTGTATATGATAAAAAAGGTGGGGCATTGTTGATGTATTTTTATATTAACGACTAACACCAAATTGCCCGCAATCCCTTTATTTATCGGTGTTTCATGGCATCGTTATACGTTATAGCAGTATGGCGGTCCTGACGGCGAAGCAGGCGCTGCAATGCGTTATATGTCACAAAAATATGCTATGTCTAATCCTAAAGTTGCAGGACTTTTAAACGATATCGCAACTGAAGAGCTTGGACATTTAGAAATAGTTGGAACCATTGTTCATCAACTTACCAAGGATCTTCCTTGCAACGAGGTGGACACTGCAGGGTTCGAAAAGTACTACGTTGACCACACTTTAGGCGTATGGCCACAAGCTGCTGGAGGCATCCCATTTAATGCATGTGAATTTCAATCAAAAGGCGACCCAATCACTGATTTATTTGAAGATATGGCTGCTGAACAAAAAGCGAGAACTACTTATGACAATATTTTGACATTAGTTAAGGATAATGAGGTTGCTGACCCAATAAGATTTTTAAGAGCTAGGGAAATTGTTCATTTCCAACGTTTTGGTGAAGCTCTCAGAATGGTTTTAGATGATTTAAATAATAAAAAGAACTTCTATTTATACAATCCGGCTGGTTGCAAATAATAAACATGCATCATAATCATAAAGCTAAAAAAACCACTTCATTATGAAGTGGTTTTTAACTGGCCCACAAGGATTCGAACCTTGAAAATGCTGGAGTCAGAGTCCAGTGCCTTACCATTTGGCGATGGGCCATTGCTCTTGCAACGGAAATAATTTTATCATAAAGCAGTAACCTTTGCAAGCACTTTTTTACTTTTTTTATATTTTTTTAACTTTGCTCCATTTTCCATACACCTTTTTATTATTGCTTAAGGAAAATGCCCTTGCTTTTACATAGTATTTTTTTCCCTTTTTCACTAACTTTAACTTGTATGACAATTTAGAGCCTGACACCTTTTTGTTATTCTTAAACTTTTTATTTGTAGAATAACATAGCTGGTAACCTGATGCACTATCAATTTTCTTTAATTTTATTTTGGCTTTATTTCCATTAACTCTCTTAATACTTACAATCTTAGCCTTTTTTAATATATTTTTATTTTCTGTGTCATTTTGTGTAGCACATGTTTCAACATTATTTTTTATATTTTCTTTATCAGTTGTCTTTTCTGTAGCACTCGCTTTAGTTGTCGTTACTTGGGAAGATGTTGTTCCAAAAATATCTTCTCCATAATTGTCTCCTCCTGCTGCAAATACTGATGTAGACATTACAATTGTCAAAACCATTGTTATCAATAAAGTTTTCTTTTTCATCATTTTCCTCTTATTTTTCTCTTAATTTTTATTACTATGTTTTTTAACTTTCTCTTCCAAAAAGTTTTCCGCATTTTATCCACATAATTTAAATATTCTGCATTATCTGTTTTGTATGTTGCGCCATTTCTTTCAAATTCTTCCAAAACGCCCACAATCCAATCAAAAGGAACTTTTTCCTTATGAGTTCTATTATCGCCACAAATAATGTAATATTTCCTTTTCACAGCTATTATTCTATGTAGAACATACTCTCCTGTAGGTCGTTTATATAACGGAATATCATTCTCTTTTAAATTAGAATCAGCCGGAACAATTTTCACCAAATCTTTTTTATTATGTAACATTGGCATCATACTGTCTCCAACTACTGTCGCGACATAGAAACCTTTTTCTTTAATAATATCTTCTATTTTCTTATCTTCCATACTACAGTGTTCCATCCTTCATTGCATCATATGCAACAGCAGCTGCCTCCTTTGAAATATTACATCCCATTTCGTATATCGGAATCTCATTAACAATTTTATCAACATATTCTAATGTCTTGCTCATTGCCATAATATCTCTTGGTCTATACACCTGGTTCATAAGATGCTTAACTGCATTCTCCTTTGTTGCTTTTTCTATATGATTTTCCTTAGCCTGATGCAAGAAACAAATCCCGGCAAGTTTTGCTTTCATATTAGTTGATAAATGATGCTTTCCATCCCAAGGCGTACCATACGCATATATTCCATCTTCCCTAAATTTAATTAGCGGCTTGTCATCATTTATCATAGTCACTCTGTCTCCAAAGCAATCTCTCCATAATTTAGCATGAGTTGATTTTCCTGTTCCACTTGGAGCCGAAAACATATATGCCTTTCCATCAATTTCAAGCACACTTCCATGAACTAGAATAACCCCATAATCAATCGCTTTTTCACAAAACTTTCTATATAAAGCTATAAATTCCAAATAGGATTTAGGATAAGTCTGATCATCTTCTGACTGCATCTGTTCGAATTCCAAATCCTTGTCTGTAGCCTTTATTACAAACTCCGGTTTTGCTTTTTCAGCTAAATAATTAATACAATTATCATTAAAATAAACACCTCTTGTTTCTACTCCGACAGGAATATCTCCGAATTTATATACTTTCATCAAATCACCATACTTTCCCAAACCACCTACTACTATTGCTTATTATTTCCGCTGTCCTGCAAGATAATTTGCAAACTGTTGCGCTGTTCTTCCTGAGATACCACCATGGCTTAATTCCCACTTATTTGCTTCAGCCTTTATCTCTTCGTCGCTCATTGTAACTCCAGCTCTTCTGCATAATTCTACTGCAATGTTAAAGAATTCCTTCTGACTTGGTTTAGAATAATTAATTGTCACACCAAATCTGTTTACAAGAGAAAGTTTTTCTTCCATTGTATCTGATTTATGCATTCCGTTATCCACCTGGACATCGCTTCTGTCATTCCATGTTTCCTTAATCAAATGACGTCTGTTAGATGTTGCATATATTAATACATTTTCCGGTTTTGTTTCAACGCCACCTTCTATTACAGCTTTAAGGAATTTATATTCAATTTCAAATTCTTCAAATGACAAATCATCCATATAAATAATAAATTTATAATTTCTATTCTTAATACTTGCTATTACATTTGAAAGGTCTTTAAACTGATGTTTATAAATTTCAATCATTCTAAGACCCTTGTCATAATACTCATTAACAATAGCCTTTATACTTGTTGACTTTCCTGTTCCACTGTCACCAAATAAAAGACAGTTGTTTGCCTTTCTTCCTTGTACAAATGCTTCTGTATTATCCACAAGTTTCTTTTTCTGAATTTCATATCCTACAAGGTCATCCAATGCAACCTGTTCCATATTATTAATAGCATGAAATTGTAATTTGCCGTCATTGTCACTAATTCTAAATGCCTTATTAAGTCCAAACATTCCTACACCATAATCTTTGTAGAAATCAGTAACACATGTAAAAAATTCATCTTCATTTTTTGTATTTTCCAATTTTTCACTTAAGGCTCTAACCTTTTCGCTCACATTTTTATTGTACATTAATTCAGGTTTACCTATAGCCTTATAATTTTCAATTCTTGAAAAACAATCAATTCCAAGTTCTTCTTCCATAGGTCCAAAATCATAATCAAACAATTTTTTGAACTGCTTAAAATCATTTTTTGCGAAATAATTTACACTTCCATCACTTGCTCCTACCTTTTCACAAGTCAAACTAAATGGATTTTCATTTGTAATAAGTAAATATGTAAGATAATTATGCCATAAATTCTTATCAAACGCATAATCTGTTGAAATTTCAAGAATTCTCTTTATCTGATGATATATTCTCGTAATAATCTCATCCTTCTTGTAATTCTCACCCTTATATTCTCTTATAATATTACTCAATTCCATTAATATCGAATCTTCCGGCATATTTCCGTAAATTAATAATTTTGAAACTATGTTGTGCATATCTATCGCCTCTTTTTATTATATTTTTAGTAACGTCGGAACCAAAAGTCTGAAACACACTTATTTTGGTTTTCCAGAATGTCTTTACTTCCGGCTAATAACTTTGTTTCTGTTTTCTGAATATTATTTCTCCAGTTTCAGGATTCATTCCATCTACAATAGCTAATGATTCTAATTTAATTCCTTTATTTCTTATTATTTCTCCACCTTGCTGGAATCCTTTTTCAATAGCAATTCCAATTCCTTCAACTGTAGCACCCGCGTCTTCGACAAGCTGAATTAATCCCTGAAGTGCACATCCATTAGCAAGGAAATCATCAATAATTAATACATGATCTTCAGGTCCTATATATTTCTTTGAAACGATTACATCGTAAACTTTCTTATGAGTAAATGATTCTATTTTAGTTGAATATACTTCACCATCAATATTAATACTTTGTGCTTTTTTAGCAAATACGACCGGTACATTAAAATACTGTGCTACAATACAAGCAATTCCTATTCCTGAAGCTTCAATTGTTAACACCTTATTAATATTCTTATCTGCAAATAATTTCTTCCATTCTTTTCCCATTTCATTAAATAATTCAATGTCCATCTGATGGTTTAAAAAATTATCAACTTTTAATACATTGCCTTCTTTAAGTATTCCATCTTGTCTGATTCTTTCCTCTAATAACTTCATATCATTCATCCTTATGATTATATTAAATTTCCATGATATCATATCACGAATTTTATCGTCTTATGGACGCTTTATATCACTATAACACAATTTTATATGCACTGCATCTAATAATTTAAAAGAGACCGATTGTTTTATAACGGTAATTCATTACCATTAAATACAATCAGTCTCTTATTTAATAGTTATTTAGTAAACTATCCAACTTAATCTTAGAGATTTCCGTGGAATGTTCTGCTAATAACATCATCCTGCTGTTCTTTTGTTAACTTGATGAAGTTTACAGCGTATCCTGATACACGGATTGTAAGCTGTGGATACTTTTCTGGATGCTGCTGAGCATCAAGTAATGTATCTCTAACTAATACGTTAACGTTAAGATGATATCCGCCTTCCTCTGCATATCCATCTATTAATGAAACTAAATTATCAATCTGTTTTGCACTTGCTGCCATTTTCTCTACCTCCTATTTGTTTTTCTCTTCTAATAATTTTATCCTGGATTCTCTAAATCCCTGTAACACTATTTTTCTAGCCGCTACAGCCATTTCTTTAGTAGCCGGCTCTATATCCTTTAATGGATAATCAATCCCAAGCTCTGCATACTTTGGTTTAGCCATATCATGATATGGTAAAATATCTAACGCCTTAACCATCTCAAGTTTTCCTATAAATAGACCTAACTTATAAAGATATTCTTTGTTCATTGTAATATGCGGAACCACAACATGTCTTATCCATATTGGAATCTTTTTATCATTAAGATATTTTGCAAATGCCAAAATATTATCATTTGGCTGTTTGCACAACTTTTTGTGTTCTTCCGGATCAATGTGTTTTATATCCAGCATAACCAAATCGGTTACTTCAAGTAATTTATCTACTTTTTTCAGATTTTCCGGATTATCAGGTCTAAATGTTACACCTGATGTATCCAGACAGGTATGAATTCCTTTTTTATGCGCTGCGGCAAACAGTTCCGTAAGAAAATCTATTTGTACCATTGGCTCACCGCCTGTAGCGGTGATACCTCCGGTTTTATAAAATGGTGCTTTCTTTTGATATTCGTCAAGAAGTTCCTGAACAGTCATTTCTGTACCGCCCTCCATAGTCCATGTGTCCGGATTATGGCAATATGCACATCTCATTGGGCACCCTTTGAAGAACACTACAAATCTTACGCCAGGTCCATCTACTGTCCCACAGCTTTCAGTTGAATGAATTATTCCTGTTGTCATTCTGAATCATTTCCTTTTATTTTTTATTACTGCTGTAACTTGATAAGATCGTCGATATCAAGACCAAGTTCGTCAGCGTCAAGATCACCTGTGAATACGTCACAATCTTTTCCAAGAGCATCTGGGATGATTGTGAATGTATCTGAGATACCATCTCTAGCGTTTTCAAATGGAATCTTAGCTACAGATGCAAGTGATGAAACTGCACCATGAGTATCTCTTCCGTGAAGTGGGTTAGCACCTGGAGCGAATGGCTGTCCAGCTTTTCTTCCGTCAGGTGTGTTACCTGTATTCTTACCATATGTTACGTTTGATGTAATTGTAAGAATTGACTGTGTTGGGATACTATCTCTATATGTGTAGTGCTGTCTTAAGTAGCCCATGAATTTGTCAACAATCATAACTGCAAGGCTATCTACTCTGTCATCATCGTTACCATATTTAGGGAAGTCACCTTCTACTTCATAATCTACTGCTAATCCGTCTTCATCTCTGATTACTTTAACCTTAGCATATTTCATAGCTGAAAGTGAATCTGCTACTACTGAAAGTCCGGCAACACCTGTTGCAAACCATCTCTTAACGTGAGCATCATGTAATGCCATCTGGATTCTTTCATATGAGTATTTATCATGCATATAATGAATGATATTAAGAGCATTTACATATACTCCTGATAACCATTTCATCATATCTTCGTATCTTTCCATTACTTCATCATAATCAAGGTATTCTGATGTAATTGGTCTGTACTTAGGTCCTACCTGAACCTTAGTCTTTTCATCAACACCACCGTTGATAGCGTAAAGAAGACATTTAGCAAGATTTGCTCTAGCTCCGAAGAACTGCATTTCTTTACCAATTCTCATTGAAGATACACAACAAGCGATTCCGTAGTCATCACCATTGTATACTCTCATTAAGTCATCGTTTTCGTACTGCATTGATGAGTATTCAATTGAAAGCTTAGCACAGTATTTCTTGAATTCCTGTGGAAGTCTTGTTGACCAAAGTACTGTAAGGTTTGGTTCTGGAGCTGCACCTAAGTTTTCTAATGTATGAAGGTATCTGAATGATGTCTTTGTTACCATATGACGTCCGTCAATACCTACACCACCGATTGATTCTGTAACCCAAACTGGATCACCAGCGAAAATCTGGTTGTATTCAGGTGTTCTTGCGAACTTAACGCATCTTAACTTCATGATGAAGTGGTCAACGAATTCCTGAATCTGTTCTTCTGTAAATGTACCGTTTTCTAAGTCTCTCTGAGCATAGATATCGATGAATGTTGAAGTACGTCCAAGTGACATAGCTGCACCATTCTGTTCCTTAACTGCTGCTAAGTATGCTAAGTACATCCACTGAATAGCTTCCTGTACATTCTGAGCTGGTCTAGAAATATCGAATCCGTAAATCTTACCTAATTCTTTTAATTCCTTAAGAGCTCTGATCTGTTCTGAATATTCTTCTCTATCACGGATAACTTCCGGTCTCATTTCTGTAGGTGTAGCAGCCTTCTGAGCTTCCTTATCTACGATAAGTGTATCAACACCGTATAATGCAACTCTTCTGTAGTCACCAATGATACGTCCACGTCCGTAAGCATCAGGAAGACCTGTTACGATGTGGTTTGTTCTACATGTTCTGATTTCAGGTGTGTAAGCATCAAATACACCTGCGTTATGTGTCTTTCTATAGTTTGTGTAGAAATCTACAACTTCCGGATCTACTTCATAGCCGTTATCTGAGCAAGCTTTCATAGCCATACGGATACCACCGTTAACCTGAAGACCTCTCTTGAAAGGCTTATCTGTCTGGAAACCTACGATTGTTTCTTTATCTTTGTCTAAGTAACCTGCACCGTGTGATGTGATTGTCTGTACAACTTTTGTATCCATATCAAGAACACCACCAGCTTCTCTTTCCTTCTTCTGAAGATCAAGTACCTGATTCCATAAATCTGTTGTGTTCTGTGTTGGTCCTGCTAAGAAACTAGCATCACCATCATATGGTGTGTAGTTTTTCTGGATAAAATCTCTAACGTTGACTTCTGATGTCCATGCGCCATTGCTAAATCCTGTCCATTCTTCTCTCATTTTTGTTCTTCCTCCTAAAAATAAATATATAAAAGCTTGCGCTTTTCTAACATATTAGTGCTTTTATTAACAGTAACTCAATAAATCTTCTACTGTCTTCTTCTTCGGTACAGACGGTTTCTCATCCGGATATCCTACAGCAACTAAAGCCATTAAAAGCTGACCTTCAGGAACTCCAATTATATCACTGGCCTTATCTATATCATAAAGTCCCATAACAACCGTTCCTAATCCAAGGTCATTTGCCGCAAGGCAAAGAGTCTGTGTTGCAATACCATTGTCAAATGCCTGCCATGCATCCTTTCTAGATGTAGAAAAGCTTCCATCTCTTTCAAATCCTGAACGCTTGTCCACAATTAAAGTTGCTATAAGTAAAGGGGCTCCATTGATTATCTGAGCGTTGTGTTCTGCACAACATTCTGTTGCTAATCTTGCCTTAACTTCTTCATTAGTTATAGCAATGTACCTTGTTGTCTGAGTATTTTTCCATGAAGGTGCATATGATGCTGCCAATACAAGTTTCTCAATTGTTTCTTTACTTACTGAATCTGTCTTAAACTTTCTGACACTTCTTCTTGTTTTAATACATTCTAAAGTTTCCATCTATAAACCTCCATGTATGTTATTTTTATGGCAAAATGCGTTTTTTTTACTTGTTTCTTCTATAAAAAGTACAACAAAAACACATAATGTCTCCACTAATCGAGACTAATATATCACTTAATTATTTGTTTTGCAATGGTTTGATTCAAAAATATTCGACTAATTTTAATGTGGAATTTGATATATTTTAATACGAATTTTAGTCCTAAAATACGGTAACTTTATTAAAATCGTTTTTAACTAAAAAAAACCTACAAAACAACAGTTTTCCTGCTATTATTGTAGATTTTTTTAACTTTCTGCATTAAAATATGTCAATTTTTATTATTTCCAATCGTATTTTCTCAAATGTCCTTCCATTTGCATTCCCGCAAAATCATTCTGACGTAAAGCTTCATATAATACGATTGCTACTGAATTTGCAAGATTCAATGAACGAATCTGTGGATTCATCGGGATTCGTATTGCATGTTCCTGATTTTCAACTAATATTTCCTCAGGTATTCCTGCACTTTCTTTTCCAAACATGATGTAATCATTTTCTTCAAATTTAACATCACTATATCTGTTTGGTCCCTTAGTTGTTGCCATCCATATTTTTGCATTTGGATTTTTTTCTAAAAAATCTTCATAGCTTTCATAGATTGTAACATCTAAATGTTCCCAATAATCCATTCCGGCTCTTTTAACTGATTTTTCATTAATTTTAAATCCCATAGGCTCTATCAAATGTAGTTTTGTTCCTGTGGCGCAACATGTTCTTCCTATGTTTCCTGTATTCTGTGGTATTTCAGGTTCTAATAAAACAATATTCATCTTTTTCCTCTTTCAATGCAATTTCTTCAAATTATGATTTGCTATTTTTTATTTATAAAAATATGAATTTGATAATTACTTATATCGTTACTTCCAATAATTTTTTTTACATTATAATTTTTATAATTACTCATATTATAATTTTAATTTTTTATATTGGAGTTTTTCAACAATTACTTATATCACAACTTTTTCTAAATAATTATCACTTATTTTTGTTCCAGTTTTTTGACAAATTTTTCAACTCTGTCTAATGCAGTTTTTAGGCTATCAATAGAATATGCATAAGATATTCTTAAATATCCTTCCCCGCATTTTCCAAATGCATCGCCTGGAACTACAGCAACCTTTTCTTCCTGTAATAATCTGGTTGCGAATTCTTCTGATGTCATTCCAAATTTCTTAATGCTCGGGAATACATAAAATGCTCCATAAGGTTCAAAACATTCAAGGCCCATTTCTCTAAGTCTGTAAACAACAAATCTTCTTCTTTCATTATATGACTCACACATTCTTTCGACATCTCTGTCACCATTTTTCAAAGCTTCAACTGCTGCATACTGACTTACTGTCGGTGCACACATGATTGCAAATTGATGTAATTTAATCATCTGCTCCATAATAACGTGCGGTGCACATGCATAGCCTAATCTCCATCCTGTCATAGCATAAGCCTTTGAAAATCCGTTTATGAGAACTGTTCTTTCTTTCATCCCTGGTATACATGCGATTGAAATATGCTTTTCTTTATATGAAAGTTCTGAATAAATTTCATCTGATAATACATATATATCTTTTTCAATGCAAACCTGAGCAATCTCTTCTAATTCATGCTTATCAAGAGTTGCTCCTGTTGGATTATTTGGAAATGGTAATACAAGCAATTTTGTTTTGTCTGTTATATGTTCTAGCAACAATTTTTTTGTTAATTTAAATTCGTCCTCTTCTTTTAAATCAATTGTTACAGGCACGCCATACGCTAACTGAACGCAAGGGACATATGATACAAAGCACGGTTGTGGAACTAACACCTCATCTCCCGGATTAATCATAGCTCTTATCGCTATGTCTATAGCCTCACTTCCACCTACTGTAACTACCACTTCTTTAGCAGGATCATATTGTAATCCTAATTTTCTATCAAGATAATTGCAAATTTCATTCCTCAAATCCATGAGTCCCGCATTAGATGTGTAAAATGTTCTTCCTTTTTCTAAGCTATAAATTCCTTCTTCACGAATATGCCATGGAGTGTCAAAATCCGGTTCTCCAACGCCAAGTGAAATAGCATCCTTCATTTCACTAACGATATCAAAAAACTTTCTTATTCCTGATGGTTGCATATTCATTGCTACATTTGATATTGGATTCTTCATTATGGCGTCACTAACATCCTTTCATCTTTATGTTCTTCCATCATTGTCGCACCGTAATCTTTGTATTTTTTCAATACAAAATGTGTTGCTGTATTTAACACTTCATCTAAAGTAGATAATTTACTTGTAACAAACTGTGCAATTTCTTTCATTGTCTTTTCTTCTAATATTACTGTAAAGTCAAATCCACCCGACATAAGATATACTGATTTTACTTCATCAAATTTACTGATTCTCTCAGCAATTTTATCAAACCCAATTCCTCTTTGTGGTGTTACCTTAACTTCTATAAGTGCTGATACTCTTTCATCATTTGTATTATCCCAGTTTATCAAAGTATAGTAACCTCTTATAATCCCCTCTTTTTCCATCTGTGCTATTTCATTTGCCACTTCAGCTTCTGTCTTTCCAACTAAAATAGCAATCTCTTTAATATCTATTCTGCTATTTTTTTCTAATAATCGAAGAATTTCTTCTCTCATATTCTACCTCTCCTTTTAGAATAACTTATATATTTCATCGCCTCTTTGAGGTTCCAGAAATCTTGTTTCATCTCCATTTATCAATACTCTGTTTTTATCGGATGTTATTATTCCTATAACGCTTGCGTTTATTCCCTTTTCTTCTAAAACATCTACAAGCCTTTCCCCATTATTTGTTACTATCAATAAAGAACCTGTACCATCAAGCATATAAGGATTAATATCAAATACTTCTGATACTTCAATTGTTTCCTGCCATACCGGAATCTTTTGTAATTCAATTTTCACTCCAAGACCACTTGCAGATGTAAGTTCCCATACTCCTGCAAAAACTCCTCCTGTAGAAATGTCATGTAAAGCAACCTCTCCGCATTCCAAGGCTATACGTGATTCGTCTTCAATTGAAATATAATTTATAATATCTTTACATTTATCAACATATGTATTTATGAATTTTTCTTTTAAAATATCCGTCTTAGCATTAGATATAAGTCCCGTTCCACCAACTGCTATGGATTTTGTCATAACAATCTGTTGTCCGGGCTTAACATCCTTCAAACAATTTACATTGTAGCACTTACTACCCATTATAGTAAACATAATTATAGGTTGATTTACATTAGCAGAAACAGTAGTATGGCCTCCTGAAATCTGCACATTGTATTTGCCAAATACTTCATTAAGCTTTCTCATTAATTTGCCAAGCTGCTTTTCTTCATATTCTAATGGTAATGCAATTGAAACTTCTGCCGCAAATGGAATTCCACCCTGTATATATATATTATTCATTCCCTTTGCTATATTAAACTCTATGCATCCTTCAAACCATGTTTCTATACAATTAGAAGACATTACAACCGTAACGTCTTCTAATCGTATTTCACAGGCGTCATTACTTAAATCTGCTCCTCTAATCACTTTATCATTTCTGTTTTTTATATTTTTTAAAACAGAACGTTTTAAAGCGATTTCAGAAATCTTTCCTCTGCGCATAAGCCACCGCCTATCATATATATTATTTTATTCTTCTGACTTCTTTGTTTCTTTAGCCTTAGCTTCTGTTGTATTTCCAGGCTTTTCATTTTTCTTTGTTGTTTCTTCTTTGTTATCTGAATCTGAGTCAGAATCATCTTTTTTCTTTGTTGCCTCTTCTGTTGTTTTATCTGCTTTCTTTGTTCCTCTTACAACTTTTCTTGGAGTCATTGCATAAGTGCTTGTGTGTAACAATTCCTTATCAACTTCTTCTCCATTCTCATATGTAACTTTCCAAAGCTTAGCAACATATCCCACATGACCGTTTTCAGTTACTGATTCATAACTTGTAGGTTTTGAAGAATCCTTTGTAACCTTTGTTCCGATTGGTATTTCCTTAACTGTCTCACTTACATATTTTACTGAGCGACTACTGTCTCTTGTATCATGGCCATAAACTTTAAATGTCAATGTTCCACCTGCATTATATACAGACTGAATGTAAATAGGTGCATCCGTATTATTTTCAAATACTAAGTCTTTATAATCTCCTGCTAAAGCCGCATCCGCTGCCAATGGCACATAAGCTACTGACATTGAATGAGAATATCTTTCTACAACTTTAATTTCTGCTTCAAGCAATGCATTGTATAGTGTACTTGATACCTGACAAATACCACCGCCATAACTGTCTGCTACACCACCATCAACATATGTTCCTGCAGGATACCATCCATTTTCAGCTGTCCATGGTGCCAAATGTTCATTTAATGAATACTGCTCTCCCGGATATAAAAGAATTCCGTCTAATACTTCAGCTCCATGTTTAATATTGTTATTTCTATTATCATATGAAGTTCCTACAGAAAATGAAGTATAGTAACTTCCCATAGGTGTAGAAGAAACTTTCTTTAAATCTTCTGATGTATATTTAGGTTTAGACACCTTTGTTTCTGCTGTATATAAAATATCTGATTTGTTATCCCATTCCTTTGTTATGTAATCATATAAACCTGATACTGTTACATCATAATCAATAACGACACCATCCTGCTCAGGTATAACTTCAAACCCTGAAGAAGTAAGTTTTAAAGACGCATTCTTTGCTTCAACATTATAGCTGTCGCAAATTTTCTTTAAATTGTCTTTCATATTTTTTTCTTCAATTCCAAATTCAAGTTTGAGCTCAATTCCTTTATTTTTCAAATCAAGTCCGTCTTTATATCTCTTTATAACATTTCCTGATTTTCCAACTCCGACTGCTTCTTCAATTACTGACTTGTTTGTCCATTTATATCCTAAGTCACTTAAATTAGTTTTTACCTCTGTACCATTTACATCAATCTTAACCGGCACATTTGTTTTTTCTTTTACATAAGCTTTTACCTTAGTATTTGCTTCTTCTTCTGTCAAATCGCTTACGTCTATACTTTCAATTCTTACTCCACTTTTGATTACATCTTTATCTTTTGAATTTTTAGAAGATGCAGCTCCAAATGCAAATACTGACATTCCAAGTACAGCTGCAACTACTGTTATAACAGCAACGCTCTTCTTTATACTTTTCACTTGTTTTCCTCCTCTTAATCTGTATTGCCCCTCCCTTTGGTCGGCGGCTACTCGTCGAAAACATTTATAGAAAAATGAAATTCATTCATTTTGTTTTCTCTTCTATATTTACGGCATAACAGAAAATACTGTTGTCACTACCATTGCAAGTACAACTACTGCAATTATTACACCTGAAATGATTCTCTGGTTTTTCTTCTTATTGAACATATCAAAAAAATTCATGTCAATTCTCCTTTATATACTTTTATAATTTGTAGAAATTTTTAATTTGCATATTTGCTCAGGTTGCATATGTTATCACTATTTTCTTAACTTTAGCAATGCAAATTCTTATAAATTCCATAATAGTTTTGCTTATAAACCTATATTATCACAGTATAACACAACACTATTTGTTCTCAAAGCCAAAAATTCTTCCCTTTTTGCTTATAATTTTGTCTATTTTTTTAGATGCTTCATTTTTGCTCAGTTTGTCGTATTCAATTTGCTCTTCTATACCATGATATGCCATTAAATCTTTTAAATATTTTATTTGTTTTGCCGTGGCAGGCTGTATTTTTTTTATTTTACACACAAGCGGCTGTGGTTCAAATACTTCCTTGTACTCTGCACCAAATTTGCCACACAAAATATTATATAATTCAACCGTAACTGCAGCATCATTAAATGCACGATGATGATTTTCGTCAAGAATTCCAAAATATCTGCACAAATAATCCAGCGCCTTACTTTCTAATTCAGGCATAGTTTTTCTTGCAATCTTTAACGTATCAATTCCCCTTTTTTCCAATTTATAATTGTACGCCATGGCATTGCATTTTAGGAAACTATAATCAAACATTATATTATGCCCCATTATCACATCACCCTCTGCAAAGTCAATAAAGTCCTTAAGCACAATAGCTATCGTATCCTGCCCCTTTACCATATCATTTGTTATTCCTGTAAGATTAGTTATGTAATAAGGGATATTACATTCAGGGTCTATAAGACGTGAGAATGTGTCAACTATCTTTCCATCTTTAACCTTTACAGCACCTATTTCGATTATTTTATTTTCCATTGGTTTACATCCCGTGGTTTCAATATCCACACAGACATATTCATTAGTCATTATTCTCTCCAAACCTTTCAACTAAATTTGTAACATCAATTGTGTTTGCTTCGCTGTTTAACGCGTTTCTGTCTTTATAGTCAAATAAAATATATTTCGGATTTGACTGTGCTTCATAAATTCTTTCAAACACTTCTATATGAGTCATTTTTGCAATCTGCTTGCTATCATAATCCCTGTACGCAGGAATTACTTCATATATTTTCTCATTTCTGTAAATACTTTGCTTTTCCTTCTTAAAGTTATTAATATCTTTTGCAAATAACGGTCTTGTTTTTATATTCTCACGCAAATATACATCTAATGTTAATAATTCGTCAAACTTATTAATATCTATCGGTCTATTTTCTTCTTTTATTAATAATTCTGCAAATTTTCTTAACAATATATATCTTGCAATTCGCGAATGTTTTTCACCATTCATGCTGTTTGCTTTATAAAACGTGCCTAGCTCTTCATAAAATTCAAATGGAGTTTCAAACATTTTTTCTAAATACATAACTGAATTAGAAAATTGAAAACTATTATAGTATATTTCAACTACTTCTTCCACTTCCTTTAATTTAAGCACATCCTCATATGAAATCCATTTTGTCTCTAAAACCTCATACGGTGGATATGACAAGTACTTTATTCCATATTCCCCGCTCATAAGTTTCATATTTGAACCATAAAGTACTTTAAGAAATCCTAACTGCAATTGGTCAGGTTTCATCGCATAAACCTGATTAAAGGAATTTGCAAATGAATCATAATCTTCATAAGGCAATCCCGCAATCAAATCAAGATGTTGATGTACATTTCCAAATGATTTAATCTTAGCAACTTTTTCTCTTATTTTGTCTAAATTTGTCTTTCTGTTTATTGCTGAAATAGTCATCTCATTTACAGACTGCACTCCAATTTCTAACTGGATTAGTCCTGGACGCATATCTTTAATAATTTCTATTTCCTCATCTGTCATCAAATCTGCTGCAACTTCGAAATGAAAATTCGTTATTCCATTGTCATGTTCTTTTATAAACTTCCATATCTCTATTGCATGGTCTTTCTTGCAGTTAAATGTTCTGTCTACGAATTTTACCTGTGCGACTTTATTATCTATAAAGAACTTCAATTCTTCTTTTACTAAAGATAAATTTCTAAATCTTAATTTTTTATCTATCGATGAGAGGCAATAACTACAGGAAAATGGGCATCCACGGCTCGTCTCATAATACATTATTTTATTTTCAAACCGTTTTAAATCTTTGTACACAAATGGAATATCCGACATATCGAGCGGGCTTTCCAATTCATTTTCAATAATTTCACCGCTCGCACTTCTATAAACCATTCCCTTTATATTGGAAAGATTTGGTATCGGTCTATTCTCCTCTGACACAGCCGTAACAAAATTTGCAAATATTTTTTCTCCCTCTCCGCGCATAATTCCTTCTACTTCATTATTTTGTAAAAGAAATTCTTTAGCATTATACGAGACCTCAGGACCTCCCATATAAATCGGTACATTAGGCGCAACCTTTTTCATATTTTCAATTACATGCTTTGTCATTTGCAAATTCCATATATAACATGAAAATGCTAAAATATCAGCCTTTCTTTCATATAAATTTCTAAGTACTTCGTCCTCTGTCTGATTTATTGTATATTCTGCAATTTCTATTTCTATATTTTCATTTTTTGCATATTTTTCTGCATATGCTTTCAGGCTGTAAACTGCTAAATTTGAATGTATATATTTTGCATTTATTGCTACTAAAACTATATTCATTTTATTTCCTCTTTTAGATTATTATTTTTTTAATACTGTAGAATTTTTAATCTCATTATTCTGACTGTGTAAAATTTAATATTATACGTTATGTATTCACAATCATTCCCAATATTTACATATTTTTATTTTATTCTCAATAGTGATTGTACACCAAAACAATTTATTATGTATAAATTATTTTAAAAAGGTGTTGCATAAAAATATTTTCATTGTTAAATTCAAAAAGAATTTTAAATTTTATCGGAGATAGTTATGAATATTAATGAATACAATTTAGTTTGGAATGATGAATTTGATTACGAAGGAAAATTAGATTCTAAAAAATGGAATTATGAAACCGGAAACTTTCAGTGGCCAAATCGCGAGCTTCAGGCCTATACTGACAGACTTGATAATGTTTTTGTGAAAGATGGTCATTTAACAATACGTTCTTTAAAGCAAAAGGATGGCGACCGAGAATACACATCAGGAAAAGTCAACACCTTAAATAAAGGAATGTGGACATATGGTTATTTTGAATTTCGTGCCAAAGTGCCAAGAGGTGTCGGCTCATGGCCCGCAATATGGATGATGCCATATATTAAGCCTCATAAATTACCTGACGGAATTCCTACAAGACCTGATGGCCGCCCAGATTTCTTTAACATGAGCAAGGAGCAACGAGCTATTTTGCCTCCTATTCCTGAAAATGATCATTGGCCAAACTGTGGCGAAATTGATATTTTAGAACATATTGGAAGGTTAAAAAAGCATTTATTGTTCAGCCTTCATTCTAAAAATCACAATCATACACGTAAGGATGGCATTCAGTACACAACAAATGTAACTTTTGACGTTGATTTTTCAGATGATTTTCATGTCTATGCAATGGAATGGACTAAAGATTATATCGAATATTTCGTTGATGGCAAAAGCTACTGTCGTTACAACAAAACTGATGACACAGACCAAAGCCATGATTCATGGCCGTTTGACAAGCCTTTTTATCTCATATTAAATACTGCTGTCGGCGGTGGGCTTGGCGGACCTGTAGATGATTCTAATATTCCTTTTGAATTTATTATTGATTATGTAAGAGTTTATCAGAAAAAATAATATAGCAACATCAAAAGAGCCCACATCAGCGATGATGTGGGTTCTTTTGATTAAGTATATTTAATATATTTCTTTTAAGAAATTCTACAAGCATTTTTAGGCATAACAAAAGCGGGCGATGGGAATCGAACCCACGTATCT